>ENA-ORLY01001854-ORLY01001854.1-human-gut-metagenome-genome-assembly--contig:-NODE-1854-length-22954-cov-3.751497_pt1 | contig 22954 bp, 20 predicted proteins | sample MGYA00243071_ERZ508832 | MGnify/ENA primary metagenome ERZ508832 (study PRJEB26277, sample SAMN04329777) | human gut metagenome | biome: human-associated habitat | host: Homo sapiens | place: USA... | reverse complement strand
AAGCATTTTCGATTTCAGCAATCTTACGGATTCTGAAACTTATAAATGCATATAAAACGCATTTTGTAGTCAATAATTCAAAATCATGTTACAAAATGTGAAAAACATTGTTTTTCTGGTTCGCGTAGTTTCATACTGCTTTAGAGGTGTTCGAACCGAAAACATTGGTGTAATCATGGTGTCAATCAGCGGCAGGCAACAACAGCTAACAAACATGGCAACAGCACGCTTTACAGCGTGCTGTTTACTATATACCGGTTCTATGCGCATTGGCGCCGTCCGAGGGCGCGGCGACAGCCGCGCCCGAAATATAGATACCCCCTTTATCTAACAGGGGGGTACAAATCGGAATAGATCAGCGAATTTCGCAAAACTTTGAACATTAAAGGTGAATAAAGCAAGATTTTGCTTGCATATTATGCAAAAGTATTGGTGTTTTCTCGAAACAAGCGCATAGTGGAATATATTGGTTAATTGTCGATGGAATAAAAAACGAGAGCGTATAGCTTGAAATTGCTATACGCTCTTTTTATGACCTTGCAATTTTAAGTCGGTTGAAGTGGTTCTTTCACACATATCGCAAATTTCTCAAATTCATACAATTTGCAGATACATGAATTTACACATTCCCACGGAATTTAATTGTTATATCCGTCATATTCATGCGCTCCTTAGGAAACTGGTGCCGCTCGAGATAGTCATACAGCAGACGAATCGGCAACGTGCCCTGCGTTTTCACGTCCTGTCCGATGATGAAATCCACGGTGCCCTTTTTCACCATGCGCACGTTGCCATCTGTGATATCGTGCACGACCACATGAATCTTTTCGCTGCGCTCGTCCGCACCGGCGTTGACCGCACGGTAAACCCCTTCGCGGCCCGCTGAGGTCAGGTAAATGCCTCGCAGAGAGCTGTCCGACTGGATAGCGCGCGCCGCGATACGTTCGGCAAGGCTTTCATCCAGAAACGAACATTCTGGATGCAGAACGCGGATATTAGGGAAATTTTCCGCCATTTCCGCCCAGAATCCGGTGTAGCGCTGCGAATCCGCATAGTGACCGCTGCGCTGACCGAGAATCGGCAGAACGCTGCCGTGTCCCTGCATGACCATACCCATCAGCGCCGCTGCGGCGCGTCCGGCGGCGATGTTGTCCGGCCCAACATAGGCAATGCGGTTCGCGTCCGCAATATCCGTGTTGAAGGTCACGACCGGAATACCCATTTTCTCGCTCAGGTCGTTGATTCGGTCGCGTACGAGCGTATTCGCCAGCGGCATAAGTGCCAGTCCGTCGATATGCTCGCTCGTTACCAGCTCGTCAATCAGAGTCAGCTGGTGCTGGATATCCATATCGTACATCGAACGCACAATCACCGTAACATTCGGAATGAGTTCGCGTTCGGAGAAGCTGGCAAACAGGTCGCACAGCATCCGCACAAACATGGAATGTGATGAGTGCAGCACCACGCCAATCTTCCATTGGCGGGTCTGCTGCATGACCAGCCGGTTGGAGATGTAACCCATTTCACGGGCAGTCGCGCGGATGCGCTCTGCGACTTCCTCACGCACGCCCTCTTTGTGGTGCAGAGCACGGTCTACCGTGCCGCGCGATACACCGCAGCGGTCTGCAATCTGCTGCATCGTTACCATAAAATCACTCTCCTGCGTTATCTGTACTTATACTATATCACATATCTCGCCCGTGCACCAGATGTTACATGTGCACGAAAATGATGTGCCGTACATTCTAGATATTACAATGATAGCGGTATTTTTGTGCGATATATCTATAAACATCCGGCAATATATGTACATATTCACGAGATAATGCACGGACAAATGATAGTGCGCCCGAGCTATTGCAACCGAAAATCTGCTGTGCTATCCTGTGATTGTCAAGTGAACAAGGCCGTTCACGAAACCGAAAAATTCCCCAAAAGAGAGTGAGAGAAACAAAATGTCATTTTTCAGTTCCATGATCTGGATCGCGCTGAGCTTCCTGTTTTTCACCGTCATGGTGGCAGTCATTTCAGCGTGGAAGACCAGAGATGACAAGCTCGACACCGCCGAGGGATACTTCCTCGCGGGGCGCGGACTGCCGGGTATTGTCATTGCAGGCTCGCTGTTGCTGACCAACCTGTCCGCAGAACAGCTGGTCGGCACAAACGGTCAGGGCTGGGCTTCCAATATGAGTCCGATCGGCTGGGAGGTCGGTGCACTGTTCACGCTGTTTGCACTGGCATTGTGGTTCCTGCCGACCTACCTCAAAATGGGCACGACCACCATCCCGCAGCTGATGGAGGCACGCTTTGGCCGCGGCACCAAGCTGATGTTCTCGTTCGTCATCGTTGTGATGTACTCCATCCTCAATCTGCCGGTCATCCTTTACTCCGGTGCAGTTGTATTTGAGAATATCTTCGATATTTCCGGTATCTTCGGCATCAGCAAGTTCACAGCAGTTGCGATTCTGTGTGTCGTCATCGGTATTATCGGCGGCTGCTACGCCATCTTCGGCGGTTTGAAGGCGGTTGCCGTATCCGACACAATCAACGGTATCGGCCTTATCATCGGCGGTCTGATGATCCCGTTCCTCGCGCTGGCGCTGCTGGGTCACGAGACCACCGGCGGCGGTCTGGTAGAGGGTGTCAAGTACCTCGTACAAGCCGAACCCGAAAAGCTCAACGCTTGGGCTTCGTGGGATGCTGCTGAACCGGCTCTGCCGTGGCCGCTCATCTTCACGGGTATGTTCTTCAACAACCTGTACTGGTGGTGCACGAATCAGTCCTTTGTACAGCGCGCACTTGCTGCGAAGAGCCTGAAGGAAGGTCAGAAAGGCGCAATTTACTGCGGCTTCCTCAAGACCATCGGCTTCTTCTATCTGGTACTGCCGGGCGTTATCGCTTACCACCTGCCGTCCATTCAGGACAAGCTGGCGGCGGCCGGTTCCTCCGCGATCGACTTCGCTTATCCGGCGCTGGTTTCCGCCGTTGTTCCCAAGCCGGTCATGGGCTTCTTCGCCGCTGTTCTGTTCGGCGCAATCCTGTCCTCGTTTAACTCGGTGCTCAACTCCGCATCGACCATGTTTACCCTCGACCTGTACCGCACTGCCATCAATCCGAAGGCTTCGGATATGCAGTGTGTCAAGGTCGGCAAGATCTACGGCACCTGTGCCGGTGCAGTCGCTATCTGCGTGGCACCGTTCGTTATGTTCGCACAGGGCATCACGACCTTCCTCAACTCTATGAGCCAGTTCGTTTCCCTGCCGATTCTGTTCACCGTACTCGGCGCACTCATCTTCCGCAAGGCACCGAAGTACGCACCCAAGGTCATCACCGCTGTTCACGTTATCGCCTATGGCGCGTTTATGATCCTCAAGCCCTGCTACCCCACCTCGGGTGAGCCGATTCATTATCTGTACGCCATCGCTGTGCTGTTTGTCGTTGAATTTGCCATCATGTGGTATCTGAACAAGTACCGCGGCACAGAGGACTATGTTCCGGCCGATGTCGGCGCAGTCGATCTGACCCCGTGGAAGTATCGCCATATCGTATGTATCATCGGTATCATTCTGGCGATCGGCATCTACATTCTGTTTTCGCCCATCGGCATTGCCGCATGAGTAGAATAAAGTCTAAGCAACAACCTCATTGAGAAAAGAAAAGGAGAAATTACTATGAAACTCGGATTTAACGAAGCAAACGACCGTTTTTGTGCCAACCACAGTGTTATGATGGACCTCGAGCTGTGCGAGAAGTACGGCTTCGACTGCATCGACATTCAGTCGGAATGCCTGAACCGCGACCTCGAAGCCGGCAAGATCACCCTTGAGGAGATGGGCGCCTGGTTCCAGAGCCACCACCTCAAGATGCTTTCCTACAATGCGCTGTGCTTCTTCAACATGAAGCAGACGCAGGAGGAAAGGATGCCGTGATGGCGGAGCTGGATGAGATCATCCGCCGCTGCAACATCCTCGGCTGCAAGATGATCGTCGTTGTACCGAGCAAGGACATGAAGGAGCGCGGCCTGACCCCGACCCGCAAGGAGATCCGCGAGGATGCAGTTGCCGTTCTCAAGGAAATGGTCAAGAAGTGTGAGCCGCACGGCATCCGCCTGAGCCTCGAGTTCTGCGGCGAGCCGTCCATGACTATCAACCGTTTTGAGGATGCTTACGCCATCGTCGAGGAGGTCAACAGCCCGTATGTCGGCGTAACGCTCGATCAGTACCACTTCTACGCAATGGGCTCCGGCTGGGATACCCTCGAAAAAGCCGACGGCAAGAAGATTTTCGTATGGCATCTGAACGGCACCGAGGACATGCCGTGCGGCGCGTACTACAACAACGACGAGAAGCGTCTGTGGCCGGGTGCCGAGGGCGACTGCCTGCCGCATGCGCGCTACGCAGATACCCTCAAGAAGATTGGCTTTGACGGCGACTGCTGCACCATCGAGATCTTCCGTCCGGCATACTATGAGATGTCGCAGGAGGAGAACGTAAAGAAGTCCGCAGAAGTCACCCGCGCACACGTTGCAAAATATGCACAGTTCTAATTCAATCCCCGCATAAAAAGAGTCTAAAGAGCAAATTTTATGTATTTAAGATGAAGGAGAATTACTTATGAGCTACTTAAAGAAAATCGGCGCACTGTTTGTTTCCTCCGCATTGATGGCTGCCATGCTGACCGGCTGCGGCGGCTCGTCCTCCGGTTCCACCGGCGGCAGCGGCTCTCAGGCCGAGGGCGGCGACGGCAATTACAACATTTCCATCGTGTTCAAGACCACCTCGAACGAATACACCCAGTACATGATGGCAGGCGCGGAAAAGGCGGCGGCTGAGACCGGCGCAGTGCTCGACATGAAGGGCGCGACCTCGGAAACCGCCTATGACGAGCAGCAGAACATGATCGAAACCGATCTGCACGCCAACAAGTACGATGCCATGATTATCGCACCGCTTCAGGGCGATATGGCGACCACGCTGGTGAATGGCGCCGAAATGCCGATCTTCGCGATCGACACCGACTTCAACGCTCCCGAAAAAATCTCCTTTATCGGCATCGGCCAGAAGGACGCTGCGGCAAGCGGCGGCGAAAAGGCTGTCGAGGCGGCGAAGGCAGCCGGCTGGGACAAGATCGAAGCCGCTTATATTGCGGGCGTTCAGGGCGACTCTACCGCCGATGCACGCCGCACCGGCTTCCAGGAAGGCATTGACGGCGCAGGCGGCACGTTCCTCGCAGACGAGGTGCAGTATGCTGATGCGGTAGCGGACAAGGCAACCGTGTGCATGGAGGGCATCATGCAGAGCCATCCGGAAGGTCTGGCAATCATCGCCTGCCACAATGACGACTGCGCGATCGCGGCAGCGCGTGCAGCAGCGAACAATCCGGCATACGCTAAGACCATCTTCATCGGCTTTGACGGCAACATCACCGCAGCACAGTCCATCCTCGATGGCGGCGAAACCATGACCGTTGCACAGAGCGGCTACGATCAGGGCTATCAGGCGGTCAAGACCGTCGTTGCACACCTGAACGGCGAAAAGGTCGACAGCTTTGTCGACTGCGGCACCAAGGTCATCGACGCAGACAGCGCTGAGGAGTACATGGCGACCCTCAAGAGCCAGATGGACGGCAAGGCAGTTGCACAGTAAACCGTAATACCATGCGATGCACTTGCGGCAGTAAGTGCATCGCATCTATTAAAAATTCACTTTAATGCAAGGAGAAAAAACAATGGGCATTTTGAAAATTGGCGTTGTAGGCTGCGGCCGAATCGGCAAGCTGCACATCAACAACCTGATCAACTCCGTACCGGGCGTTCAGGTAGTAGCTGCTGCTGACCCGATGCTCGACAAGTCCGGCGCACGCGAGTGGCTGGCAGAGCGCAAGATCACCAACGTTTCCACCGACTTCATGGACGTTATCAACAACCCGGAAGTAGACGTAGTATTCGTTTGCTCCTCCACTGACACTCACTGCGATGTATCCATGGCAGCAGTTCAGGCTGGCAAGCACGTATTCTGCGAGAAGCCGATCGACTATGATATCGACAAGATCAAGAAGCTGCTCGCACTCGTTGAGGAGAAGGGCGTTAAGTTCCAGGTAGGCTTTAACCGCCGCTTCGACCACAACCACAAGGCAGTTGCAGACGCAGTTAAGGACGGCACGATCGGCGATCCGCATATCGTTATCGTTTCCTCCCGTGACCCGGAGCCGCCCCCGGCTTCCTACGTTGCAGTTTCCGGCGGTATCTTCTACGATATGATGATCCACGACTTCGATATGGTTCGCTACGTAACCGGTTCCGAGGCTGTTGAGATCTCCGCTGTTGGTTCCTGCCTCGTTAACCCGAACCTGCAGGAAGAGTCCGGCATTCCGGACGTTGACACCGCTGTTGTTACCATGAAGATGGCTAACGGCTGCATCGCTGTCATCAACAACTCCCGTCAGGCAGTTTACGGCTACGATCAGCGCGTAGAGGCTTTCGGCTCCAAGGGCATGGCTTCCGACGCTAACGATCTGGTCAACACCACCACCGTTATGACCGTAGACGGCGCGAAGTCCGAGAAGCCGCTGTGGTTCTTCCTCGAGCGCTACAACCAGGCATTCATCAACCAGGTTATCTCCTTCGTTGATGCAATCAACAACGATACCCAGACTGCTGTCGGTGCTGTTGACGGCCTGCGTCCGGTTCTCATGGCTAAGGCTGCTACCGAGTCCTGCCGTAACGGCGGCGTGTTCGTCAAGGTCGGCGAATAACTCTTCTTAGCATTTCTTTCTTCTCTTTCCATATTTCAAATTAGAAAAGCAGCTCCAAATGCTTTTCATCCCCTCAGATACAACAGCGAGGTAGTTTGATCTGCCTCGCTGTTTTGTTGTTTTATAGTGCCGGAATGATGTCTTTTCCTATTATATTTTCAAGAAATAGTTCGGTAATCATATAACAATACAGTGCAGCAATCAGCATTATGCTGTTTGGTATTTGATTGCTGGCAAACCTACATCGCTCGTTATCCATAAGCTCCAATTTCAAACAAAAACTTTGAGATTGGAGCTTATAAAATGAAAAACTGGCAGAAAACGCGCAATTACCGGCGCATGAAAGACGAAAACGGCAACGTGATTGCCAATGTCATTACCGTTTTCGGAGAAAAGATTGAGGTTTCGGACGAACTGTTTACCATGTATGCACATATGGATGCACACGAACGGTACATCATGGAGGAAGCACCGCGCGGCAGAGTGTTTTCCCTCGATAAGATGGTCGAGGACGGTATGTCGGTGGAAGCTGTATCCCATCAGTTCGCACTGAGCGCCGAGGAAATCTTGATTGCGCGTGAGGATGAGCAGGACACGCAGCACAAACTCGAGCTGCTGAAACAGGCGTTGTCTCAGCTTGACGAAGCTAATCGCGCGTTGATCGAAGCGGTGTACTTTGAAAACATCTCTATGCGGGAGTATGCACGGCGGATTGGTGTATCACATAGCACGATTGCTAAACGTCGCAATCGCATTTTGCGCACGCTGAAAAAATATTTTGAGAATATCTGATTTTCGGGGTGTTCACTGGTCACTTTTCTCTGGAGTATAGTAGAGGGGGAAATACATTTTCTATCTCTTGGTAATTTCTCTCTTTGCTCGCCGCCGCGAGAATGGTGAGAGGGTGCAGCCCGGCTGTGTGTAACTGCCATAGGGAGTTATACACAACCGGGCAGGGGGAGAGGAAAGACGCGGGCGGCGCGGATTTCGTTCCTCTCCTCCTAACCTCGAAAGTGGTTTCCACCGGCGTTTTGATAAGATATTAGCATATAGCACAAAAACTGAAACTCTATTTTGTGCACGATTAAAAATATTTTTCAAATACGCTTTGGGGCTATTCCATTGACTACATTTCGGCGTTATAGTAAAAGAGGAAATATTTCCAATGTTCTTTGACAACCGCATACTCAGGCATCAGGTACAAATTCGGCGCGGGGAGCTGCAGCGGAAAGCTGCGAACTGTGGGTGGCTCCTATCATGGCAATGACCCGCGCGGAAGATAATGATACTCCCGACCAGTCACCGTCCGAGCGTGAAAACGTCGCAGGCAATGAGGTCGGACAACGGATAGGTGAAATTCCTGTGGAATCGGTACGCCGCCGATCGCTTGGTGCTTCCCACAGTCGGGGGTGAGGCCGAATAGACTGACAGTAACAGTATAAATCATTATAAAACCGGAAGAATACCGCTTCTTTGCGTGTATTCTTCCGGTTTCGCACTTCATGGAGGTTTTACATGTCATTTGATTACGAAATTTTATCACAGAATGATCTGCTGGAACTGTTTCCGTTCGGCCGGTCAAAACTCAACGCCTTACTGCGGGCCGGTGTTCTGCCCGTCACCAAAGTTGGACGTGATTACATCACCACTCGAGCAGAACTTGACCGCTGGTTCGCGGCCAATCGCGGACGTGAAATCTTCTATTAACCAGACGTTGCGAACCGTGCAGAGTATGGCGTATAATAACAATGTTCGCTGTTGTAGCTGCCGCACCGGGTCAGGAGCGAAAATGAGCAATACAACAGAAAAAGTAACGAAAACCAATCGTCATTATGGGGAGGGCAGTGTTTATCAGCGCAAAGATGGTCGCTGGGTAGCAAAATACCGCGATGAAGAAATGGCGAAACCGCAGTACCTTTATGGTTCAACCGAAGCTGAGGTTCGCCGCAAGCTGCGGGATTGGAAAAAGCAGACGGCACGCGGTCTGACTGCGTGCAAGAAAGTGTTTTTTCGTGATTATGCAGATAACTGGTTTTACACGTTCAAGCAGCACTCTGTCGAAAACAGCAGTTTTGACCGTTACGAAAGCATTTATTTGCATCATATCAAGCCTGTATTGGGCGATATTCAGATTGCGTCTATCCGCAGTGAGGAGATTCAGAATCTGCTGGTTGCGAAAAGCAAAACGCTTTCGTACAGTGTAGTGAAGAAGATCAATTTCCTTTTGTCGGAACTGTTTCAGTATGCCCATTCCGAGGGCGATATTGCGAAGAATCCTATGCGCAATGTGAAGATGCCGAAAAAGACGCTGTTCAAGCAGAAGCGCACGATTTTAGTTATGGAAGATGAAGAAGTGCAGGCGTTGGAACAGGTCGCTACATTAACATGTCGCAATGGTACACCGCAGATTATGCACGCTAATGCGATTGTGTTTCTGGTGCATACTGGTTTGCGTTGCGGTGAATTGCAGGCACTGAAATGGTCCGACATTGATTTCGCAAACAAAACGGTCACGGTCAGCAAAAATCTTTCGATGATTGTCAACCGTGACCGCAAACCGGGACAAAAGCATAGGAACGCAAAAATCAAGGGAACTAAGACTGTGAGCGGTAATCGGATTGTTCCGCTGAATGAAAAGGCTGTCCATGCACTGCGCAGTTTACAGCAGATTTATCGTATGCTGGGTGTTCGCAATGATTCGGTACTGGTGTCGCGCAACGGCAAGGTGCTTTCTAATGCACAGCTTCGATGTGTGCTCGACCGTGTTTTGCGCAAAGCCAATATCGACAAGCCCTTCACTTTGCATCAGCTGCGACATACCTTTGCTACGCGGACACTGAAAGCGGGCGTACCGATCAGCGTAGTCAGCAAGTGGCTTGGCCATGCGAATATTTCGACAACATACAACACCTACATTCACGTTCTCTGTTCTGAGGAGAAGGACGCAGCGGAATTGCTGAAGGCTATGTGAACACTTTGGTGTCAAGTTGGTGTCACGGGAAATCGGTAGAACGTAATTCGTTAGATATATCGTAAAAAATGGAGAAAAAGAGCGAAACCGTATGGTTTCCTGCCCCCTCTTGACTCCCCCGACCTTCCTTTGGCCGCTCAGCAAAGCGTTCGCGGCTAAAGGCGAGGGGTGTACGGATATGTCTGGTGCTCCAAGGCTTTATACTTTATCGAAATCTGGCTGGTTCAGTCGATTTTTTGTACTTTCTGTGACGGCCGTGTAAAACCCGGCGTTTTCTGTGGAATTTCTGTTCCCATTATGATATAATAGCTCGGTACACAGTAGTATATCCGAAAACGAAACCAACGGAGGAAGTTTATGAAAATCATCAATGAAAAGGGCAAGCTGTTCGGTCTGATCAACATTGTCGATCTGCTCGTGCTGATTGCGGCTGTTGCTGTCGCTGCCGGCGTCGGCTACAAGCTGTTCGCGCCCCAGATCAAGGAGTCGGTCCAGCCGCAGGTCGAGCTGACCGCGATCGTCCGCGTGCGCGGCGCAACCCCGTTCCTCGTCACTGAGGTCGAGCGCAACAGCCAGGTCGGCAAGCAGCTCGTCAGCGGCAACTCCTATGTCAACGGCACCATCGAGGACATGAAGATCGAGGACTACGCGCAGCAGGTCACCACCGCTGACGGCCGCATCGTCACCGCGGTCGACCCGGACAAGAAGGACATTGTATTCACCATCAAGACCACCGTCCCCAAGGGCACCGCTACCCCGTCCATCGGTACGCAGGAGGTTCGCGCAGGCCGCACCTTCATCGTAAAGACCAACGACTTCGAGACGAGCGGCAACATCGACTCGGTCGATATCGCGGACTGAGCCGATGAAAGCGATTTTTGAAAACAGTCTTCTGGTACGGGCGATACTCTGCCTGTGCGCCTGGTATCACGAAGGCGCGATCGCGCACTTTTTCGCGCGCATCCGCGAGGCCTATGCCGACTCGCGGTTCCGCCGCCTGTGGGAGCGCTTCTGTGCCGCTCCGCCCTGCACGACGGCGAACAGCGGCTACGCACGCATCGCTGCGGCGCTGCGCCGTCTGGTCGTATGCATCGGCACCGCCGTGCGGAACAGCCTCATCTACCGTCTCTGTCTGGCCGTCTGGCGCCCCATCGTGCGCGTGACCGAGGACGGATTCGTCGGCCGGGCGCTCCGCTTCGCCGGCATGCGCGGCCTGCTGCTCATCTGTCTGGCGATGTACCTGCCGCTCGACTATTTTATCCGTCTGGCCGCGAATGCGGGCTATCTGCCCTCGTTCATCGCCTCCGGCTGGGATGAAATGCTCATGCTCGCGGCGGCCTGCTACCTGCTGTGGCACACCGCGATGAAGCGCGCGCCGCTCCAGCTGCGCACCACGCCCGTAGACGCCTACCTCATCCTGTTCATCGCCGTCGGCTTCTTCCTGATGTGCGCGGTCTCCCCCTACCCGTCTATCGCACTCGACGGATACCGCGCCGTCGTCGAGTACCTGTTCTGGTTCTTCCTTGTCACGCGGCTCATCGAGGATGACCGCGACTTCGCGATCTTCTACGGCGCGCTCATCACCATGGCGCTCTGCATCGCGCTGCACGGCATTTACCAGTTCATCATTGCCGCACCTATCCCGGCCTCCTGGGTCTCCCAGACCGAGCAGAACGTGCGCACGCGCGTCTACTCGCTCACGGGCAGTCCGAACATCATGGGCAGCCTGCTCGTGCTGTTCGCGCCGATGGTCGCGGGACTGGCGTATTACAGCCGCAAAATGTGGGTCAAGGTGCTCGCCGTCTGCGGCACCGGCATGATGTGCATGTGCTGCATCTTCACGTTCTCCAAGGGCGCGTGGGGCGGCCTTGTGGTCGCGGTCCTCGTGTTCGCGATCTTTCTCGACCGCCGTCTGATCGCGCTGATGGGCGTGGCCGGCTGCGGCGCTCTGCTCGCCATCCCCTCCATCGCCAACCGCATCACCTATATGTTCACCTCGGACTACGCCGCTGCGAGCCAGCGCGCAGGCCGCATGGTGCGCTGGGCGACCGGTCTGGATCTGCTGCATGAGAGCAATCCGCTCCTCGGCTTCGGCCTCGGCCGCTTCGGCGGCGCGGTCGCCATGCAGAACAAGATCATCGAGCAGAACGAGGAGTTCTCCTACTTCTACATGGACAACTACTACCTCAAGACGCTCGTCGAGATGGGCTATGTCGGTCTCATCGCCTTTATCATCCTGCTCGTCGGCATGTCGCTGTGGTGCCTGCGCTCGATCGGCCGCACCAAGCTCTGCGAGACCGACCGCACGCGCGTGCTCGCGGTCTCCCTGTTCTCCGGCATGTGCGGCGTCATGGTGCACTGCTACTTCGAGAACATTTTCGAGGTGCCGTACATGATGGCCTACTTCTGGAGCATGGCTGCCGCCGTGCTCTACCTCGGATACTTCCGAAAAACACGAAAACAATAAAACATTTAACACCGCACTTTACCTGCGCGCGGACGCAAGGCCGCGCTCTTTTTTGTGCGTTTTTACAAACGTTTTTTCAGATTTTTTTCATTTTACATATGTTTTACAAAGCTCCTCTTTTGGATTTTACACAGCTTTTGTAAGCTGTTACCGTACTGAAAAAGCGAACGAATGACAAAGGAGAAAACAATCATGAAGAAAAGTGTATCCATGCTGCTTGCAGCGCTCATGCTGACCGGCGCTCTGGCCGGCTGCGGCAGCTCCGCCTCCGGCACGCAGGCTGAGGACGGCGCAGACAGCGGCGTTTCCGGCGCGATCACGGTCATCTCCCGTGAGGACGGCTCGGGCACGCGCGGCGCGTTCATCGAGCTGACCGGCGTCGAGGAAAAGACCGCTGACGGCAAAAAGGTCGACAACACCACCGCCGATGCGGAGATCGCAAACAAGACCGATGTCGTGCTGACCAGCGTCGCAGGCAACGAGAAGGCCATCGGCTACATCTCGCTCGGCGCTCTGAACAATACCGTAAAGGCTGTCAAGGTAGACGGCGCTGAGGCGACCGTAGACAACGTAAAGGCAGGCGCCTACAAGCTGTCCCGTCCGTTCAACATCGCGACCAAGGGCGAGCCGACCGGCGTAGCCAAGGATTTCATCAGCTTCATCCTCTCCAAGGAAGGTCAGGCCGTTGTCACCGACAACAAGTACATCGCAGTCAACGACGAAGCAGAGTCCTTCGTATCCGACGGCTCCTCCGGCCAGATCGCAGTCGGCGGCTCCTCCTCTGTTTCTCCGGTCATGGAGAAGCTGATCGAGGCTTACAAGTCGGTCAACCCGAACGCCTCCATCGACCTCCAGACCTCTGACTCCACCTCCGGCATGACCGGCGCGATGGACGGCACGTTCGCCATCGGCATGGCATCCCGTGAACTGAAGGACGAGGAAGCAGCCCAGCTGACCGGCACCGCGATCGCGCTCGACGGCATCGCAGTCATCGTCAACCCGGCCAACACCATCGACGAGCTGTCCATGGACCAGATCAAGAGCATCTACGTCGGCGACATCACCGACTGGGGCGACCTCGCCTGATACAACCGAACAGGGAAACACGGGGGCGGAACACTTCGTCCCCTTCCCTATGTATGGAGTGAAATCATGAAAAACCTTCGAGAAACTCTGATGCACATCGTATTTTTCGTCTGTGCGCTGGCTTCAATCGCCGCGGTCGTGCTGATCTGCCTGTTTCTGTTCGCCAACGGCATTCCGGCCATGAAGGAGATCGGCCTGCTGAACTTCCTCACGGGCGCGAAGTGGAAGCCGGGCAACGACATTTACGGCATTCTGCCGATGATCCTCGGCAGCATCTACATCACCGCAGGCGCGGTCGTCATCGGCGTACCGGTCGGCCTGCTGACCGCCATCTTCATGGCGTTCTACTGCCCGAAAAAGCTCTACGGCCTGCTCAAGCCCTGCACCGAGCTGCTCGCCGGCATCCCCTCCATCGTCTACGGCTTTTTCGGCATGGTCGTCATCGTGCCGTGCATCCGCACCGTCGCCGCGCTGTTCGGCGCGGACATCTCCGGCTCGTCCATCCTCGCCGCGTCCGTGCTGCTCGGCATCATGATCCTGCCGACCGTCATCGGCGTCTCCGAGGCCGCGCTGCGCGCGGTACCGTCCGCCTACTATGAGGGCGCGGTCGCCATGGGCGCGCGTCACGAGCGCGCGATCTTCACGGTCATGCTCCCGGCGGCGAAATCCGGCGTGCTCGCAGGCGTTGTCCTCGGCATCGGCCGCGCCATCGGCGAGACCATGGCGGTCATCATGGTCGCAGGCAACCAGCCGCGTCTGACCGGCAATATGCTCAAGGGCATCCGCACCATGACCGCAAACATCGTTATGGAAATGGGCTATGCGACCGGACTGCACCGCGAGGCGCTTATCGCGACCGGCGTTGTGCTGTTCGTGTTCATCCTCATCATCAATCTGACATTCTCGATCCTGAAAAGGAGGAAACAGGCATGACAAGAGAAGCTGCCGGAACGGTCTCCGTTCCCCGGGACAACGCGCGCTCCGAGCGCGTCTGCGGCGGCGTTTCCGCCGCCATCGAAAAGGGTCTGGTCTACGCCGCCGCGATCCTGACCTTCGCGGTGCTGCTGTTCCTCATCGGCTACATCCTCGTGACCGGCATCCCGCATCTCACCCCGTCGCTGTTCTCCCTGCATTACACCTCGGAGAACGTCTCCATGATACCGGCCATCGTCACGACCGTCGAGATGACCGCGCTCGCGCTGCTGCTCGCCGTCCCGCTCGGCCTGTTCACGGCCATCTACCTCAACGAGTACGCAAAGCGCGGCAACAAGCTTGTCGGCGTCATCCGCGTGACGACCGAAACGCTCTCCGGCATCCCCTCCATCGTGTACGGCCTGTTCGGCATGCTGTTCTTTGTCACCCGGCTGCACTGGGGCTACTCGCTCATCGCCGGCGCCATGACGCTCGCCATCATGATCCTGCCGCTCATCATGCGCACCGCTGAGGAGGCGCTCATGAGCGTGCCGGATTCCTTCCGCGAGGGCTCGTTCGGCCTCGGCGCCGGCCGCCTGCGCACCGTGTTCCGCATCGTGCTCCCCGCCGCCGTGCCGGGCATCCTGTCGGGCATCATCCTCAGCATCGGCCGCATCGTCGGCGAGACCGCCGCGCTCATCTTCACCGCCGGCACCATGGCGCAGATCCCCGGCCTCACCCAGTCCGGCCGCACGCTCGCCATCCATATGTATGTGCTCTCGGGCGAAGCCCTGCACATGAACGAGGCCAACGCGACCGCCGTCGTACTGCTCATCGTCGTGCTGCTGATGAACGCGCTGTCCGCCTTTGCGGCGCGAAAGCTGACCAAAAAGTGATATGAACCATGAAATGCATTCCATCCGCCGCTTCGCTCCCCTGTGCGCGACCGCGGCGGACTGCGACAGCGAGAGCGCTCTGCGCCGGGCGGAAAGCCGCGCCCGGCGCACCATCCATGAACAAGACAAAAGAGGGTTTTACATGAGTGAAAATAAAATTGAGATCCGGGACATGAACCTGTATTACGGCGATTTCCACGCCCTGCACGACATCAACCTGGACATCAAGGCAAACGAGATCACCGCCTTCATCGGCCCGTCCGGCTGCGGCAAGAGCACCCTGCTGCGCTCGCTCAACCGCATGAACGACCTCGTAGAGGGCTGCCGCATCACGGGCGACATCCAGCTCGACGGTCAGGACATCTACAAAAACTGCGACGTCAACCTGCTGCGCCGCCGCGTCGGCATGGTATTCCAGAAGCCGAACCCGTTCCCGATGTCCATCTACGACAACATCGCCTACGGCCCGCGCACCCACGGCATCCGCAGCCGCGTCAAGCTCGACGAGATCGTCGAGACCTCGCTCCGCCACGCCGCCATCTGGGACGAGACCAAGGACAGCCTGAACAAATCCGCGCTCTCCATGTCCGGCGGTCAGCAGCAGCGTATCTGCATCGCGCGCGCCCTCGCCGCCGATCCGGAGGTCCTGCTGATGGACGAGCCGACCTCCGCGCTCGACCCGATCTCGACCGCAAAGATCGAGGACCTTGTGCTCGAGCTTAAAAAGGATTATACTATCGTTATGGTTACTCACAATATGCAGCAGGCCACCCGTGTTTCGGATACGACTGCATTCTTCCTCCTCGGCGACATGATCGAAGCGGACGATACGGAGAAGCTGTTCTCCACGCCGCGCGACAAGCGTACCGAGGACTACATCACGGGGAGGTTCGGCTGATATGAGAAACCGTTTCGACAACCAGCTTGCAGAGCTGAACAATGAACTGATCTCGATGGGTGCACTGTGTGAGAACGCGATCGCGAGCGCGGTGAAATCCCTGATCGACGGCGACACCAAGCTCGCCGCCGCCGCGATCCGCATCGACCACGAGATCGACCGCAAGGAGCGCGAGATCGAATCCATGTGTCTCAAGCTGCTGCTCCAGCAGCAGCCGGTCGCGAGCGACCTGCGTCTGATCTCCTCGGTGCTCAAGATGATCACCGACATCGAGCGCATCGGCGACCAGGCGAGCGACATCGCCGAGATCGTCACCTGCCTGTCCGGCGCGTGCGGCCACAACGCCCACATCGACCAGATGGCGCAGGCGACTATTAAAATGGTCACGGACAGTCTCGACGCCTTCGTGCGCCGCGACCTGACGCTTGCATGGAGCGTCATCGAGTACGACGATGTGGTAGACCGCCTGTTCGACGAGTGCAAGCAGGATCTCATCGCGGAGATCGCGCAGAGCCCCGCGGACGGCGAGCGCGTGCTCGATGTTCTCATGATCGCAAAATACCTCGAGCGCATCGGCGACCACGCGACCAACATCGCGGAATGGGTGGAATTCTCCATCACCGGAACGCACAAGAGCGAAACACACGTATAAAAAGCTAGGACCCACGAAATTCGTGGGTCTCAGCCTGTCGATAAAGTCTGTTTTCACGCCAAAACAGCAGTCGCGCGGCAGCGCGCATTCAAAAGCGTTTGCTGCGCAAACGCATGAGCCCGTAGGCCTCTATCCTCAAAAATATTTAATGAGAGCAACCGGGGGCGTGTACCTCGGTTTTCATACTTTAAGAGGGAGAAAGTTTCCGTATGGGAACTTTCGGACGTCCGTGTTTTGCGAAGTCAAAACACAGATTGTCGGAAAAACGATAGTTTTTCGACAGTCTCGTCTATCCCCTCTTTTCCCGTATATTATCAACATTTTAAGGAGAGAAACCAAATGATCTACTGCGTGGAGGACGATGCAGGCATTCGTGAGCTTGTTGTCTATACCCTGCAAAACACCGGCATGGAGGCGCGCGGCTTCGCCGACGGCACGGCGCTGTTCTCCGCCCTGCGGAACGAAAAGCCCGACCTCATCCTGCTCGACATCATGCTCCCCGGCGAGGACGGCATTTCCATCCTGCGCCGTCTGCGCAGCCTGCCCGACACCGCCGCGCTCCCGGTCATCCTTCTGACCGCGAAGAACACCGAGTACGACAAGGTCATCGGTCTGGACAGCGGCGCGGACGACTACATCGCAAAGCCCTTCGGCATGATGGAGCTTGTCGCGCGTGTACGCGCCGTACTCCGCCGCACGCAGGACGCCGTTTCGCCCGCCGAGCACGTTCTGCTTTCCGACGGCCCCATCTCGCTCGACGAGCGCGCGCATACGGTCTGCGTTTCCGGTCAGCCCGTCCAGCTCACGCTCAAGGAATATCAGCTGCTGACGCTGCTGATGAAAAATCAGGGCGCCGTGCTCACGCGCGACGTGCTGCTCGAAAACATCTGGGGCTACGGCAGCGAGAGCGAGACCCGCACCGTCGACGTGCACATCCGCACGCTGCGTCAGAAGCTCGGCGACGGCGGCGCACTCATCGAGACCGTGCGCGGCGTCGGCTACCGCATGGGAGGAAACGCATGAGAAAGCGCGTTTTCGGCAGCATTTTCCTCACCGCTATCGTAACGCTCCTGCTGACCGCAGGTCTGTTCCTGCTCGTGGTACACGCAGGACTGACCCGCGACCTGCGCGGCAGGCTCGCACGCGAGGGCGGATATATCGCCGCTGCTGTCTCCACCGACCGCGACCTGGAGGAGATCAAAGCGCTCGGTACGCTGTGCGCGGACCGCATCACCCTCGTGAAGAAGGACGGCACGGTGCTGTATGACAACGAAACGCCGGCCGCCGAAATGGAAAACCACGGCACACGCCCGGAGATCCGCAGGGCGGCAGAGACCGGCGTGGGCGAGGACAGCCGCCTGTCCGAAACGCTCGAGACCCAGACGTATTATTATGCGCTCCGTCTCGCAAACGGCGATATCCTGCGTATTGCCGCGACCGCCGACAGTGCCTTCGGCGCCCTTGCGGGCGCGTCCCCGTGGATCGTGCTCGTCGTGCTGCTCGCGCTGCTCGTGGCGGCGCTGCTCGCAAGCCGCCTCACGCACGTATTTCTCGCGCCGATCGTATCGCTCGACTTGCATGATCCGCTGAAAAACGAGGCATACGACGAGCTTTCTCCCCTGCTGCACCGCATCGACCGCCAGAACCGCCGCATCAGCATCCAGATGGATGAGCTGCGCCGCCGGCAGGCCGAATTCGATGACATCACCGCACGCATGGACGAGGGGCTGGTGCTGTTCTCCTCCTCCGGCGACATTCTGTTCTCGAACAATGTCATCCATCAGCTGTTTCCGCAGGATAAGGCCGCCGGCCATTATCTGACGCTGTGCCGCGACGCGGCCTATGTCGAAGCGGTCGAGCAGGCGCTCCGCGGCGGAAGCGCGCACACGAGAATGGAGAAAAACGGCCGTATCTGGTCGCTCGCGGCCAGCTCGGTCGCTGAGGACGGCGCAGGCCACGCCGCCGTGCTGCTCATCGTTGACATCACCGAGCGCGAGCAGGCCGAACAGCAGCGGCAGGAGTTCACCGCGAACGTTTCGCACGAGCTGAAAACGCCGCTGACGAGCATCATGGGCTACGCCGAGATCATCGAGGCAGGTATCGCAAAGCCGACCGACGTCGTTCCCTTCGCCGGGAAGATCCGCACCGAGGCGCAGCGTCTGCTCTCGCTCATCGAGGACATCATCCGTCTCTCGCAGCTCGACGCCGGCGGCGAAGAGATCCCGTTCGAGCCGATCGAGCTTCAGCCGCTCTGCTGCACGGTCCGCAGCCGTCTGCAAAGCAAGGCCGACCGTCTGGGTCTGAAGATCGAATGCGCGGGCGAAAACGCGACCGTTTCCGGTCAGCGCAGAACGCTCGAGCAGATGGTGTTCAACCTTGCGGACAACGCCCTCGCGTATAACCGCCCGAACGGCAGCGTGACGATCGAAACCGGCACGGACAGCGACGGCGCCCCCTTCGTCCGCGTCTCGGATACCGGCATCGGCATCGCCCCGGCCGACCAGAAGCGTGTTTTCGAGCGCTTTTACCGCGTGGACAAGAGCCACAGCAAAATGACCGGCGGCACCGGTCTCGGTCTGTCTATCGTCAAGCACGGCGCGGCCCTGCACGGCGCGGCGCTCACGCTCGACAGCACCCTGAATGTCGGCACCAGGATCACGCTGACGTTCCCGAAAAACAAGAAATAACGAAAAAAGTTTATTTTCATGCAGGAACGGCAGCCGCGCGGCAGCGCGCATGAAAAAGCGTTTGCTGCGCAAACGCATGCGCCCGTAGGCCTCTATCCTCAAAAATATTCAATGAGAGAAACCGGGGGCGTGTACCTCGGTTTGGATACTTTGAGAGGGAGAAAGTTTCCGTATGGGAACTTTCGGACGTCCGTGTTTTGCGAAGTCAAAACACAGATTGTCGGAAAAACGAAGTTTTTCGACAAACTAAAAAGGCACGCCTGAGGCGTGCCTTTTGATTGCTTTTCGAGTTCTTAGCGAGTCTTGCGGTTAACAGCGAACAGCTTTGCGGTGCCCGGATCGTTTGCCAGCTCGAACATTGCGGAACCCATCAGGAAATTGTGAAAATTCTTCTTCATTTTTCATTACCTCTTTCTTGTGGGGAAGCACTCTTTCGTGTTCCCTCAGCTCATTTTTTATTCTGGTAGTATTATAGCGCGGCGTGACGCGATGCGCAAGCGCAAACGTGTACGGAATATACAAGCGGCGAAAAATATTTTTAGATAGTATAACCAAACAGTCCCATTAAATCCACTTTCACAATTAAATTCATATGAATTTTAACACCAGAAAACGTTTGCGTAAATTGAATTCCTATGGAATTTCATATTCCTCGGTCATTTGTGCTATTTTTTGCTCTGAAAAATTGTAACTTGCGTCATTGACAAGCAAGGTCTCTTGAATTATTATATAATATATCCAATCGCAAACGTTTGCGATTTTGTAAAATACAGCGTATTGTGCAAAGACGCTGAGCAGAAAGGAGGTTCTCCCAGGCAATCCCCCGCGCTGAAACGCACATTCCCCCGTGCAGACCGAGCCGAAAACACAGTTTCGCGCTCCGCTGCATCACCGATACGGAAAGAAGGTCAGGTTCTATGATGAAAAAACGATTGACAAGTCTCGCACTGTCCGCCATGATGGTGCTGTCAATGGTTCCCGCAACTGCATTCGCGGCGAAGGACGCAGGCACTCCGCCGACCTACAACAGCGCAACCGGCTGCTATGAGATCTCTACCCCGGCCCAGCTTCTATATCTTGCCGGCAAATGGAAAGACGGCGCTCCGCGCGATGGACACTATGTCCTGACCGCCGACATCGACATGACCGGCGTCAAGGGCTTCAAGCCGATCGCATCCAAAAAAGACCAGGGCTTTACCGGCACGTTCGACGGCCAGTTCCACTCGATCAAGGGCCTTCGCGTTGAATATGAAAAGAAATATGCCGGTCTGTTCGGCTATGTCGGCAATCAGGACGACCAGGCATATATCAAAAACGTTGCTCTGCTCGACTGCTATGTAACCGGTCAGCAGAACGTCGGCGCTCTGGCCGGCGTAAACTACGGCACGATCACCGACTGTGTCGTTACCGGCGAGGTCAAGTGCCTCGATCTGTCCAACTCGCATACCGCGGGCGGTATCTGCGGCAAGCTGAAGGAGGGCGAAGGCCCGATCGTCGGCCATGTCGAGGACTGCTACGTCAACGCCGACGTTTCCGCGCCGTATGACGCAGGCGGCATCGCAGGCATTCAGGACGGCGGCGGCTATCTGGCCCGCTGCTTCGCAGCCGGCACGGTCGATGCCACCGCGACGAGCGGCACGGTAGGCCACGCAGGCGGCATCGCAGGCTCCTTCAACGCCGGCGAGACGCTCAAGGACAGCGTTTCCGCACAGAGCATCATCAAGGGCGTACAGGACGTCGACAAGATCGTCGGCCAGCTCGATGACGAAGCTGCAACCAATATCACCGGCAACATCGCCTGGGAAGGCACGCAGCTTACCGGCAACGAGCCGACCGAGCAGCCCATCAAGTGGGAGGACGTTTCCACTGAAAAAATGACCAGCAAGGCGACCTACGAGGGTCTCGGCTGGGATATGAGCAAGGTTTGGGACTGGAGCGAAAGCAGCAAGCAGCCTGTCCTGCGCGGCTTTAACGCTTCTATCTTCCCGGCGGTCGATTACACCGTCAGCGGCACGCGCATCATCTCCCGCGCCCTCAACACCGCCCCCCACAACGGCAAGGCTGAGGTATCCGCGCGCATCGTCTCCACCGACAAGATCGAGAGCGCTACCCTGTACTACGGCTATGATTCCGCCAAGGTCGATACCGCTGTTGCCATGAAGGCCTCCGGCGACACCTACACCGCTTCCCTGCCGACCGATAAGGTAGGCGATATGTTCTACTACATCTCGGTCAAGACCGACAAGGAAACCATCACCAAGCCGACGAACAGCGCAGAGCCCATCGTTCTGAACATCGACGACGGCAAGGTAAAGGGCGACCCCGACCAGATCACCATCACCCCGGACACCAAGCAGGGCGGCCTCCGCTTCAACTGGCTGACCGATCCGCGCGTCACCAAGACCGTTATCCAGTACAAGGTAAAGGGCGCTTCCAAGTGGGAGAGCAAGACCGGCACCTCTTATGTTGAGTCCGTAACCGCAGGCTACAAGGAAAAGGCTGCTCACCGCGTTGAGATCACCGGCCTGACCCCGTCCGCAGAGTACGTTTACCGCGTCGGCGACGGCGGCGAGTTCATGAGCGACGAGAAGTCCTTCACCGCTCCGAAGTCCGCAGACGACAAGAATTTCAAGGTTATCTTCTACTCCGACCCGCAGTCCGAGTCCGTAGAGAACTACATGAGCTTCAAGTATTCTATCGACCAGGCGCTCAAGGTTTGCCCGAACCCCGACCTCATGATCTCCGCAGGCGACACCACCCAGAACGGCTACAAGTCCACTGAATGGGAAGCATGCTTCGAAGTCATGCATGACTACTACGCGAAGTACCCGACCGTTACGGTCGCAGGCAACCACGAGATGAAGGGCGACTGGAACTTCATTTCCTTCGCACAGCGCTTCAATATGTCCGGCGCAAAGACCGGCTACCCCGAGTTCGACCGCACCATGGGTTACTTTGAGTACGGCGACGCGATCTTCGTTATCCTGAACGGCGAAGTCACCCCGGCCGACAAGAAGCCTGAAATCATGAAGAAGGAGCTGCAGTGGTGCAAGAGCGTGCTCGACGCTTCCGACAAGAAGTGGCGCATCGTCATGACCCACGCAGGCCCGTACACCTCCAACCACGATCCGCTCGATGTCCGCGACTACTACATCAACGACAGCGAGTATTCGCTCGATAAGATGAACGTTGACCTGTTCCTCAACGGTCACGACCACATCTACATCCGCTCCACCGTCAAGAACGACATCAAGGTCAACACCGGCGACGGCACCACCTACATCACCGGCGGCACGGTCGGCAACAAGTTCTATGAGTACATGCCGGCACGTTCGGATTACTCCACCGACTTCTATGTAGATGAAGAGGATAAGCAGGTATTCTCCGTCATCGAGTTCTCCGAGGATTCCATCAAGGGCACCGCTTACCAGAAGCAGGATCCTGACGACTGGAACAGCTTCAAGGCTGTCGACAGCTACGAGATCCTCAACAACCTCCAGACCGGCAAGCAGGTCACCGATTACACCGACGTTTCCTCGAGCGCATGGTACTACGACGCTGCCAAGTACGTCACCGACAAGCAGCTGATGAGCGGCGAAAAGCCGTATGTATTCGGCGCAGACGAGGCTCTG
>ENA-ORLY01001845-ORLY01001845.1-human-gut-metagenome-genome-assembly--contig:-NODE-1845-length-23016-cov-22.053359_pt1 | contig 23016 bp, 17 predicted proteins | sample MGYA00243071_ERZ508832 | MGnify/ENA primary metagenome ERZ508832 (study PRJEB26277, sample SAMN04329777) | human gut metagenome | biome: human-associated habitat | host: Homo sapiens | place: USA... | reverse complement strand
TTAGCGTTTTCGAACCGACTTTTGCCGGTTCTATTGTTTAACTTTTAATTTTTCGGTAAAAATTTACCGAAGTATTGATCAGTATATATCCGGATATATTAAATCATTTACTCAGTTATTTCTAGTAAAATGATTTAACGTATCCGGATATTACCCTTCGAGATGATTTTTACTCAAATGATATGTCTTTTAGTCTGTTACGCTAATAGATATTTTCTGTAATTGATCTATACGTGAAGTACCTCCGTAAAGCAGTTCATAATTACCTTCTACCATACGCATGGTGTTGGTGTTTGTATCGAACCATTGAAATGTTTCATTGTCGAGGGTGAAAGAAACATTTGCGCGCTGTCCTTTTGCAATGTGGACGCGTTTGAAGGCGCGGAGTGTATGTGAAGGACCTTCTTTATCTCCCGGGCAACTTAAATATACTTGCACCACTTCTTCTCCGTCATAATTTCCGGTATTTTGTACGGGGATTGTGAGTGTTACTTCTTTACCTTGGCTGATTGTTTGCTGACTTAATGTAGCTGGACCGTATGTAAAGTTGGTGTAACTCAATCCGTGACCGAAGCTGTATAAAGGACTTTCTGTCATATAACGGTAGGTACGTCCCTTCATCGAGTAGTCTTGAAAGTCAGGAAGCTGGTCGGTATGCTTATAAAAAGTGACCGGAAGTTTACCCGAAGGATTGTAGTCGCCAAATAAAACGTCGGCAACAGCTGTTCCTCCAGCCTGACCAGGATACCATGCCTGAAGAATGGCATCGCAAATCTTGCTTTCGGGTTCCAGTCCGACAGCCGAGCCTGAATAGTTGACAAAGATAATCGGCTTGCCTAATTTTTTCAATTCACTTATCAATCGTCGCTGAATAGCAGGAAGTTCGATTGTTGTGCGGTCGCCGCCTTTGAAACCTTCTGCATTTACTGGCATTTCTTCTCCTTCAAGAGAAGGTGAAATACCTCCTGCAAAGATAATGACATCGGCTGCTTTTACTTTGTCGATGGAAGCTTGCAGGTTTACAGGAACATTGCGTCCCATATCAAAATTCAGTTGGGCTGCTCTGTCTTTGCTGTAGAAGATAAAGTCTATTTTAATGTTGTATGTTTTTCCTTTTTCAGCTTTCAGCGTATACAGATTCATATTGTTTTTCAGATATTTTCCGCTGGCTACTTCTTTTCCATCTATGCTCAGGCGGATTATGCCTGCTGCCTCGAAGTGGAAATTGATATCCTCTGTTTCGGGTGCGGTAAATACCGATTCGTAGCTTGCAGAGAAATCTTGAATATTTACTCCTGCTGCAAATACTGTTGCTCCTAATGTGGTAAACTTGAAAGGAGTACTGGTATGGGTGACGGTAGCAGGTTTGCCTTCCATCTTGATGTTGTTCCAATAGGTAGAGCGGAATCCAGGTTTCCCATCGATGCTACATTGGCTGAATACACTTTCCAAACTGATACCAGAAGTACGGTCACATCCGAAGTCGTAAATCAGCTGATTTGCCGGAATACGTTCTTTCAAAGCTTCGTACAAGGTAGAGGTATGGGAAGGAAAACCATTGTAGTTACCCCATTGCATGACAGAGTCGTTGGCATTGGGACCGATTAAAGCGATTTTCATGTCTTCTTTCAGCGGCAGGATGTTATTCCGATTTTGCAGGAGGACAATGCTTTTTCGTGCAATTTCCAGTGCTAAGTCTTTATGTGCTTTGCTGTCGACTACAGAATATGGAATACTGTCCCAGCAGACATGTTCGTCCATTTCTCCTAATTCGAAACGAGCTGTCAGCAGACGTTTTACAGAAATGTCAATTTGTTTTTCGTCTATCAATCCTTTTTGTACAGCTTCCGGAAGTGATTTGTAATTATTTCCACATTCCAGATCTGTACCACTCAATACAGCTCCTGCACTGGCCGTTTCTTTATCGGGATGTGTTTCATGATCGCCTTTGCGCCAGAAGTCACTGATAGCGCCGCAGTCAGATACTACTATACCTTTGTATTTCCATTCATCACGCAGGATTTGCATCAGCAAACGGTTGCTTCCGCAGCAAGGTTCACCCTCGAAACGATTGTAGGCACACATTACTTCTTTTACATCTGCTTCCTGAACCAATGCTTTGAAAGCCGGCAGGTAAGTTTCCCACAAATCACGTGGAGCAATGTTTTCGGCATTGAAGCTGTGTCGGTTCCATTCCGGTCCTGAATGAACGGCATAATGCTTGGCACATGCATGAAGCTTGTCGTATTTCATATTATCCGGACCTTGCAGACCTCGAACTACAGCAACTCCCATTCGTGAAGTGAGATAAGGATCTTCTCCGTAAGTTTCCTGTCCTCTTCCCCAGCGAGGGTCGCGGAATATGTTGATATTGGGAGTCCAGAATGTCAGTCCCTGATAGCGTTTCAGATTGCCCGATTTGCTGAATTCTGTATATTTGGCTCTGGCTTCATCGGAAACGGCTGTAAAGACTTTGTTAATCAATTCATCATCGAACGATGCGGCCATACCGATTGTTTGAGGAAATACAGTGGCAATTCCAGCTCGGCCTACTCCATGAAGAGCTTCGTTCCACCAGTCGTAGGCTTTGATACCTAGTCGTGGAATAGCAGGAGAGGCATTTTGCATAAGAGAAACTTTTTCTTCCAGGGTCAACCGTTCAAGTAAATCGGATGCCCGTTGTTCAGGAGTAAGACTGGTGTTTTGATAAGGAAATTGTTGTCCCATAACAGGAGCGGTAAATAAAAGCATACCTAACCCCACAAGTGCTTTAATCTTTTTGTTCATGTTTTTATAGTATTATTTGTGTGTTGACTAACCCTTTGATTGCAAAGGTAAAAGAATTTATAATAAGGGGATAAAAAATCTGGGAAAAATTGACTCAATTTCTGTTGAGGCTAAAAATAAAAATCCGTTTTAATGAACGGGAGAGTTTGGGGATTGAAACTCAGTTTGCTCATTAAAACGGATTGTATTTGTGGGCTGACCTATAAGGCTTTGCCGAAATTAGATTTATTTAGGCAGATAATTGTTCCAGTTTGGAGTTTGTTCTATACCAAATCCTGCATTGATTTCACCACTAGGAATTGGATAACAGAACTAAAGTTTCCCACCCCCAATAAAGAGGGTGGGAAACTTTAGGATTTAAATTGATTGTGGTAGTTTTGGTATTATAAATATCTCCGACCTCTTTATCGTAAACAGCCAATGGGTTGTATGAAATGCTTGTATTATAACTTCCATCTTCGTTGTAAAAAGGATCGAGTGGAGTTGCTTTCAGTGTAGCACTGACAAACGGGTTCGAATAAGATCCTCCGGTAGATTGAGAGAATGCATCCATATCTGCCAGAGCAAATGATGTGTTAAATCCGAAGTTGAACCATTTGTAAGATGTTTCCAGGTTGAGACGGGCAGAGTAACGTTTCATATCGCTGTTGATGGCAACACCTTCCTGATTCAGGTATCCCAGACTGGCATAATAGCGAGTCTTGCCATTTCCTCCGCTGAAGCTGATGTTATAATCCTGATAATAACCGGTACGGGTAATAGCATCCAGCCAATCGTAGTTTTGTGTACCGTCCCAGTTATAGTCTGATTTTATTTTTGCCATAGCTGATTCGTAGGTGTACTTTTCCGGATCACTGTTTACCAGACCACGTGCAAACAAGTCGCTGTCTGTTGTGTGTTACAGAAAGAAAAATTATTTGGAGCAATGTTTGTAAAGCCTTGTTTGATATCCAAGTCTATATGCATAGCTCCTTCCTGTCCTTTTTTGGTTGTGATTACGATTACGCCATTGGCGGCACGCGAACCGTAGACAGCAGTAGCATTGGCATCTTTCAGAACAGTTACCGATTCGATATCTGCCGTGTTAATGTTTGCCAGTGGATTGAATGCACGGTTGTAACTTGCTGTTTCAGCATCAGTATCCGAGTTCATAGGCATACCGTCTATGATATACAACGGTTGTGTACCCGAATTAACAGAACTTTCTCCTCGGATATACACATTAGCTTGAGCACCCGGCATACTTGTTGAATTATTCATTTGCACACCCGGCATACTTCCTTCGAGCGCTTTCATGAAGTTTGCATCGGTGCGTGATTCAAGTGTAGTAGAACCTGCTACATTGGCTGCTCCGGTAAATGTACTTTTCTTTGTTACTCCATAACCGGTAACCACCACTTCATCCAGAACTTCTGTATCCGATTTCAGGATTACATTTAATTCCGGTTTAATGTCTAATTCGCGACTTTGCATACCGATGAAAGAAATTATCACTTTCTTTGCATTTGCCGGAATGTTGCCAAGTGTGAATTTTCCATCAATGTCAGTCACTGTTCCTGTGTTGGTTCCTTTGATAAGAACAGAAGCTCCTACAATTGGGAGATTGTCTTCTTCTGAAGTGACAACTCCTGTCACCGTTGATACCTGTGCCATCGCTATACTGATACAAGCGAAGAGGCAAGTACAGATTAAAAGCAATTTTTTTCTCATAAGACCTCTCGTTTTAGGTTAAGTCTAGAAACTAAAAACAGCAAACAAGTAAGAATTATTTGCTGTTTTTATAAAAAAGTTCAAAAAAAATCTTTTCTGTACTTCTTTTTATCTGTGATAAGTCTTTTATTGTATCTTTTCGGCTAAATACTGCCCTGTATATGATGCTCCGCAATGAGCTACTTCTTCGGGGGTGCCGCATACTACGAGATTACCGCCCATATCTCCACCTTCCGGACCGAGGTCTATGACATAATCGGCACATTTGATAACATCCATGTTATGTTCGATTATGACAACCGTATGTCCTCGTGCTATTAAGGAATTGAATGCCTCTAGCAGTTTCTTTATGTCGTGGAAATGTAATCCTGTTGTCGGTTCGTCGAATACAAAAATGGTTGGCTGAGATTTTTCGATACTCAGGAAGTATGCCAGTTTGACACGCTGATTTTCTCCTCCCGAAAGAGTAGAGGATGATTGTCCCAGTTTGATGTATCCGAGTCCAACTTCTTGTAGCGGCAGCAGTTTTTTTACTATTTTCTTCTGCTTGTGTTCGTCGAAAAATTCGATAGCCTGGTTGACTGTCATTTCCAGTATGTCATAGATGTTTTTCCCTTCGTAACGTACTTCCAGGGTATCACTCTTAAAACGTTTGCCGTGACATGATTCACATTCCAGTACCAGATCGGCCATGAATTGCATTTCTACCGTTACAGTACCTTCTCCTTTACATTCTTCACAACGTCCTCCTTCGGTATTGAATGAGAAATATCCTGCCGAATACCCCATTTGTTTGGCCAAAGGCTGGTCGGCAAACAGTTTTCTTATTTCGTCGTATGCCTTGATGTAGGTGACAAGATTACTGCGTGAAGATTTACCTATCGGGTTTTGGTCGACAAACTCTATGTCCTTTATCATCTGGATATCACCTTCCAGTGAAATAAATTCTCCCGGACGGTCGCTGCCTTCACTATACTCACGCTTCAGTGCCTTATAAAAGATGTCGCGCACTAACGTACTTTTTCCTGAACCACTTACTCCGGTCACTACCGTCATTACGTTAAGCGGGAAGCGTACATCGATTCCCTTCAGGTTGTTTTCTCTGGCTCCTTTTATTTCTATATAATTATTCCACGAACGATGTGTCTGTGGTCGTTCGATGATTTCTTCTCCCAGCAGATATTTTACAGTATAGCTGTTGCTTCCGGGATGCAGGTCTTTCATATCTCCTTCATAAACAATTTCTCCTCCCAGACGTCCGGCTTTAGGACCGATATCTATAATATAGTCGGCAGCACGGATGATTTCTTCATCATGCTCTACCACTACCACCGTATTGCCCAGCTGTTGCAACTGGCGGAGTACTTTGATAAGCTTGTCTGTATCTCGGCTGTGAAGTCCGATACTAGGTTCGTCCAAAATATAAAGTGAACCTACCAGACTGCTTCCCAGTGAGGTTGCCAGATTGATTCGCTGACTTTCTCCTCCGGAAAGTGAGTTGCTGAGTCGGTTTAATGTAAGATATCCAAGTCCGACGTCGAGCAGGAAGGTCAATCGGTTATTGATTTCATTCAGCAAGCGTTGGGCTATCATCTTGTCATGTTCGTCGAGTTGCAAGGTACGGAAAAACTCTTTCAACTGATAAACCGGCATCTCTACCAGTTCTGCAATGGTGCGTCCTCCCACTTTGACATAAAGCGCTTCTTTCTTCAAACGGCTGCCATGACACTCCGGACAAGTTGTTTTACCACGGTAACGGGCTAACATTACGCGGTATTGTATCTTATACTGATTTTCTTCCAGCATCTTGAAAAACGAATCGATGCAGACTTTGTCACGTGGTCCGTGCCATAAATAATCCTTCTGTGCCTGAGTCAGGTTATAGTAAGGCTCGAATATAGGAAAATCGTGCGCCGGAGCTTCGCGCAGGAATTCGGTGAGCCATTCGCTCATTTTTTCTCCTCTCCAGCACATCACAGCACCGTCGTAAACACTCAATGCACGGTTGGGTACGACAAGATGCTCGTCTATACCGATAATCTTTCCGAAACCTTCACACGTAGGGCATGCGCCGATAGGAGAGTTGAACGAAAACATCTGGTCGCTGGGCTCTTCAAACTTAATACCGTCTGCCTCGAATTTTGTACTGAAGGCATGTAGTTTGGTACTTCCGTCGGGCAGGTAAAAGCGCAGCAGACAAGCTCCGTCACCCTCGTACATAGCTGTTTCTGCAGAATCGGTCAAGCGGCTGATTGCATCTTTTGTATCATCGCAGCTCATACGGTCCACCAGCAGATATATCGTATCGGCAGGATTATATTGATAATCTTCCATACGAACCATTTCACCGTTCACCTCCAGACGGGTGAATCCTTGTTTCATATCCATTTCTATCTGTTCGGCTTCACTGCGTCCTTCTCGGGAAATGATAGGAGTCTGTACCGTATAGCGTGTACCTTTCGGATATGAGAGCATGCAGTTTACAATATCTTCGGGGCTGTCTTTTTTTACAAGCTGACCGCTTATCGGCGAATAAGTTTTGCCGACACGTGCAAACAGCAGACGCAGATATTCGTATATCTCAGTCGATGTTCCTACGGTAGAACGCGGATTCCGGCTGATTACTTTCTGTTCGATAGCAATGGCAGGAGGAATACCTTTGATGAAATCACATTCAGGTTTGCTCATTCGTCCCAGGAACTGGCGTGCATACGATGAAAGGCTTTCCACATAGCGACGCTGTCCTTCGGCATACAATGTATCGAATGCCAGTGAGGATTTTCCGGAACCGGACAACCCCGTAATGACTACTAGTTTATTACGTGGAATATCAACGTCTATATTTTTCAGGTTGTTTACCTTCGCGCCTTTTATAGATATATATTTACTGTCAGACATGCTTGGATTCGTTTGGTTTTTGATAGACAAAAATAGTGAATTTTATGCATATCGTGAAACAAAAGATAAATAAGGAGTGTTAATAGCTTCAATTTTGAAAAAAACTCTGTTTATTGCTTTCACATGTGTAGAACAGGCCCTCCTTGCTTTATTCTTTTATCGATTCGATGCAATACTTCGGTAAATTTTTACCGAAGTATTGGATGGAGAGAACGAACAAATAATCAACTTCAACGGACACTATCGTGGAGAGCTTGGCGAATGGCAAGCGAATCCGATAATTAAATCGGAAACACAACACAAAGTAACAGCAGGTAAGCATACTTTACGTATACGCCCACTCAATCCAGGTATTGTATTCGAAAAGATTCTGATAGATTGCGGAGAATTGAAAGACAGCTATTTAGGAGCGCCAGAGACATTAAATTATACAAACATGCAAGTATCCAAGAAATAATCTTTATCTTATCGGTAACCTACGTCAGCAGACTCACCTAAAAATCTGCTGACGTTTTTTTATTTTATGCTGATGTTTTTCAGAAAACATCACGACGTTTTTTAAATATTCGTACAAAAAAATAAGGTACTCCCATAGAGTTTCCAAAGAAAGTAATAAAAGCCTCATACATGTATGCTGCTATTTCTTTACTTTTGCAATGAAAAAAAGAAAAAACGATCATGATCAGAGCGGTTACCCTACAAGATACTTCTGCCATAACGGCAATTTACAATGAATATATCGCACATAGTACGAGTACTTTCGATATAGAACCTGTCAGCGAAGAAGAGATACAAAAAAGAATCTCCGAAATTTCAGCGCGATATCCGTATTTTGTATACGAAACAGACGGAGAAATTGTGGGATATTGCTATGCACATCCGTGGAAAGAAAGGGAAGCCTACAACCGCACACTTGAAACGACTGTATATCTGTCGCCTGCCCATACGGGAAAAGGACTGGGCCGACTGCTCATGCAGCGTCTGACAGACGAATGCAGACGACGCGGCATACATGTCCTGATAGCCTGTATCACGAGTGAGAATACAGCAAGCTGTGCCTTCCATGAAGCCTTAGGATTCAGAAAAGCGTCTTCGTTCGAAGAGGTCGGTATGAAATTCGGACGATGGCTTGGGGTGACAGACTACCAGCTTATTCTGTAAACCAACATTTATCTGATGCTGTCGGGATATAAGATCATCTCTCTAGCCTTCCCTTTTACTGTTATCTCCGGACGAACAGCCGCAGCTTCCTCTTCTGTAAGCAATCCTTTTGCACACAGTCTTTCGGCTATCAGGCGGAAATAACCTCCTTGTGAATCACGCAAAGTAGCATCTTCATTGAATGAAGAACGGAAATGTTTGGGCTTCGGTACAATGGAAGCCAGAAATATAGCTTCTTCTACGGTAAGGTCGGAAGGTTCTTTTTCGAAATAAAAATGTGAGGCTTCACAAGCACCGTATACCAAAGGAGCCCATTCTACCAGATTCAGGTATACTTCGTACATACGTTCCTTTGAAGTGAGATGCTGGTTTTCTATCAGCCATACGATAAGAGCTTCCTCCAGCTTTCGGGCAATATTTTTATGACGGTTCAGAAAGACATTCTTTACCAGCTGCATGGTAATAGTACTTCCTCCGCGTGCAAAGCGTCCTACCTGCAAATCGTAGGCTAGAGCTTCCTGAATAGCTCCAGGAAGAAACCCTTGATGATAATAAAACCCTCCGTCTTCCGACTGCATGATTGCCATCTGAAGCAAAGGAGAAATACGGTTGAGCGAACGGAAATTAGGATTCGACGGTCCGATAAAGAATGTTCTTACCGGCAAGTCGTTCTCGTATGCCGTATATTCAAACTCCTCGTTCATCTTGGTAAGTTCACTGCCACCCAGGCTTTCGATACGGAAACCATGCCCGCGCAGATCGGAAGAGAATTGCAGACTATCCAGATGATTGAAGTCAACATCCAACAATAAATCATAACTCAGTTTGCCTGATGTACGAATACCCTGTACATGGCGGAACAAACCTTTTGGCAAGGAAGCAAACAAATCTTCGGAAGGGAAAGGCGAACGATGGATGCTTGCCGTATAATGCCACTTTTTTTCTTTTTCTACCCGTAAATAAGGATGGAAATCAAGGCGGTTGAATATAACAGTAGAAACACTGTCTAATTCGAAATAATTACCTCCTACATGGCAGGCATATTCCAGCTTTCCTTTATCTAGATCAATCGTATCGGGTGAAAGTGCTGTATGATAAACCTCCAGCCCGTCTACAGATGCCATCCCCTCCAGTGTAAGAGGCGTAGCAGAAGCAGACTTTTCTGAAAGCTTAAAGGCTATGGAATCGAATGCAACCGTCGCATTATAATGGGGACGGATGTAGGGAAGTATGATTTTTTCATTTGTACTACCGGAAGCAATGCTGCCTTCTATCAGGCGCATACTGCGTGCAAGCGTACCTCTTACTTTCCATTCTCCCTTTACTGCTCCCTCTTCCACCTGAATGGCAGAAGCAAACTGACTGTTTGCCAGTATAAGCTCAGGAATATAAAAACTTGTTTGCAGCAAGTCCCGGCGCGCCGTCACACTCAGGTTGCGCAATTCTCCATTTTCCGGCAATAATCTGAATACTAGGCTAAGTATTTTACTTACCTGCACATCGTATCCAGCCAATACACTTTCTACTTTACCCGGATCAGCTTCCGATACAGTCTGTTGACGGAAAAGAAAATCATAGTTCGAAACATTACCTTGCTTTACAAAAGAAAGTTTCATACCCTCTACATCAACCTGATGTACGGAAACTCTTTTTCTAAGCAAAGGAAGCAAATCGATATCGATCTCGGCTTTTTCGAGAGTCAGTAAGGTATCGTGATCTTCAGGTACTACAGTCAACCCTTCCAAGCGGATGACAGACAAAGAAGGCATTCCCAATTCACGATAGGCAATACGCAAGTTATAACGCTGCTCTAAAGCAGCCAACTTTTCATCGGCAACACAGCGTAACAGGGCTCCCCGAAAGAGAAAGAGTCCTGTTCCTGCCACAAGCACAACTGCAATCAATCCTGCGGCAATCCATTTAAGCACTCGACTTTTCATAATATCTTTATTGATATCTGCCGCAAAAATACGTTTTACTTACATGTTGTGCAAGAAAGATTTTTCTTTTATTTGTTTAACTGGTTTCCTGTTTTCTTTTCTTTCCGGACGAACAGACGGACGGTTATCCTTACGTTCTGTCCTTGAAGGTCTTGTCATCCTGTTGGGAGCTTTATCCGACGGTCTGGAAGTACCGGGTCTGACCGAATGATGATTTCCGTTTTGAGGCGGACGGATACCACTTGCATGAGGCGGACGTTTGTCTGGCTTTGGTACCGGTTTGGGAGCAGGTTTTGCACTTATACCCGGACGATATGGCGGACGTGCCTCAGGACGATGAGAGGGTGCTGCCGGAGCTGAAGGTCGTGCCGGAGTAAAATGATATCCGGGATTCTTAACCGGCCGAGGAGCGATAAAGTCATGTTTTCTGAACTCCGGACGAGAGTGGAAATGACCTTTATACACCGGATGATGATAACGACCGGTATAATGCGCACAGTAATAGCCTGTATTCCGGTAAAAACGGCGGCTATGTGCTCCATGGTAAGTAAGGTAATGTACCGGACGTCCGAAATAGAAGAAACTTCTGTTATGGTATACCTTATACACCCGCAGATAACAAACATTATTCATCGCATAAATCGGACGGAAAAAGTATTCGATTGCAAGAAAACGAGTATATGCCGAACTGGAAAAAATCCAGCGAAGGTCATCGTTTCTTTCATCCAAATACCGATAATAAGCATCAAGAGCAGCGGCATCGGCACATGCCATACCCGTCAGATAAGGATCCACTCCACTCAAAAAGTCAAAGTTTATTTCAAACAAATCATTGTACTGACTCTGGTTCAGATTCAGTTCGAAAGCCATACGGTCTGTCAGAAAACGAGCGTTGACGCGTATATCTCCTAATGACGAGGCATTTGCCGGCAAACAACATACACAAAGCGCAAGGCAAAGTAATAATGCGAACTTCTTAATCTTCATATTCAATATCTTTTTAATTTCCTGATACAAAAATAGGAGGATAAAAATCCTCCTGCAACGGAAACTCTCCATTTGCCGATAGGGAGTTTCCTATTTCTTTTAGGGATAATCATCTGCGCCGGCGCTTACGATGCTGCTTGCGTTTACGCTTGTACGCCTGAATACGGCGGTGTATTTGCCATCCGCTCAGTCCTGCTACAACAACCAGAATAAGAATAACAATCCCGCTATTCAAATTATCCCCTTTGATACGTGACCATATTTCAAGCACATTGACCGTCTTGTCACCAAAATCGCGTATCATGGAACAACGGTTTACGACAGAAATATCAGGATATTGCGTATTGCGTAATTTTACGTTACGTCCTTCCGGTCCGAAAAAGTAGCTTGCATCCACCGTTTCAGTCAGTGTTGTATCAATGCATGCTTCCATGATTTCGGGAGCAGCTATTGCGCTGACATAGCCATTTTCTTCCATATTGCGCAAAGCAATATCGGGACGGCACAGAAAGTTGATAAAATAACTTGCAGCTTTTACGTTCTTGGCATACTTCGGAATCACCCATCCGTCGTACCAGATATTACTACCTTCTTCAGGGATAGAATAAGACAAATCGACACCCACCTGTTCAGCTTCTTCGATAGCCCATTGTGCATCACCGCTCCAAGTCATATTTATCCATGCTTTTCCCTTTGTCATCATCTCCTTTCCGAAATCGGCTTCCCAGCCAGCGACATTGGGTTTCAACAGTTTCAGATACTTTTCTACCGTATCCATAGCTGCCGGAGAATAATCGTTCATCAATTCAGGAACAGTAACGGTACTGTCGGCAAGTTGCTTGCGGTAAGCATACAGCATAGCTGTACCATAAGCATCACGATAGGCGTCTTTCATCAGAATACGTCCTGCAAAACGTTTGTCCCACAGACAGCCCCATGTTTTCATATCCTCGGCAGTAACATACTGAGTATTGTACAACAGTCCGGCAGTTCCCCACATATAACATACAGCATATCGGCTTGCCGGATTTTCAGCAGTTCCCAGTTTATTTATTTGCCGAAGAATATACGGAGAAATGCCTTTCATGTAATTAGGAGAATGCGCAAAGGTAGTATCGATAGGCAGCAACAAACCCTTATGCAGCATTCGTTCGATGATATATTCCGAAGGACATACCACATCAAAATCCTCATGCCCTTTTTCGATTTTGGTGAGCATGATTTCGTTTATATCGAAAGTCTGATAAACGATACGTATATCTTCTCCTGTCTGTTCTTTATAGTATTGCTGAAAATCTTCCAGCACGCCTTCACCAATATAGTCTGCCCAGTTATATACTTTCAATATATTCTGGCGTGACTCATCAGCATTATAGCAGCTTGTCATCGTAAGGCAAGCCCACAGACATACGATAAATTGATATAATCTTTTCATTCTATGTTTCAGCACACGGTTTCTATTCCGGCAAAGCCTTATTTCTTCTGAGCTTTTCCGGCTCTGCGGTTAATAATAATCAACAATACCAATATAACAACAAACGTAAGGGCGGACAACGGACGAAGCTCAGGAGTCAGTCCTCCCTTTCGGGCATCGGCATAAATATAAGTAGAGAGGGTTTCCAGTCCCTGATTACCGATGGTAAACACTGTTACAGCAAAATCATCGAACGAGATAGTCAGTGCCAGCAGGAAACCGCTGATCATACCCGGACATATCTCAGGAATAATCACTTTCCAGAGTGCCTGCATCGGTGTAGCTCCCAGATCGAGTGCTGCTTCATACAGGTTCGGATTCATCTGTTTCAGACGGGGAAGTACACTCAGCACCACATAAGGCGTACAAAAAGTAATATGAGCCAGCACAACAGTTGTAAATCCCTGTGTTACTCCCAAAGAAACAAACAGCAGGAACAGCGATATACCCGTAATGATATCCCCGTTTAAGATAGGAATCGTATTGATAAACCCTACAGCTTTCCGGCTGCGAGCCCGCAAGTTGAATATTCCAATGGCTGCAATACTTCCCAACAAAGTAGAAACCGTAGCAGCAATGAAAGCAATGGCAATTGTATTGATACAGGCATTCATCAGCGAATGGTGTGCACCGGTATTCATCAGTGACTCATAAAGCTTAAATGAAAAACCTGTCCAGTTGCCCAGCACTTTTGCTTCGGTAAACGAATAAACCACAATAATCAGAATAGGTGCATAAAGCAAGATCAGCAATATCCACAAATATGTCTGCTCGATAATTCTTCTTACCATACACCACCTCCTCTCTCCGACTCATCCTTATTTTCGGGAGTAAACAAGGAAGTTGCGGCAATAAGGAACAACATGATGAGCGAAAGAGCTGCTCCGTAGTTCCACAAGCTGTTGTTTATATTTTCCTGTATGGTAGTTCCGAAAAGCTTGATATTGTTCATGGTCAACAGCTCGGCAATGGCAAAAGTCGAAATAGTAGGCATGAATACCATCATGATACCGCTTACCACACCCGGCATGGACAAAGGAAATATAACCTTCCAGAATACCTGGAAAGAGTTTGCTCCCAAATCCTGTGCTGCTTCAATGTAACTTCTGTCCATCTTCTGCAAGGTATTGTAAATGGGATAAATCATAAAGGGAATAAAATTGTATATCATACCGAAAATCAAAGCTCCCTCTCCCAACGGCAGCCTGCAAAAATCGAACAACGCTACCGTGGCAAGTGTACGTACCAGAATGTTTACCCACATCGGAAGGATAAACAACATGATCAGCGTACGCGAATAACTCAGATTCTTGCTGTTGTTCAGAATCCAGGCTACCGGATAACCCAGTAATATACAGCCAAGAGTAGTAAGAATGGCAATACCTATGGAGTACACAAATGTATTGACAGACTCAGAATGAGCAAAAAACTTACTGAAATTAGCCAGTGTAAGATGTCCCATATCGTCGGTAAATGCATATACTACAATCAGCAACAGCGGAATAATTACGAATATGACCGAAAAAATGAGATACGGCAAAACCCAACTCTTACGTGAAGAGAAAAAATGTTGCAATTTCTTCATTATCCTTATATTAACATATTACACGAATAGCCTCAGCAGGAATAGTGATACCTACACGGTCACCATCGTCCCACACATCATTAGTATCGACGAATACATTCTCGTCCCAATCGGAAAAGACAGTAAGATGATAATGGTTTCCTTTATAAAGTATGAATTTCACTTCACCGGTAAGCATACCGTCTTCTTCATTATCCTGCAATATCACTTTGTCGAAATCGACCTCTACCTTCACATTTTTCCAGTCGCGTGACGAGTCACTCATGTCCATCCGAGGACATTCGAACTCACAACCGAGAAATTCCACATGCGTTTCATCCACCATGGATGCCTCAAACGTATTACATACACGTTCCTTCTGCATGATATGTATGTCCATCGGCTTAATCAGCAGACCGACTTCCGAACCTGCTTCGAAAGCATGATAATCTTGTACCAGAAACTCATAATCGCCCACGGCAACTGCCATTTCGTAATGCACTCCCTTAAAGATGCACGACTGAACGATACCGCGAAGCTGTGCAGCATCGGAAACAGGAAATATATACAAGTCTTCCGGACGTATCACCACATCGACAGGAGCATTTTCTCCAAATCCCTTATCCACACACTCAAACTCCTGACCGCAGAAACGAACCAGACAGTCACGCACCATCGTACCGTTCAAGATATTACTTTCACCAATAAAATCGGCAACAAACGAATTGATCGGCTCATTATAGATATCTGTCGGTGTACCTATCTGCTGGATTTTTCCTTCGCTCATTACTACGATAGTATCACTCAGTGTCAATGCTTCTTCCTGATCGTGAGTAACATAAACAAAGGTAATACCCAGACGACGGTGCATTTCCTTCAACTCCATCTGCATGTCCTTACGCATTTTCAGGTCGAGTGCAGCAAGAGGCTCATCAAGCAACAACACTTCTGGCTCGTTTACAATGGCACGGGCAATAGCCACACGCTGTTGCTGTCCGCCCGACAAAGAGTTTACGTCACGGTACTCATAGTCGGTCATACCCACCATTTTCAACGCAGCCTTCACCTTTTTCTCCATTTCTGCCTTAGGCATTTTTTTCAGCTTCAGTCCGAAAGCGATATTATCATATACATTCAGGTGAGGAAACAAAGCATACTTCTGGAATACCGTATTCACTGGACGACGATGCGGAGGAATTTGTGTAATCTCCTTCCCACCAATGTACAACTCGCCCTCCGAGGCAGTCTGAAAACCTGCGATAAGCCGCAGCAAAGTAGTCTTTCCGCATCCGGAAGGACCAAGAATCGTCACAAACTCACCTTTACGGATAGATAAGTTTATATTATCGAGTGCCGTTTTTTCACCAAAAAACTTCGACACATTCTTTACTTCAATAATAGGTTTATTGTCTTGTTGCATACACTTGTTCTGATTTCAGCATGCAAAGGTACACATTATTATTAATTTATCCCGCCAAAATAAAACAGTTTTAGCAGTACAACCCAACGAGAATATTTTTAATTCTCTTTTCTGAAATCGAACATCAGGTTCAGACGTAACCCTTCATCTCCCTTCTTGATACGTATATTTCCCGGCTGACTGTTCGGACCTTGTTGTTCGATCGGCTTGAACGAACAGATGGCAGGGATATCAAGCAAGAACGATATATCCCCTTCAGGAAATTCGGGCATGGTCCGTTTTGCACTGCCTTTCGGTTCTTCGGGTGTAAAGACACGATAGAAAATACCGTCCGTACGCGAATAAACAGTAAAAGGTGCTGTATCGCTTTCGAACGTAGCCCAATACATATTGGCATGATAGCCCTTAAATTCAGGGTAAACGAGATTGTCGTAACTCTCGCCCGTAACGGTATTGTTGTAATCTTTATGCCAGATACCATAATTCGTACCCGAAATACGGTTTTTCCACACCCGGTAAGGTCCTCTGCCCAGCCATTTCATTCCCTTACAAATGCGTTCCGGATAAGAAAAAGTCAATCCCAGATTATATACCTCCGTATCCATGAAAGCATCATCGAAACCTCCGCCTCCTGATGCACGATTCAGCAGTACCGCATCCATGTAAAGCAATCCCTGAGAGGTAAGCCGCCAGACAATCGAATCGGCTCCTCCCTTGTAGCGGGCACAAAAAACGGCTTCTTCCGAATCCTGACGCACATAACTGCTGGCAGGCTGGTAGAGCATCTTCATGCCGACTGCTACCGGACCATTGGTTAAAGGTATCTCAGTATTCCCTGAAAGCACACAGAGAATCATCCCCGTAGCCGCATCGAAAGTTACGCTTACCTTCTCACTTTTCAGTACAATTTCTCTTCCGTTGTTACGTGCCGAAACAGCATTGCCGGACAAGCCTGCGGAAACCTGTGCCAAATGACGCTGAAAATACGGATTTGCCAGCCGGATAGGAAAAGACCAATCACAAATGCGATGTCCGTCCCTGTCGAAGGCTTCCAGTTTCAATACATCTCCTTCAGCAAAAGAAGCCGGCAGCGAAAAACGAGCTTTGCCTGTTTCACCCGGAGACAAGGCAGGAAGCGTAACCTCGCCACGCGCCAATATACGGGAAACAGCTCCCTGCATAGGAATGTCACACGACAAAACTTCATAAGTCATCCGGCAATCCTTTAAATTGGTATAGATATATTCATTCGAGACGAAAAAGCTTCCATCAAAATGTTCTGTTATAAGCAAGGGTTTTATCTGTACCGGCGACCACTGGGAACGTATGGCATAGAAACTTCCTTCCTTTTCCCTGCGCGGTCCCACAACACCATCGGGAGCATTCGATCCGTCCGAATCGAGCACGCCTCCTCTGTCGGAACGTTTGAGAGCCTCATCACAGAATACTCAGATAAAGCCTCCTGCAAACATGGGATTCGTCATCCACCTGTCCCAAAAGTCACGAAGTCCGGCTCCTCCACCCTGATCGTACATGGCATGCATAAACTCTGTAGGCATAAACACCTTATATCCGTTAGTAAAGCGTGCCACACCTGTAAGGTAGGTCGGATAATGATGCGTATCAAGTCCGTCGAAATCAGCCCAGGGATGGATGACATGCCGACGCTGAAACTTATCGTATTTACAGAAAAGGCTGTCATTATCGGTATTCCATCCGCCTTCGTTTCCGTTACTCCATAAGATAACCGACGGATGATTCACATCCCGTTCTACCATTTCTCTGACCAGCCGTGCACCGGTTTCCGTATCATAACGTCCATGCCAGCCCGAAAGCTCATCGATATATACCAGTCCGAGAGAGTCGCACATATCAAGAAAATGTTCATCGGGCGGATAATGAGAACGTACAGCATTCATATTCATTTCTTTAATGAGCAGAGCATCCTGACGACTCATGGCTGCACTTGTAGTCCGTCCGCCGTCTACCGAAAACGAATGCCGGTTGATACCTTTCACAATCAGGCGGGTTCCGTTCAGATAAATACCGTCTTGCGGAAAAAACTCGATGGTACGGAATCCGATCCGCTCTTCACGAACCTGAATAATGTTTCCGCTACGGTCTTTCAGTTCCAGACGCGCCACATAAAGTTCCGGAGCTTCGGTATTCCATACTTTTACATCCGACCATTTGCATGTAAACTCGGTTTCTCTGCCGGAAGTGGCAAGCGGACAACTGACCTGCTCTTTGCCTTGCAGTGTCCGTAAGGGCTTTCCGTCTTTCAATCCTCTTATGGATACAGCCAGCACATGTCCTTCGGCATTACCAGCCATACGTACCGAAGCACGCAACGAACCGTCTGCACGCGCGTCAAGTATGAAATGTTCCATCGAAACAGCAGGAACAACCTCCAGCCATACCGGACGATAGATGCCCCCATACAGCCACCAGTCGGCACGTCGTTCGGCAGCATTCACCGACTTGTTTGCAGACTGCTTGGTTACTTTCACTTCGAGCAGGTTTTCCCCCTCGGCTTTCAGCAGTGAAGTTATGTCATAAGAAAAACGATAAAAAGCTCCCTGATGGATTTGTCCTGCCGATTTGCCATTTACCCAAACTTCGGCATCGGTCATCACCCCGTCGAAAAACAGTTTGACGCGGTCGGTTTTTCCACAATCGGGAGTAAGAAAACGATAGCGGTATATACCTGTTTCATCACTGGGTTTTGCTCCTTTGATAGTATAATAACGTCCATAAGTGTATTCTCCAAACCCTTGCAATTCCCAACAGGAAGGAACCTCTATGGATTTCCATTTTCCGGAATTTTGTCCTTTGGAACAATAAAATTCCCATATACGGGTATAGTCTGTACCTGTTCCCGACAGGTAGATACGTTCGGGATGTGGAGCCTGTGCCTGCATATTCAGTGCAGAACAGATGCCTAGTGCAAGCAAAGCACGACGAATAATGTGTGTTTTCATATAAAAAAATGCCTGAATTGGATTCTTTCAGGCAAAGATAAGGATTCGAAAAGAGCAGGGAAATAGAAATTTGTACACTTAGATGTATATCCGTGCATTTCAATGAATTACACTTACTGTACACAGACCTTAAAAAAACATGCTCTTCTTTTCCGGAAAATATGCTCTTCTTTTGATTAAAATATCAGCATCTTTTTCTGAAAAGATGCTGATATTTTCAGAGCAGGAATAAATCTGTGTGACTTATGTCCGGAATGGTATTCTGGTTTCCTGCTGTTACCCCGGTTATCGGATAGTCACCATGGTAGCTCCGAAACCGTATTCGCGGAACGAAGCGTCCTGACTGGGATAGTTTTTATATTTGCGCTTGAGTTCATCAAGTATGGCACGACGCAAGACTCCATCACCTTTTCCGTGGATAAACACGATTTTCTGTCCTTTCTTATTTTTGTATTCTTCCAGTGTCTTGCGGAATACATCAAGCTGATAGTTCAGCATTTCTGCATTTCCCATACCTGTAGTATCGTCCAGCAGTTCATGAATGTGCAAGTCCACTTCTACAATATCATTTTTTACCTTGTGCTGTTTCTTTTGCAGCTTGGCTGGAACATCCGACACATTCTTCTGCAACAGGGCTTCCTTGATATCGTTGGCAGAAACATATACTTGTTTTACTTCTTCATCATCGCGCACAATATCGTATATCAAGGCCGGTTCGGCAAAGAAATCACTCTGCTGGAACGTATGCAACTTGTAGAATTTTACGGTATCAATACGCACTTCCGTATTGATGGCATTCTTCAGAAGGAAAGTACGGTCGTCTTTATAAGCAAGCAGTTGTACGGCTACATGCTCCATACCGTTCAATGCACTCTTTTCGAACTCCTCCAGATGCATCTTCATATTCGGCTTGATGATTCCTCTGCTGCGCAGTGTCCAGCTTTTACCTTCTGCCGACAAATACAGATAATCGACAAAATAGTTGCTGTCGTTCACCAGATAAGCATCAAAAGCAGTCGATGAAATGGTCTTTACATCCTGAGGCACATAAGCCAGATATACGTTCAATACATCATTTCCCCGTATCTCCGGAGCACGGTATGTTACAGGCTTTTCTTCCTCTATTTCTTCTTCGGCTGCTTGCGGTGCTTCGGGTTTCTTTGCCGACTTAAGCGGAATATTATAGTCATCCGTCTGAATGACAACACACTCCTTTATCAGCATAGGTATCTCAAAACCGTCTTCACCTTCTACCAGCGCAACATCTTTTCCCTGAAATCCTCTTACTATTCCTCCTCCTACTTCGCTAAGGAAGCGGACTTTATCTCCTATTTTCATATTTTCTTCTTATTTGGTTTATTACGCAAAAGTAAGGATTTTACTAGTGAGTAATGATATTTTTACCTACTTTTTAAAGCAATGTTTTTCCTTTATCTATATAGGAAATATTTGAAACCTGCTTCCCAAAAAGCGGACTTCAGGCAGTTTTTCCGATAAAAAACTGCCAGCTCATGTATCCGAAAGTGTATTCCGAAAGAAACAAGAATAAAAAAAGTTATTCTTATAGGGCTGAGAACAAAAACCCGAAAGAAATTCAGTAATTTTGCAGACATTAAAAAAATACTACTCAACACTATGACAGAAACTAAGCATATAAAAATCAGCGATTATAACTATCCGCTACCCGATGAACGTATTGCTAAATTCCCTCTTCCTGTACGCGACCAGTCGAAATTACTTGTATATCGCCACGGGGAAGTAAGCGAAACTGTATTTACTTCTTTACACGACTATATGGAACCGGGTATGCTGATGGTTTTCAATAATACAAAAGTTATTCAGGCACGCCTGCACTTCAGAAAGGAAACAGGTGCACTGATCGAAATATTTTGTCTGGAACCTATTCAGCCAAACGATTATGTACTCAATTTCCAGCAGACTCATCATACCGCATGGTTATGTATGATCGGTAACCTGAAGAAATGGAAAGAAGGACCGCTGCATAAAGAGATGACGGTAAAGGGAAAAACAATCACGCTGACTGCTACACGCGGAGAATGTCACGGTACAAGTCATTGGGTAGATTTCACCTGGGATAATCCGGGAGTTACCTTTGCCGATATACTAGAAGTATTCGGCGAACTGCCTATTCCACCTTATCTGAATCGTGAAACTCAGGAAAGCGACAAGGAAACTTATCAGACTGTCTACTCTAAAATAAAAGGATCGGTTGCCGCTCCTACTGCCGGACTGCATTTTACAGAACGCGTACTGGCATCGCTCAAAGAAAAAGGTGTAGACTTGGAAGAAGTCACGCTGCACGTAGGAGCCGGAACATTCAAACCGGTCAAAAGCGAAGAAATAGAAGGTCACGAAATGCATACAGAATACATTTCGGTCAACAAAAGCACTATAGAAAAGCTGATTGCACATCGAGGAGAAGCTGTAGCTGTTGGTACAACTTCCGTACGTACACTCGAAAGCTTATATTATATAGGAGTAACTATCAGCCAGAATCCTGATGCCAGTCAGGAAGAATTGCACGTAAAGCAGTGGCAACCCTATGAATCGGATGTTACACTCAGTACCATAGAGTCACTGCAATGTATATTGGATTATATGAACCGCCATAATCTTGACGCACTCCATACAAGTACGCAGATTATTATCGCTCCCGGATACGAATACAAAATAGTGAAGCGCATGGTCACAAACTTCCACCAGCCTCAAAGTACACTGCTTTTGCTGGTTTCGGCTTTCGTAAAAGGTGACTGGCATAAAATTTATGATTATGCACTGGCACACGATTTCCGTTTCCTGAGCTACGGAGACTCTTCGCTGCTTATTCCTTGAAGCATTCTTTGATATAAATCAAGAAAAGGGCATCGGAAGTCATTTTTTCTTATTAGATGAATAAAGAATAAACAAAACCCTGTAATTTTATGTTGCAAAACATAAAACAAGGATAACATTAACTAGACTAACCCCATAAAAAGAGGGGAAAAGCAATACTAAATTAACTTAGTAAACGCAAAAACAAAAGAAAGGGTAACAATTATGAAACAGGTAAAAGATTTATTCAAAGCTATTAAGAAAAACTTGAATACAAGTGCAATGGCAATGTACGGTCAGTATACAAGATAATATACACCGTACTGATTTTAGAAAAACATCAATACATCATCCATAACCAGAGGACGAAAGATTTTCAGATAAAATCTTTTGTCCTCTTTTTTTATATCCAGTAAGCTGAAGCTTTACACACTCTTACAGACTATTCATTACCACCAATCAAGATATCTTCCCCCTACCTTCTCAGCCTAAGGGATATTCTATTCTTCCATTCAGACCATGCAAGTTATCGCATGATATCTTTAAGACACTCATATTTCTCCAGAGAATAAGGCGAATGATCGGGTAAGGCGTGAACCAGTTGTTACGTTAATCCGTTTTTATCTTGAACTCCAAATACGTATCGAAAGAATATATAAAAGAAAAAAGCATCTTGGATTTTCTCCAAAATGCTTTTAATCTGTTGGGCTACTCGGACTCGAACCAAGAAAAACAGGACCAGAATCTGTTGTGTTACCATTACACCATAGCCCAAACTTATATTTACGGTATCTTCTCCATGAAGACTTCCGCTTTTGTAAGATGTTGGGCTACTCGGACTCGAACCAAGAAAAACAGGACCAGAATCTGTTGTGTTACCATTACACCATAGCCCAAAATCTATTGTTTTGTCAGCCTCATTTGATTTTGACGGTGCAAAGGTACAACTTTTTTATAATATACCAACATTTTGGAGCTTTTTTTTCAAAAAAATACAAAAGAAAAAGAGAATTAAGCCTCATTCCTTCGTGATATACAGAAAAGCAAGTATATTTGCTACATTAATTTATATATGAATAATGCGAATCAGGAGTTGACTCTCTGATTCAAAGATTAAAAATTAACATAAGAAAGTAGAGCAATAGCCAATTTACCACAAGGTATGTACCAGCAGCCCTTTGGTAGCTCTTACTTTAGACGCTCTTTGAATTTCTGTTTTTTCATTCAGCCAGTTGAAAAAGGATTCTATAGGCTGTCTGACC
>ENA-ORLY01001840-ORLY01001840.1-human-gut-metagenome-genome-assembly--contig:-NODE-1840-length-23086-cov-4.434786_pt1 | contig 23086 bp, 19 predicted proteins | sample MGYA00243071_ERZ508832 | MGnify/ENA primary metagenome ERZ508832 (study PRJEB26277, sample SAMN04329777) | human gut metagenome | biome: human-associated habitat | host: Homo sapiens | place: USA... | reverse complement strand
GGGCGGAGCGGGGCGTCTGGCCCGGGTGGTTCCCGCCCACGGCGGGACTTGTTGTGGGGGCCGTGGGGCTGCTGCGGCTGGAAGCGCTGGCCGGGCGCTGGTTTGCGGCCGGGCCGGGGCACTGCGGGCACATGGTGCTGGCTGTCACCCTGCACAACCTGCCGGAGGGGATGGTAGTGGGCCTTGCCGCCGCGCTGGCGCTGGAGGGCAGCCCGGAGGCCGTAAGCGGGGCGCTGGCCCTTGCCCTTGGCATCGGGTTACAGAACATCCCGGAGGGCGCGGCGGTGAGCCTGCCGCTGCTGAGATCTGGTCAGAGCCGGGGCAGGGCCTTTCTGGCCGGGGCAGCCTCCGGGCTGGTGGAACCGCTGGGCGGGCTGCTGGCCCTTGCGGTGGCAGGCTGGGTGAGCGCGGCTCTGCCCTGGCTGATGAGCGCGGCCGCCGGGTGCATGGTCTGCGTAACGGCGCAGGAGATGATCCCGCAGGCCGTTGAACCGGATGAATCGGCGGGGGTCATCAGCATTGTGTTAGGGTTTGCTTTGATGATGGCGCTGGATGTGGCGTTGTAAACAAAAAAGCTCCTCCGCACGGAGGAGCAAAGAATTATTTGGAGAGATAGACGGTGGTGGAGGGGAATGCGAAGTCCACATTGTTTTTCTGCATCACGTCCATGACATTCAGGTTCAGGTCGTTCTGCATCTGGAGGAACGTTCCGGCCTGATTGGTGAGCAGGTAGGCGGAGACGAGGAGATTGATGCTGGAATCGCCAAAGCTGGTGAGCCGGACAAGGGCAGAGCCCTTTTCCACAGAAGGGCTGGCTTCCAGCATGGCGGTCAGGTCGGCCATCAACTGTTCAAGCTTGGCACGGGAGGTATTGTAAGTGACGCCCAGCGTGAACTTATAAGGCCGGGTGGAGCGCATGGCGCAGTTGACGATGGTGGAGCTGCACACCTTGCTGTTGGTGATGACGCTCACGGTCTTATCCAGGGAGCGGATCTTGATGGAGCGGAAGTTGATGTCGATGACCTCGCCCTCCACATCGCCCACAAGGATCCAGTCGCCCACGGCAAAGGGCTTGTCAATGAGGATGACGATGCCGCTGAAGATGTTGCTGGCCGTCTCCTGGGCAGCCAGGGAGATGGTCAGGCCGATGAGGCCGGCACCGGCAACGATGCTGCCGATGGGGAAGCCGCTCTCCTGCGCGATGGTCGCCACGCCCAGAATGACCACCAGCACCTTATAGGTGGTGTCCAGCAGGGAGAGCAGCGTCTTGTTGGAGCGGATCTCCTCGCCGCAGGATTTCAGCAGCAGGGTGGCAACATCCGAGGCGTGGTACAGGCCTTTGCAGATGCAGAGGGTCATGGCCATCTGGTAGACGACGAGCAGGAATTTGGGCACGGGGGCAATGGCCCAGGGCAGGCTGGCCAGGGCAAAGTAAATGCCCGTGAGCCAGACCATCCGCTCGGCAGGCAGCGCAAAGCTGCGGAGCAGGATGCCGGTGGCCTCAAAGTGCCAGCTGTGGGCCAGCAGCTTCGGGAAGATCTTTTTGCGGAGCAGGGCACGGGCCACAGCGCCCAGTGCCAGCAGCACCAGAGCGCAGACGCACCGGGCCGCAAAGGCCAGCCAGCCCTCCAGCAAAAAGCCGCCAATGGCAAAGCCCAGGTTTTGGATGGTAAAGATCATACAGAAATGGTTCCTTTCGGGTGAATTGTGTCCAACACATTGGTCTCAGTATAGCATACTCCGGCAGAGGGTTCAAATTTTCTTTGCCGCGGTGCAGGGGCTGTGGTCCAGAAGCAAAGGTCACACTTGTGAAAAAGAAAACAAACTTTTGCGGATAAGGGTTGACAACAGCAGGCTGCCGCGCTATACTGTGTGCCAGAAAGTTCGTTTCAGGGCGGGGTGCGATTCCCCACCGGCGGTATAGCCCGCGACCACCCCCTATGGGGTGCTGACTCGGTGAGACTCCGAGGCCGACGGTATAGTCCGGATGCAAGAAACGGCAGACAAATTGCTTGTCTACGCGTCCTGTTGCAGTGTTTTTGCAGCAGGGCGCTTTTGGTTTGTCTTCCCGGTTCCCATCGGTGCGAAAAGGGCTTTCCACAGTTTATTTTGAGTGGGGCCAGCCGCCCCGGGAGGAAAAACCATGAAAAAAGACACGACCCACAACCTGACCGTTGCCGCCATGCTCAGCGCGGTGGCATTCATCCTCATGTTCATCGAGTTTCCCATCCCGATGCTGATTCCGGCATTTATCAAGATGGACTTCTCGGACCTGCCCGCCCTGCTGGGCGCGTTTGCCCTGGGCCCGGTGTATGGTGTGATCATCAGCTTTATGAAGAATCTGCTCCACATCGTCATCAAGGGCACCTCCACGGCCTGTGTGGGTGAGCTCTCCAACTTTATCCTGGGTGCCATCTTCTCTGCCGTGGCCGGTTGTATTTACAAGCACCACAAGAGCCGCAAGACGGCCATCATCGGTGCCGTGGCAGGCGCCGTGGCCATGGGTGTGTTGAGCGTTCCCTCCAACTACTTCGTTGTTTACCCGGCCTATGTGCAGTTCTACCACATGCCGCTGGAAGCCATCCTGGGCATGTATCAGGCAATCCTGCCCTCGGCAGACAGCCTCATCAAGTGCCTCATCCTCTTCAACCTGCCGTTCACGCTGGTCAAGGGCCTGCTGGACGCTGTGCTCTGTATGTTGATCTATAAACCGCTGTCGCCCATCTTGCATGGCCGCCGCTGATTCCACTCGATCAGAAAGAAAAATGCTCCTGTGCATCCGCACAGGAGCATTTTTTATATCGCTTATGCCAGCGCGCCTCTCTCCAGCCACTTGCCCCGGGCAAGACGGAGCAGAAACAGCACACCCCGGGTGCACAGCTCCACGCACATGGCCGTCCAGACACCGGTCAGCCCGAAGCGGGGAGCCAGCAGGAATGCCAGCGTCAGCCGGACGCCCCACATGCTGAACAGGTTAAGTGCAAAGCAGGTGGTGCTGTCGCCAGCCCCCTGCATGGCACCGCTGGCCACGATGGAGGCCCCGAACATGGGCTCGGCAAAAGCCTCAATGCGGAGCATTTGGGCCCCGAGTGCAATGACAGCCGCGTCGGCCGTAAAAATGCTCATCAGTGCCGGGGCAAACAGCCACATCAAGACGCCGGAAAGAGCCATGATGCCCATGCCCATCCCGGTGCAGAGCCAGGCAAACCGCTTGGACATGTCCCGGCGGTGGGCACCCACGGCCTGCCCTACCAGTGCGATGGAAGCATCCTGGATGCCGTAGCCCGCCATGTAGCACAGGCCCTCGGCGCTTACGGCCAGGCTGTTGGCCGCAATGGCCACAGTGCCCAGCTGGGACACGATGCGGACGAGAAGCACCTGAGCCGAGGAGAGGGCGGCGCGCTCTGCCGCCAGCGGCACACCCACCCGCCACAGGTTGATCAGGCAGGAGCGGGTGATCTTCCAGCTGCCGGGGTGGCGGATGGCCAGTGGGCTCTCCCGCAGCAGGAGCACCGCCAGTGCGGCCAGCCCGCCGATCAGGGTGGCAAGGGCCGTGCCCAGCGCCGCGCCCGGCACACCCCAGCCAAAACCGAACATCGTGACGGTCTGGCCAAACAGCTCCATCTCCCGGGTGGGATTGATGAGGAAAAAGTTGAAGAAGATGTCCAGCACGCAGACCAGCACGCTGATGAGGCTGGGCGTCAGGGCGTCACCCGTGGCACGCAGCATGGCGGAGTACATCCCCATGGCCATGCTGAACGGCAGGGCTGCGGACCAGATGCCAAAGTAGGCCGAAGCATTGCCCTGCAAAGACGGGTCCGCACCCAGCCACCCGGGCAGGAACCGGCAGATGCCGATGCCCAGCGCCGCCATGCCGCAGCCGAGGAGGATGTTGAAGATCATGGACTGCCGCAGCACGCCCCGGGCATCCTCCTGGCGGTCGGCCCCGAGATACTGCGCGATCTGGATGGCAAAAGACGTGAACAGCCCCACCAGAATGCCGTGGAGCAGCCAGGTGCTGGAGCTGACGATGCCGATGGCCGCCGTGGCCTCCGCCCCGATGTGGCCCACCATGGCCGCGTCAATGTACTCCATCGCCGTGACCACCAGCTGCTGCAGGATGGCGGGCACGCTCAGGGCAACGGCAACGCGGGCCGTGTCGCCCAGCGGGATGCTCTCGCCCTGCCGCATCCGGGCCGCGAGAATATCAAGTGAAAGTGTCATGATGTCTCCTCTGCAAATACAAAATGGAAAAGCCGATACCTATTATAATAAGAGGGAAGAGGATTGTCAATCAAGGGCGATTTTGCGGCAGGGCAATTGATTTTTACTGTTTTGCGTGATACACTCTCACCATGGGAAGAATACTATGAAAGAGGAATTGAATCTTATGATCGAAATGCTTTCTGATACCATCGGCACCCGTGCCGTGGACGCGCTGGGTTTTCTGCTGGCGTTTGCATTGACCGCCCTGATGGACTCCATGTTCCGGGAGCGGCTGCCCCATGACCATGGCCGCGCGTTCGCTGTCAATGGCGAGTTGTCCAAGGGCAAGGCCCGTGGTTCCGGCCTCATCTTTGTGCTCTGCATCGCGCTGGTGACGCTGGCTGTCATCCCGTTCCGGGTGGAGTACCTGATCTATACCGTCCTCCTCATCGCCTCCATGCTCTCGGGCTATTTTGACGATGCGGCGGATACGGCCTGGAACGAATACAAAAAGGGCCTCATTGATTTTGTCATCGCGGTGGTGGCAGGTGTCACCTACCTCAACTTCAACGGCACCGGCGTGCAGCTGCTGAACTGGGCGTTCAGCATCCCGTACCCGGTCTACCTGCTGCTCATCGTCGTGCTCATCTGGGCCAGCATCAATGTGGTCAACTGTACCGACGGTGTGGACGGCCTCTCGGCCAGCCTGGCAGTGGTGTCCATCGGCACGTTCCTGCTGGCCTATTGGGAGGAGCTGGGCGAGTATGCCACGGCAGGCGTCATCTTCATCGGTGCCCTGCTGGCCTACCTGTGGTCCAATGCCAAACCCTCCACCCTGTTGATGGGGGACGCCGGCAGCCGCGCCATGGGCTTCTTCCTGGCCATCCTGGCCCTCAAGAGCAATCACCCGTTCGCATTCCTGCTGGCGGCACTGGTCTTTATCGTGGACGGCAGTCTGGGCATCCTCAAAATCAGCTTCAAGCGGTTTTTGCACATCAGCATCCTGAAAAAAACGCTGACCCCGCTGCACGACCATGTGCGCAAGCGGATGGGCTGGAGCGATGAGCAGGTGGTGGCCCGCTGGCTGATCCTGCAGGCGGTGGCATCGGCACTTTTGCTGCTGCTGGCCCGCTGAATGAATGATTTTAAGTATGATGTTTGTCTAACTTTCCAAAATGCATAAAAGAGCACGTGGTAAATTGTTGCACTTTACTTATTGAAAGTTTGACGAAAAACAGGTATACTTCTATTAACGAAAGCAAAGGCGCTTGAGTGAAGCTTATTCACTCTGCGCCTTTTTTCTTTTCATGTTAAAAGACAACCCCCGGGCGCACTGGTCTGTGGTGCATGTGCACAGGCAAAAAGAGGATAGGGAAAGGCGGAATACTTCATGATCAAACTGGAACATGTGGATAAATACTTCGGGGACCTGCACGTTCTGAAAGACGTGAACCTGGAAGTGGCTGAGGGCGAGAAGCTGGTCATCATCGGACCCTCGGGCAGCGGCAAATCGACCACCGTCCGCTGCATGAATTTTTTGGAGGAGCCTACCAGCGGCCATGTTTATATCAACGGGGAGGAGCTTACCAACAAAAACAAGACCCGTGTCGTGCGGGAGAACATCAGCATGGTGTTCCAGCAGTTCAACCTCTACCCGCACATGACCGTGCTCAAGAACCTGACGCTGGCCCCCATGAAGCTCCACCACAAAACAAAGGCCGAGGCGGAGGAGCTTGCATATCATTATCTTGAGGTAGTCGGCCTGCGGGATAAGGCGGATGTTTATCCGCCCCAGCTCTCCGGCGGCCAGCAGCAGCGCATCGCCATTGCGCGGGCCCTCTGTGCACAGACCAAGATCATCCTGTTCGATGAGCCCACCAGTGCACTGGACCCCGAGACCATTCAGGAAGTGCTGGACGTCATGGTCCGGCTGGCACACGAGAAAAACATCACGATGGTGGTCGTCACCCACGAGATGGGCTTTGCCCGCTCGGTGGCAGACCGGGTCGTCTTTATGGCGGACGGACAGATCATCGAAGAGGGCACGCCGGAGCACTTCTTCACCAACCCCAAGAGCGAGCGTGTCCGCCAGTTCCTGAGCAAGATCGTCCGGTAACACCTTATTTTGGTTGACACGGCCGGGCGCACAAGTTGTGGTGCGCCGCCGTTGTTGATAAAACGCAGCCGGTTTCGGGGCGGGCAGGGAAAGCCGCCCAGGCTGCAAAAAACATAGAGGAGTGTATGATTATGAAAAAGATCTCTCGTCGCAGCTTCGTCAAGGCCGCTGGCTCGGCCGCTGTCCTTTCCATGCTGGCCGCCTGCGGCGGCTCTTCCAGCAGCACCGCTGCTTCCACCGCTTCCACTGCCGCCAGCACCGCCGGTGCTTCCAGCGCGGCAGCCGCCAGCTTTGGCCCGGATACCCAGGCCATCGTGGATCGCGGCGTCCTCAAGGTCGGCGTCAAGAACGCCGTGCAGGGCTTCAGCTTCCAGGACACCCTGACGGGTGAGTACAAAGGCCTGGAGGACAGCCTGGCTGAGATGATCGCCGAGTATCTGGGTGTGGATGTCGAGTTCACCACCGTCACCGCTGCTACCCGCGGCGAGCTGCTGGACTCCGGCGACATCGACGCCGTTCTGGCAACGTTCACCATCACCGAGGAGCGCAAGAAGAGCTGGGATTTCACCACTCCCTACTACACCGATTATGTTTCCGTTCTGGTCGAGGACTCCAACGGCATCAAGGATCTGGCAGGCCTGAAAGACAAGGTCGTGGGCGTGTCCTCCGGTTCTACTTCTGCCCGTGCTCTGGTCAAGGCCATGATCGACGCGGGCGTGCTGGACGGTGCAAACTTTGACGCCGACACGTTCAACGCTGATACCTGGAAAGAGGGCATCTCGTTCCGTCAGTACGACGATTACCCCGCCATCAGCACCGCGTTGAGCGCAAACGAGATCCAGGGCTTCTGCGTGGATAAGTCCATTCTGGCCATCTACAAGACCGATGGCCGCAGCTACGTGGATGCGGAGTTCAGCCCGCAGGAGTACGGCATCGCCACCAAGAAAGGCAGCGATTTCTCCGCCCTGTGCGATGAGCTGGTGCAGGGCTGGCTGGCCGATGGTACGGTCGAGAGCCTGATCAAGGAGAACGGCCTGAGCTAAAAGACCACTTTTGCAATTGAGGGATAGAAAGGGAAAGGAGCGTTTGCCATGTCTGGTTTATTTTCGATGGACGCTTGGAGTACGGTTTGGAACCATAAAGAGAGCTTTCTGCTGGGTCTGGGCAATACCTTACAGACCGCTGTCTGCGCGCTGGCGCTGGCCTTTGCCATTGGCGCTCTGCTGGGCCTGATGGCCACCAGCGGCAATAAGATCTTGAAGTTTGTGGCCCGCGTGTATGTGGAGTTCATCCAGAACACCCCGCTGCTGCTCCAGCTCTGCTTTTTGTACTACGCGCTGGCCTTTGCGGGCCTGAGCCTCGGCGTCATCCGCACCGGCATTATTGCACTGGGCGTTTACACCGGTGCCTACATGGGCGAGGTGGTCCGCGCGGCCATTGAGTCGGTGCCCAAGGGCCAGTTTGAGGCCGCACAGGCACAGGGCTTCAACTATCTGCAGCGGATGGGTTACATCATCCTGCCCCAGAGCATCCCCGTGATGCTGCCTCCCATGGTCAACCAGGTGGTCAACCTCTTTAAAAACACTTCCTGCCTCTACATCGTGGGTGGTGCGGACCTCATCAGTGTGACCTACAGCTTTGTCACCGGTGCTTCCACCGGCGGCGCTTACGCTCCCGCTTACATCGTCTGCGGCCTCATCTTCTTTGTGGTCTGCTTCCCGCTGTCCACGCTGGCGACCCGTTGGGAGGCTTCCCTCAAGGCACGCAAGGGCCGTGTGAACACCGCCCTCAAGACCGCCGCCAAGGTGGAACTCAAGGAGGCTGCTTAACATGAAAACACTTGCTGCAAGCCTTTCCATCCTCACCCAGCAGGGTGTGATGCTCTACCTGCTGCGCGGCGTGGCCTTTACCTGCATCATCTCGGTGCTGGGCGTTATTCTGGGCCTCATCGTCGGCAGCCTGTTGGCACTGGCCCGCACCTACTGCAAGCATGGCCCGGCCCGCGTCCTGGGCTGGCTGAGCGCTGCTTACATCGAGCTGTTCCGCAACACGCCCTACCTGCTGTGGATCTTCGTTTGCGTGGTCTTCTGCCCCTGCCCGGCATTCTTTGCCCGGAAAATGTTCGGCCTGACCAGCGTGGAGATGAAGCTCCTGTTCAAGGCAGCGCTGGCTCTGATCCTGTTCAACTCCTCCGTCATTGCGGAGATCGTCCGCGGCGGCCTGAATGGTGTGGCCAAGGGCCAGTTTGAGGCCGGTTACGCACAGGGCTTCAACACCGCTGAGGTGCTGCTCTACATCGTGCTGCCCCAGGCATACCACAACATCGTGCCCACCCTGCTGAGCCAGGTCATCACCACCATCAAGGATTCGTCTTATCTGGCAAACGTGGCCACCATCGAGCTGATGGCCCGCATCCGCCAGCTGCTGAGTGCCGCGGGTACCTACAACGGTCTGGGCACCGTGAATGTTTCCGACGTCATGGTCCTGTTCGGTGCCGCCTGCGTTATCTACTTCATCATCAACTTCACGCTCAGCTGCATCGTCCGTTCGATGCAGAACAAGCGGAAAAAAGCGCTGGTCTTTGCCCCGGCAAAGAACGCCGCGTAACAGCTGACATTATCTTTTTCCTATTTTCCTATTTTCTTTTCTACCTCCCGGCATAACCCTAGAGCGCAAAACGCGCCCGGCGGTTCCTCACCGCCCGGGCGCGTTTTGCGTTTTGTGCTTTGTTTTGTGCTTTATGATTGAAAATGAATAAATAGATGAAACTTTTATAAAAGCGTCTTCTCCGCTGCTTCCACCACATGGCCCACCAGCACGGAGGTGGTCACGGTGCCCACACCGCCCGGCACGGGGGTGATGGCTTCCACCACGGGCTCGGCCTCGGCAAAGCGGACGTCCCCGCAGAGCTTGCCGTCATCGCCCACATGGATGCCCACATCCACAACGGTCTGGCCCTCCCGCAGGCAGTCGGCTCCGATGAAGCCGCGCTTGCCCATGGCCACCACGACCAGATCAGCCTCTTTGCAGAGGGCGGGCAGGTTCTGGGTGCGGGAGTTGCAGATCGTGACCGTAGCGTTTTCGCGGTCCAGCATCATGGCGGCAGGCTTGCCCACCACAAGGCTTCGGCCCACCACCACGGCCCGCTTGCCGGAGAGGGGGATATCGTAATACTTCAGAATTTCCAGGCAGGCCTGGGCGGTGCAGGGCGGGTAGCCCAGCGCCGTGTTGGTAAACACGCCGGCCAGCGAGCCGTCCGTGATGCCGTCAATGTCCTTTTCCGGGGCCAGTGCCGCGCGGATGGTGCGGTCATCGAACTGCCTGGGCAGCGGGCGGAAGAGCAGACAGCCGTGAATGGACTTGTCCGCGTTGATTTTTTCAATAACTTCCAGCAGGGCGTCCTGAGTGGCATCGGCGGGCAGCAAAAACTGCCGGACGGCTACGCCCACCTTGCCGCAGCGGGTCATGACGCCCCGCTCATAGGAGAGGTCGTCCTCCCGCTCGCCCACCCGGACCACGGCCAGGGTAGGGGTGATGCCTTTGGCGGCCAATGCCGCACAGCGGGCGGCGTTTGCCTCGTTCATGGCCGCCACCACGGGCGCGCCTTTTAAGATCGTTGCCATTTAAACTTCCCCTCTCAATTGTGTTGCCATTTTTTCGTAGAGCGTATCGGCCAGCGGGACGTACTGTGCCAGCAGTGCGTCTGCCTTGGCGTTCAGGGCCTCGGCGTGGGCGCGGTCTGCCATCAGTTTGGTATTGATGGAGACATTCAGGCCCGAAGCCTGTAAGGCAGCCTTGCAGAACAGCGCCGCACACCCGGCGTCGGAGACGGCCAGCGCGCTGCCCTTGGCGGCGTACTCCTGCGCCAGCGCAATGCCCTCACAGCAGGCTTCCATGATCTCCAGAGGCACGGCACAGGCCCCGTCCAGCGCCTGCTCCAGCACCGCGGCCTTATGGGCCTGCTGTTCCGGCGTCTCTTTGGGCAGGCCGTAGGCGGCAGCCAGCGGCAGAAACGCCTCCGCGTCGGCCTGCACCAGCGCTTCCAGCCGCCTGCGCAGGGCTTCCGCCCGGGCATTCAGGGCTCGGAGATCCGCCTCCACCGCCGCGTACTTCTTTTTGCCCACGGTCAGGCTGCCCACCATATTGCCCAGGGCCACGCCGGCCGCGCCCACAAGGGCCGCTGCACCGCCGCCGCCCGGGGCCGGGGCTTTGCTGGCAAGGCTCTCCAAAAAGCCCTCACAGCTCGATTTTGTCAGTTCCACGATAGATTCCTCCCTCAGTGATGAACGCGTCCAGCCGCTGGTCGTGTTCGTCCAGAGCAGCGTGGGGGACGCACTGTGCTTCAAACGCAATGCCCAGCTTCACCGCACGGGTGCAGCGGGGCAGGTAGCGGTCGTAGTAGCCTTTGCCCATCCCCACCCGGCCGCAGGCGGCGTCAAAGGCGGTGCAGGGCACGAAAATCAGATCCAGTGCCTCCGGCGGCAGGATCTCTGCCCGGCTCAGGATGGGGGTGCGGATGCCGTAGGCCCCTGCCTCCCAGCCATCCTCGCCGGGCACAGCCGCGGTCAGGCTGAAATTTTCCCCGCAGACGGGATAGGCCAGCGTTTTGCCCAGGCCCCGGGCCGTCTCGGCCAGGGTGGCCAGATCGGCCTCGCCGCCAAAGGCTGCGTAAAGCAGGATGGTCCGGGCCTGCCGGAAGCAGGGGAGCGCCGCCAGCCGGGCGCAGAGAGTTGCATTGGCAGCGGCACGGGTTTCCGGTGCCAGTGCCCGGCGGGCCGCAATGCCCGCTTTGCGCTGAACCTGTTTCTCTTCCGCAAGGGTCATGCGGCTTCCTCCGTTCTTCCGGGCGGTGCCCATGCAGACGACCTGCACAAAAAACACCCAGAATTTTTATAGGAATATAATAAGCAATGCGGGCTCAAAAAGCAAGCGTTTTTGTCGAAATTGCGGTGGAAGAAAGGCTGGCATTTTGTGATCATGGAAAAAAGCCGACCGGCCCAATGCGGGGCCGCGCTTTTTGGGAAAGAAACATCTCAGAGAGGGGGAAGTTGTATCGTCTCGCCTGCCGTCATGGCGGCCATGGGCAGCATCCTGACCAACAAGTACGCCGAGGGCCTGTCCGGCTGCGGTGGATTTTTGTGCCGTGTTTTTTGTGCGTTCTTCACGAACTTTTGTGGGCGGCTTTGTGCAGAACCCAATAAAACAGGCGCAAATCTGTGATTTGTGTCCATTTGGACACTTGCGCGGACACGGGCATTTCTGGTAAAATATTTCTGATGAAAAAGAACCGGCTGTGAGCTTTTCCTCCATGCTGTTTCCTGCACGGCAGAGAGGGGCGCAAAAACGGGAAACCGGCGGGAAATGGCCGCGGAAACGCGACATCTGTCCGGGAACGCGGAAAATGACGGAAAATGCCATAAAAATTCCCACCTCGATTTTGCGATCCGGGCTTGACAAGGCACCAGTTCCGATTCATAATTATTCCATGGGAGAGCGCTGGAAAACCGCCCGGCGGCTGGGTGGAACGTGCCGCTCCCGGAACACCGGAAAGCGCCCGGGGAAATACGCTTGGAAAGAGAGGACGCGGTCTATGAAGCAGCTTTGGAAAAAGCTCGTGCTCTGCGTACTGACGCTGGCACTGTGCTGCAACCTGGTGCCCATGGCGTTTGCGGCGGACGCAAGCTATTACAACGTCTACTTGGAAGCACAGGGCGGTACATGTGATGTCATGCAGCTGTATGCTTACAAGTACGGCTCCAATTACCGGCTGACCAGTACGCCCACCCCCACCATGGAGGGCTATAAGTTTGATGGCTGGTACGACGATGTGGTGGGCGGCACCAAGATCACCACGCGGTACAACTTCAAGGACGATACCACCATCTACGCGCACTGGACGCCGACGGCCAAAAAGAACACAGCCACAGCCACTGCAGCCAAGACAACGACGACAGCACCGGCAGCCGCAGACACAGAGAAGAGCTGGAAGCTGAAAGACAACCTCGGCACGGTGCTGGTGGTCACAGCGGTGGTCGCTGTCGTGGTTACCGTGGTCGCCGCACAGGGTTCCTGATGAATTTGCTTTTCTATTGAGTTTACTGAAGAAAGGAAAATTATTATGACGAACTATGAACTCAAAATGCCCGCCAATTACGCAGCCATTGATGCAGAGGAGATGACCTATCTGGTTGGTGGTGAAACCACCGGCTGGCAGATGTTCAAGGATATCGGCACCCTGTTCAATTACATTGCCCGTGTCTTCTCCGCCGGCAGCTCCATCATCAACAACGTGGTCACCATCGTGGACACCGTCAAGAAGATCAATAGCTTCGTCCCCGATATGGGAAGTACCAAGAAGTAAATAAAACGCGCGGTTCAACACTGTGTAATCAAAGAGCACTCCGGGTTTCCTGCCCTGGGGTGCTCTTTTGTTGTAAAAATACAAAAAGATGTTTTGCAAAAGGAATAAATCATGAAAAGAAAGAATCGTGGCAAAGAATCTTATGCAAATTGATTGAAAACAGGAAATATTGGTGCTATACTGTTGCTAATACCACTTATCTTTATAAAAATTTTTTCGTGGAAAAAGAACGAAAATGTTTTCGTGGATTGCGCCGCGCTTTGCAGAGGACGGCGATTGAGATAAATTGGGAATGGAATGAAAGACAAAGCCTTGCAGAAGACTTTGCGGAGGAATTATGTCAGAGCGGAAATTGCGGCGGATGAGCCGCACGGAGCTGATCGACGTCATCGACACGCTCCGGCAGGATGAGACGCCGCAGGAAACCGAGGCTTTGCGGCGGGTGGATGCGGAACGGGAGCGCCTGACCGAGCGACGGCGTTTCTGGCGGGTGCTGCGCGGTACGGTGAGCACCCTGATCGTGGTGGCGGCCATTGCGGTGCTGCTGGCCACGCTGCTGCTGCCTGTGCTGCAGGTGTCGGGCGACAGCATGAACCCCACCCTGCAGGACCGGGACGTGATCCTGCTGGTAAAAACGGACGATTGGAAGACGGGCGACTTGTGTGGCTTTTACTGGCAGAACAAGCTGCTGCTCAAGCGCATCATCGGCGGGCCGGGCGATGTCATCTCCATCGACACCAAAGGTGTCGTGAGCGTCAATGGAGAGGTGCTCGACGAGCCCTATGTGGATGAGCTGGCGCTGGGCGAGTGCGACATCGAGTTCCCCTATCAGGTGCCGGAGAGCCGCTATTTTGTGATGGGCGACCACCGCGTCACCTCCATCGACAGCCGGAGTACGGTGATCGGCTGTGTCGAAAAAAGTCAAATCGTGGGCAAGGTCTTTTTACGCGTCTGGCCCTTGTCCGGTTTTTCGTTGATCCACTGAGGAAAGGAATCCATTATTGGAATGAAGAATCGCTTCCAGGAAGCCATTCAGAACGTCCAGCGGCAGCGTCATTTGGCCCGGCGTTCGGTGGCAATGGTTCTGGTGCTGGCGATGCTGACCGCCATGAGCGTCAGCTGGCGGCTGCATCAGGATGGCATCGCGCTTGCTGCCGATGACACGCGCTATTACTGCGGGAAAGAAGAACACAAGCATACCGACGATTGCTACATCGAGGGCACCGAGCCTATCTGCGGCTATGAAGAGGGCGAAATCGTCGAAGAAACGATGGATTCGGCGGATGGCGCAGGGGACGGTGACTCCAGCGCTGCGGACTGGGACGAAGCCGGGAGCGAGCCGGAAAGTGAGCCCGCCACGCAGGAAGAACCGGAGCCGGAAGTGGTGCTGCACCACCACACCGCGGATTGCTACGAGGAAGAAGAGGTGCTGACCTGCGGCATCGAGAGCGACCACGTCCATCAGGATTATTGCTACGACCAGGAGACCGGCGAACTGCTCTGCACCGAGCATGAGCACACCGACGACTGCTATACCCTCGAAAAGGTTCTGGTCTGCGGCCAGGAAGAGGGCGAGCCGGAGGAAACGGACGACGGCACCGCTCTGTACGACGTGGACGAAAACAGCGCGGAGGAGAGCGATTCTGCCGAGGAACCGGAGACCGCAGCCGACCCGGAACCCGAACAAGAAGCCGCCAAACCCGAAACGGACGACGAGATCGACACGGGCTATACCGTCCACCACCACACCGACGAGTGCTATGGCAAGGTGCTGATCTGCGGCAAGGAAGAGCACGAGCATACGGCCGACTGCCTCGTCAACCCCAACGCCGAGATCGACGCGGAGTACGACGCCAAGACCCCGGACCGCACCAGCGTGGATTGGGCCCAGGACATGGTGCTCGTGGCCCGGAGCCAGCTCGGCTATACCGAGAGCAAGGCCGACGTGGACGAGGACGGCAACGGCTACACCATGTATGCCGACCAGTATTATAAGGATAAGCCCATGGTGTATGCCGACTGGGACAGCACCTTTGTGGCCTACTGCCTGTACCACGCGGGCGTGCCGCAGGATATCATCCCCCAGTACGCCAGCATCAGCGCCCTGCGTGGCGAGCTTGCCCGCATGAACTCTGAATATTATACCGATGACCCGCAGGAGTTTGCCTCCATCCTGCCGGGTGATATCGTCATGTACAAAAATGCCGAGGGCCGCGAGACCATTGGCGTGGTGTCCGACGCGGCGGTGGACGAGGAGACCGATCTGACCACGGCCCTCACCGTCATTTCTGGCGATGTCGCCACCGGCTGCGAGTCCGACGGCGAGACCACCATCGACCAGGTGGCCGAGGTGAGCGTTGCCCTGAACGAGGTCACCAGCTTTGTGTCCGTCAATGCCGCGGAGGGGTATGGTATCAGCGATTTGATGGAGGAGGACGATGCTGCGCTGGCAGCGGGGGCAAAAAATCTGACGAATTGCATTACAAACGTAACCGCAACGGAAACATCTTATAAATCAGACGGAAAAGAGGGCTATAAGAGCAACCTCAAAATGGATTTTAAAATCCCCAAAGAGGGACTTGTTGCAGATGAGTATCAATATCTGTTTGAGCTGCCGGATGGTGTGGCTCTTGACTCCAGTGTGGCGGATAAGCTTTTGGGACAAGAGCTTGAGATCGCGGGAGAGGGCAGTGTAAAAGAGGGATATTTTAAATTTGTTAAAAAGGAAGATGGAACTTATGCGATCCTCCTGAAATTTAACAAAGAATATCTCGATCATACGACGACTGTCAGAGGCTATATCAATTTCTGGAGCGAATTTGGCGTTGGATATGAAACCAAAACGGGTACGGTAGAAATTCCGTTTAATGAGGAAACGAAGCTCGAAATTCCGTCAAAGGAAATTAAGCATCCGGATAATGAAACGAATATCTACGATATTGGTGTAACCAAAAAAGGCTCTTATACAGAAGATGGCAAGCTGACCTATACGGTGAATGTCGTCTCGAAGAAAGGCACGCCGGGCGAAGTCAGCTATGAGGATGCCATCACAAATCTGGACGGCTTGACCCTTGAAAAACCGACCATTGTAGTGAAAAAGCGTACGGTTACAGAGACCCGCGCCAGTAACGAGTGGGGCAATAGTGATCCATCAGACTGGGCGGCTACAACCGGCGATAAGCTGGATGGCACTGCAGACGGCAAGATCAGCGGTACACTCCCGAAGATGGAAACAAAAGTTTCTGAGAATGGTCTGGAGCGTACCTATACAGAATATCAAGTTACTTATACCTATGATGTAAAGAATCTGGGCGATAAGGATTATACTCTGAAAAATAAAGTATCGACGTCTTCTAAGAATGATAACGGCGTTGAAATCAAGAAAGATGCAGATAAAACTGTAGAAATCAACAATCAGTATACCCTCAAGAAGACGGCAAGCTACGAAGATGGTAAGATCAAGTGGACCATCACGTTCAATGAAAATAACCGTGACATCGCCGGTGCAGTCCTGAGCGACAGCATGACGGTAAACGGTACAAAGATTTCTGACGTGTTTGCTACGGCTGAGGACATTAAGATTGAGCCCGAAACAGGTTGGGAATATATCAAAGATGCAGATGGCCAAATCACCGGTATCAAGTTTACTGCAGAAGACGGAAAAACAAACACCGAAAAATATAAGATCACCTATACCACGAAGCATGATCAGGCTGGTTCGGATTACAAAGTAAACAATACGGCTCATGCAGAGCTGCCCGGTGGCGGAAACATTGACACGGGTAAGGAGGTAACAGTCCCCAAGTACAACGTTGGAAAGTTTGCGGATGAGTCGAGTGTTACGGAAGAAAACAATAGCCTGACCATTCCGTGGAAAATGTCAATCGACTTTACCAATACGGCATCCATTGCCCAAGGAACTGCTTTCTGCGATAACGCTAAGATACGGGATACTCATTGGCTGACCAAAGCGCAGGCAGAGAAATTGGTAAAAAGCCTGCGATGGTCCGATACAGCATACACAAGTGGAAACCTGAGCGAGAGTGCCTCAGATACGAATGTGGATAAGGATGCTTTCCGGGTGGAGTTCTATACCAATGCCAGTTCGGTCAGTAGTGACTTAAGCGGTAAAAAGTCTGGTGTAGAACTATCTGAGCTTGCGGACGATGCCAAAATTTACGGATTCCGGATCATCGCGGCCAAGGATGTCACGCCGCCGGATGGCAAAAAGGTGCTGAAGATCAACTACAGTACAACGGCTGATATCTCGGATGTGAAAGATAAAGCTGAGTACCGAAATATCTTTGAAAATATCCCGTACAGCTACAATTATAGCAAATCGACCATCACCAAAACGGACGGTGAGGGCAAAACCGGGATATCGACTGTTATCAGTGATGACAACTCCATCACCTGGAAGATCAAAGTCAAGACCAACTCGGTCGGCCTCCATGAAAAACTCACGGTCAAGGATGTGCTGCCCGTAGGTGTTAAGCTCAAATCCATCCAGGTCAGCTTGCCCTATAACGGAAGTATTGGCCCGCTGGAATTTAGTGCAGATAATACGACGGTCACGGGAACTCGTAATAATAGAGATAAACTAACCGGTACTTATGATCCGAAAACGAATGTCTTGATCATGGTGCTGGAAAACCCTGATGGAAAGCTGAAGCCAGGCTTTACCTATGAGTTTACCGTCCGGTGCGAAGTCGTCTCCGACAAAGAGGGCGGCACAATTGCTCCAGGCATGACGTACGAGTTTGAAAACAAAGCTTCCGGCTGGTTTGATGCCCAGGAAGATGCCCCGATTGGGGAAGTTTCTCAGACGCAGAACTGGTCTCAAAAAGAAAACAAGACAGAAGTGGAGCCCCTGAGCAAGAGCGCACAATCGGCGGGTGACCAGTACGGCGGCCGAAAAATGAATTATACCGTGGCAATCAACCCGGATGGAGTGAACCTCCTGCAGGGAGAGAACAGCTCTACGCTTACCGTAACGGATATACTCTCCGTGCAAGTGCACCCGGATTATATCTGTTTGAAAGATGGAACAACGCTAACGGATGCATCATCTGTTGCAAAAGTAACTGTAAATGCGTCACTGGATGAAAAGAACATCGAGCTGTGCTATGCGAGCAAAGATGCAAATGGAAATCTGGTAGCGGGAAGTGCTGTCCAGGGCTATGGGCTGGAGATCAAAACCTACACAGACCCGCAAAATAGCAGCAGAATGCTGTATAAGATCACGCTGAGTGATTTGCCAGACGGCTATGCCATGCTCCTCAGCTATACCTATGAGCTCGAAAGCAATATTGACACGGTATATCCAAACTGGTGGAGCTATGGATATTGGAACGGTGTTGTAACCAATACGGCAAGCTTGGAAGGTACTTCTTATAAGAGTGCGGAGTATCGAGACAAGCATGAGTATAGTAACGCCGGTGCCGGTGGTGGTGTGTACAGAGACCATGCCCTGACCATCAAAAAAGTGGAAAGCGGCAAATACTACAATGTATTGCCGGGTGCAGAGTTTAAGCTGCAACAATACGATGGTACGCAGTTCGTGGACGTAGAGGGTAAAACCTATACGACAAACGAGAAAGGCCAGTTTACTATAGAAAAGTCCGGAGCGGGTTACCTTACGAATACGCTATACCGTCTGGTAGAAATTACTCCGCCGAACGGTTATGCGTTGCCGGAAAATCCGGAAGAGGAAGCCGTTTACTTCTACTTTGAAGATGATTCGGATACAACGCATATTCTGCCAGAGAATATCCCGGCGTCTGCAGTGGATTTGAACAGCGAGTCCAAGCTGGTCTATGTGGAAAACGAGCCAAACCTGACCTCTGTAACCGTGGAAAAGAAGTGGAATAATTCCGATGGTACGCCGCTTGCTTCTCCGCCGGATTCAATTGATTTTGAGTTGGTAATGTATTCCAGTAAGGAGAAGCCTGTCAGCGGAAAGTCTGCTACTGTAATAGGCCAAATTGTCAACACGGCGAACAACAAGGTAAGGATGACTTTTGCGGGAGATACGCTGTATACAGAAGATACGGTCATGACGCTTAAGGTTACTTATCCACGGAGAGTCGATATTCAGTATAATGGAGGTATCGTGCCGGTCATATACTGGAACAACCAGACGATCAGCCCTGTTAAAACAGAAGAACCTGAAAATGAATCGGGCATTACCTGGATTTATGAATGTAAACTGAAAGCGGGCGAAAACCAGATTTATGGTAAGCTTGCGAACAATGGCGATAGCCACAACATTGAGGCAACTTATCAATCGCCGACGCAGCCAACTAATACAGCGGTAAAACGTATACACTATACGCTCTCTTCCAGTGACAAGTGGCGTATGACGATTCCTAATCTGCCGCGTTCTGACAAAGATGAGGCAGGGAGTACGGTCTACTACAGTTACAAAGTGGAAGAAATCAACACCAGCGCGGATTATCAGGTCAGCTACAGCACCACCAACGGTGTGACCAGCGGCCTGATCACGATGGTCAACACCAAAACCCCGGAGCAGGAAGAGCCCGTCTACGAGCTCCCCTCCACCGGCTCCCCGGGCGGCACGGTTCCTTACACGGCAGGCGGCGCGGCCATTGCGCTGGCCGCGGTGCTGTGTGGATATAACTCCAGGCGCAAGCGGAAAAGGGGGGAAGAGTGACTCCTGCAGCTCTGACCCCGGCAACAAACCGAACGTAGGAAAATAAATCCCCTCTCTGGCGTCTCAGAGAGGGAACGTAAGAAAGGTAGTAAAGAAAGATGAAAAGAGTAAAACGCGTGTTGGCGCTGCTTGCAGCGTTTGCGTTGGTGCTGGCCATGGCCGTCCCGGCGTGGGCGGCGAATGGTGGTAACATTAAAATTACCAATACGCAGGCGGGTACGACGTATACCATCTATAAAATGTTTGATTTGTCGTATAATGCTGACAATGATGCATACATTTACACGGTTGTTAGTGCATGGAAGTCGTTCTTTGAAACTGGTGAGGGCAAAAATTATGTGACCCTCAACAAAAATGGCGTTGTATCAAAAGGAACGGCTCTGACTGAAGTAAATGCTGCTGAGTTTGCAAAGAAAGCTCTAACTTATGCAAACAGCAATAAGGGCACTATTACCAGTGCGGGGTCTAAGACTACCACAGCAAAGGACGAGGTAGTAGAGTTTGACGGGCTGGAGCTTGGTTATTATCTCATTGATTCGTCGATGGGTACCGTTGTTGTTTTGGATAATAACCATGAGACGGTGAGTATTAAAGAAAAGAATGAAGTGCCCTCGGTAGACAAAAAAATCAAAGAGGGTAGTGAACTTCTCAGCGAGAATAGTGAGCAGATTGGTAAGACGGTTACTTTCCAGACGGTGATTCATGCGAAGCAGGGTGCCGAGAAATATGTTCTGCATGATACTATGAACGAAGGCTTGACGTTCTCCGGCAGTGTGGTGGTTACGATGGGAGCAGAAAATTCTACCGTGGACGCCTCAAAGTACACACTTAAGCAGGGAGCGAACGTTACAGACGGATGCACCTTTGAAGTGGTTTTTGATTCGGCTTTCTATGATTCGATTACAGAAGCAAAGGATATCACTGTTACTTATACGGCTACAGTCAACAAGAATGCAGTCAAGGTTGACGCGGGCAAGAATGCGACGCACCTGACATATGGTGAGAAAAATACTACTGAGACCAGTCAGACGGAAACAAAAACTTATCAGTTTGATTTGGTCAAGTACACCAAGAAAGGGGACGCAAATGTCCTGTTGAATGGTGCAGAGTTCAAACTGTACGAGAGCAATGCAACGGATGCTGCTGCAATCAAGTTTGTTTACGATAAGGATACTGAGACCTATCGGGTAGCAGATGCAACGGAAACCACTAGTACAACGGATACAATTACAGTCAACGGTGTTGCAAAAATTAGTGGTCTGAAGAAAAAGACTTATTATCTGGAAGAGACAAAAGCCCCAGATGGTTTCAATGCATTGGAAGGCAAGCAGTCGGTAGACCTTACGGCAACAAACTTTGTTGCAGATGCAACTTACGACAGTGTGAAAAAATCTTACACCTCCGGTGGTTTTGGTGTTGAAAACAACGCCGGCACCACCCTGCCCTCCACCGGCGGCATGGGCACCACGGTCTTCTACGTCGTTGGCGGCGGCCTGATGGCTGTGGCGGTGGTCCTGCTGGTGACCAAGAAGCGGATGGAGAACAAGCGCTAAACCAAACCCCAAAGCAAAAAATATCCTGATAACGTTAGGGAGTAGCCCATGAAAAAGAACCGCAGTACCATAATTTTAATCCTGATCTTTCTCGTGGGTCTATCCGTGATGTTATATCCCACCGTCAGCGATTATGTCAACCAGCGCCACCAGTCCCGCGCGCTGGCCAGCTATGACGAGACGGTCAACGAGATGTCGGATGCGGACTATACCGCCTATTTTGAGGCGGCGGACGCCTACAACCAGCGGCTGGCGGCCACGCCCAATTCGTTCTTCACGCCGGAGCAGGTCTCCGGCTATGACGAGACGCTGGACGTCTCCGGCACGGGCATTATGGGGTATATCACCATCCCCAGGATCGGCGTGGAGCTGCCCGTCTACCACGGCACCAGCGATGGTGTTTTGCAGGTGGCGGCAGGCCATCTGGAGGGCAGCAGCCTCCCCGTGGGCGGGGCGGGCACCCATGCGGTCATTTCGGCCCACCGCGGCCTGCCCAGCGCCAAGCTGTTCACCAATCTGGACCAGCTGGAAGTGGGCGACACCTTCACCATCACGGTGCTGGACCGGGTGCTCACCTACGAGGTGGACCAGATCTCCATTGTACTGCCCACCGAGACGGACAACCTCAAGGTGGTGGACGGCAAGGATTACGTCACCCTGATGACCTGCACCCCCTACGGCATCAACTCCCACCGCCTTCTGGTGCGGGGACGCCGCATCGAAACGCCGGACAAGCTCAAGCACATCCGTGTAACAGCCGATGCCATCAAGATCGAACCGATCATCACAGCTCCCATCATGGCACTGCCCCTGCTGCTGGTGCTGCTGCTCTGGCTGCTGTTCTCCAACCGCAAACGCAAATCTACAAGAGGTGAAAAACATGAAACGCACTGATCTCAAAAAGCACGCTGCGGCCCTGCTTTTGGTGCTGTGCCTTCTGGTAACAAGTGCGCTGCCTGCCCTTGCCACCAGCGCAAACATCAAGCTGGTGGACAGCAGCGGCAATCCCACTACCGGCACCATCCGCGTTACGCTGTACGACAGCGCCAACGATAAGGCGCTGAGCGGCGGCAAGCTCACTTTGTACCGTGTGGCCGAGGTAAAGCGCCAAAACGGCAACCTGAGCTACGAATACTGCGGCGATTTCTACGGCTGCGGCATTGCGCTGGGTGATTTGACCGACAGCACCCTTGCGGCCCAGCTGCAGGAGTATCTGCCCCAAAGCGCCGAGGGCACCACAAAGACCATTGATGCGGACGGCAACGTGACCTTCCGTGGTCTGGAGCTTGGCCTGTATCTGATCGTGCAGACCGAGGCTTCCAAGGGCTATGAGCCGATCAATCCGTTCCTTGTCTCTCTGCCCATGGCGGAGGATGGCAAGTGGAATTATGCGGTGGATGCCAGCCCCAAGGTGGGTGCTTACACCCCCACCAAGCCGGACACGCCGCCTACGCCCCCTACCCCGCCTACGCCGCCGGATACGCCCGATCATCCTGATACGCCTACCCCGCCGGACAACCCGGATAACCCGGTCTTTCCCGGTAATCCGGTCTCTCCCGGTAATCCGGACAATCCCGTGGCTCCGGGCCACCCGGATAACCCGGTAATGAGCGGTCTGCCGCAGACCGGTCAGCTGAACTGGCCCGTGCCGGTGCTGGCTGTCAGCGGTGTGGTGCTGTTTGCATTCGGCTGGGCGCTGGATCGCAAGTACCGCACAGTATAATTTTATTCTGATACAACAAAGAGGACCCGATGCAGATGCATCGGGTCCTCTTTTTCGGTTTCTTTTATGCAGTCAGGGTTTACTGCTGCTGTGCCTGCTGCTCGGCGCGCTTGGCTTCCAGCGCCAGAATGGCATCGCGGCGGCTCAGGTTGATACGGCCCTGCTGGTCGATGTCGGTCACCTTGACCACGATGGCATCGCCCACGGCCACCACATCCTCCACGCGCTCCACACGCTTGGTGTCCAGCTTGGAGATGTGCACCAGACCTTCCTTGCCCGGTGCGATCTCCACAAAGGCACCAAAGTTCATCAGGCGGGTGACCTTGCCCTTGTAGATGGCACCGATCTCGGGATCCTCCACAATGGTCTTGATGGTGAAGATGGCGCGCTTTGCGTCCTCCTGATCCACGGCGGAGACGAACACATGGCCGTCCTCCTGCACGTCGATCTTGCA
>ENA-ORLY01001831-ORLY01001831.1-human-gut-metagenome-genome-assembly--contig:-NODE-1831-length-23199-cov-12.488842_pt1 | contig 23199 bp, 26 predicted proteins | sample MGYA00243071_ERZ508832 | MGnify/ENA primary metagenome ERZ508832 (study PRJEB26277, sample SAMN04329777) | human gut metagenome | biome: human-associated habitat | host: Homo sapiens | place: USA... | reverse complement strand
ATGGTACGACGGTCAAGGTGAAGGATGCCCGAAAGCAAGATCGCGGCGTGATCTACGAGCTGGAGTTTTACGACAGAAAGCAAAACATGGAGGAAACGATGATGGACAGAAAAATGGTGAATTTTCTCAGGGAACAGTATCCCCCCGGCACCCGCATCCGGCTGAACGCTATGGACGATCCCCATCATCCCATTCTTCCCGGCACCGAGGGCGAAGTAGACTTCGTGGATGATGAGGGGCAAATTTTTATGAAGTGGGACAATGGCCGCACGCTGCCGCTCATCCCCGGCGAGGACAGCTTCACCGTGCTGCCGCCCAAGCTGACCACCCTCAAGCTGTATATGCCCCTGACCGCCGATCTCTACGAGCGGAACGAGTACGGTGAATTCGATGATTGCAGCATATTGCTGGAGGGCCGTGAGCTGCGGGGTTATCAGGATCAGATCACGGCGGCACTGGTCAAAAACCGGATGCCGGAGGAGACGGAGCGGGGTCTCATGCATTGGTATGATGAAGTCGACAGCGTTGACCGCAAGGTACGCTCCGCCGTCTTCACCGTGGAGGAGCGTGATCGCCAGCTCTGGGGCGTTGCGGAGTGCCGTGTCGCCGGGGAATTATCGGGCGCAGAACTGGAAATCTTAAAGGAGTACCTCACCGGACAGGCATCGGACGGCTGGGGCGAGGGCTTTGAGCAGCGGGATATCCTTGTGGATGACGGCTGTGAATTATATGTCCACTTTTGGAACTCGGACCAGTGGAGCATCCAAACGGAACAGGAGCTTTTCTCCCCCAAGTTGGCAGAAGGACTGCCGGAGCTGTGCTTCTCCACCCTCCCCGGCACCGGCGAGCTCATCTGCATCAAGCGCGGCGAGAGCGGCTACTATCCCAGCGACTGGTCCACGAACGATCCCGCGCATAACCGTGAGATAGCGGACTATAACAACGAGCGGCTTGGGGTGACACAGGAGCAGCGGCTGGCAATGGAGTGTGGCAGTATGCACGGCTGGGGCGTCCCTGGTGCTGACCCCGCCTACTATGAACAGAAACAGGAAATGGGAGGGATGACCCTTGGGTAAGAAAATACTGCGTGTGTATCTCGCTAAAAACGATACGCCGTATAGCGCAGCCTATGCAAAGCTGGATCTACCCGCCTCCCCGTGGGAGGTGTGGGACGCCATGGAAAAGGTACGCCTTCAGACAGATGACATTCTGTACATGGAGGTCGAAGACTACTATGCCTTTGAGTATCTCTCGCCCCACTTGGATGGATTAGACATCAGCCTCAACGAGCTCAACGACCTTGCCGCACAGCTTGCGGCATTGGACGAGGTACAAGGGATCGCCTTTGAGGGGATGTTCTCCATAGCGGTGCAGAGAAAAGTAAACGCCAACGGCGGCGTCATCACGCTGCAGGATCTGCGGGATTTGGCGGTCAGCGCAAAAACCGACTGTTACCATGTAGTGGATGCCGCAGACGATGCTGCCCTCGGCCGGTTTTACGCAGAAAACGATTTTATCCCCGAACTGGATGGCGTGTCGGATGCTGTCTTTAAGATGCTGGACTTTGCCGGTATCGGAAGAATGATGCGGCACAGCGAAAACGGCGTCTTTGCGGGAAACCTGTATGTACTGCAGGATGGCGAACTGACCACTGCGCCGCCTGTCCAAAAGACGCTGCCGGAAAAGCCGGGATACCTCTTCCGGCTCACGCTCGGACTGCATCCCGACATTGGCGATGCGCGCACGGTGACACTGGATCTTCCCGCAGCAGAGGCGGAGCTGCTGGACGCGCAGGAACAGCTCGGTGTGGAGGGCTGGGAGGGCGTCACGGTCATTGATTATGACGGGATCATCCCCTATGCGGCGGACTTCACCGACCTGCCCATGGAGCTGGAGGGATTTAACGCCTTCACCAAGGCCGCGCGGGACATTCCGAGATCCGAGGTGCCAAAGCTGAAGGCTCTGCTGGAGCAGTTCGAGGTGCAGGACATCGAAACGGCGATGCTCCTAACGGAGCATCTGGCCGATTACATCCTCACGCCGGGAATCAGCTCACCGCAGGAGGCGGCGCTGGACCAGCTCTGCTTCATCATGGATCGTGAAGAAGCCGTTCGGCTGATCCCGTATGTGAACCTCTTCAACTACGGCGAGACAGTCATCCATGCGGACAACGCCGCCCTCACATCCTACGGGCTGCTGCACCGCGCGGACTATGAACCAATGCTCTCACCCATACAGCAAAAACAGGAAAAGGAGATGACGATGCAATGACCAGGGAACAGATCCAATATGAAGGCGACCGGCCGCTGCCCTGTGCAGCACAGGAGGCATTCCGATGCAGACCGGATGCTATGAGCGATGACGAAAAGACGATCCTCTCCGCCATGGCCCTGCAAAAGGGCGAGGCGGAGGCTGTGGAGATTTTCAGGGAGTCACCGGAGCATCTGCGTGATTACACGATCCTCAAGGGCGTCAACAGCTACGCCGCGCTGGGCAGGTACTACCTCGCCAATGAGACTACCGTCCCGGAGGAGCTATACGAATACATGGATCTGGATGCGCTGGGCTGCCGCTATGAGGACGAGCATCCAGGCGTGTTCATCGGCAGTGATTATGTGTGCTACCCTGCGGAGGAACAGGATCTTACCATGGAAATGCAGTAGCTGACCATATCTTTCCACGCCAGCTGCGCGGATAAGAACTACACCAAGGGGCCGTATTCCCGGATGGGGAAAAGCGGCCCCTTCTTTTTTGCGCTGATTTGACCTCCTGCTCCGGGATAACGGACCCGGAAAGGAGGAACTGTGCCGATCAACAAAGCCCTTGCAGAATATCTTGAACTCTACCACAAGGGCGAGGCAAACGCCGTCACCAGCCGGGAGCTGGAGTGTGCCTTCCGAATGCGCGGCTCTGAGCTGCGCCGGGAGATCAACGCCCTGCGGGGCGACGGCATCCCCATCTGCAGCTTTGACGGCGGCTACTACTATGCCGCCACCGAGGAGGAGCTGCGGCGCACCATCCGGCAGCTCCGCAGCCGGATCAAGAAAATCGCATTTGCGGAGCGCGGCCTGTCCCGCACCTTGCCTGACTATGAGGACACCGGTCAGCTCTCCCTCCCGCTGGAGGGAGGTGACACTTCTTGAACAGTTTTATTCCCTGGGTGGGCGGCAAGGGCAAGCTGCTGTGGATCATCAATAAGCTTATGCCGGACCGCTACACCCGCTTCATCGATGTGTTTGGCGGCAGCGGCACGGTGACCATGTGCCGTCCCATCCAGCGCGGCTGCATGGAGGTCTATAACGACTTCAACGGCAATCTTACGAATCTCTTCTGCTGTGTTAAAAACCGCCCCATGGCACTGCTGGCGGAGCTTGGCTTCCTGCCGCTGAACACGCGGGATGACTTCAATGTCCTCTATAAGTTCTTCTCCAAGGGCGAGTTCACGGACGACTACCTGCAGGAGGAGATGGATCTGACGGAGGTCTACCTCAAGCCGCCCGACGCCGAGGCCATCCGCGCCCTCATGCTGGAGCGTGCGCCCCGCGGGAGCATCCGCCGCGCGGCGGACTTCTTCAAGCTCATCCGCTACAGCTTCAGCGGCGGTGCCAAGTCCTTCGGCGGCAAGCCCTGCGACATCCGCCGTTTCTTTCACCTGATCTGGGAATGCTCCCGCAGGCTGGCGAATGTCATCGTGGAGAATAAGGACTTCGAGGAGGTCATCCGTCAGTACGACCGGGCAGGCGCCGTGATCTACTGTGACCCGCCCTACTACAAGGCGGAGAGCTGCTACGAGGTGGAGTTTCCCCCGGAGGATCATCAGCGGCTCCATGATGTACTGGTCACCTGTGAAGGATACTTCATCGTCTCCTACAACTACCAGGATTACATCTGCGAGATCTATCAGGATTGCTATATCTTCCGCACCTCCCGTCCCAACAGCATGTCCCAGACGGCAGGCAGCGAATATGAGGAGATCGTCATCACCAATTATGACCCCCGCAAAGCCTGCTGGCAGCTCTCTATGGATAGTCTGCTGGGCGGCGATGGCGATACCCGCTACGAGCTGATCCATGAGCCGGAGCATCCCTTAAAAATCTGAACAATAAAAGGAGAAGCAGCATGAAATTTGTAAAATACAACGACAACAAGAGCGTCACCATCCCGCCCGCCGTTCTGACCGTCTGCGGGCTGGACGATGAGGGGAAGCTGGAAATGGCCGGCGCCAGGGGCGCGGTCATTTTATCAAAGAGCGAGATGACCGCCATGGAGATGGTGCGCACGATCCTCGCCCTGACGGACCGCGCCGGTCAGCTGATGCGGGAGCTGACGGACCTCTGCGGCAGCTGCGAGGGCTGCACCGAGGGGCACTGCACCTTCCGCGACGCGGACATCGAGGAGCTGATCCGCCCCGCCGTCACCGTTCCCGCTTGGGCCAGAGAGGAAGCGGACATCGCGCCCGACGCCAAGCTGGACTGCCATGTGGACGAGGGCTCCGGCGTGATCACCGTGTGCGAGACATTTTACGACCACGACCTCTCCGATATTCCCGCCGAGCTGCTGGAGGCCCTGCGCAAGTCCGGCTGCTGCCTGTCCGTACTGGAGGATATGCTGATGGACGACGATGTCATCTACGATAAGTGATACCGTAGGCATTCAAAGAAGAAACGAGGCGAGAGATCCAAATGAATGAAACCTATCTCTATCCCTACTCGGCAAAGGAGGCCAGAGAACGAAATGAGCTTTCGCTCTGGAGCGAAAGCCATCGCGCCAACATCGCTTGCCGGGAAGCCATCGAGGACGCCATCCGCCGGAGCTTCGACGGAATGCATCTGGACAAGGACTGTATCACACCCGTGCTGGAGGAATACGGCTATAAACGCACCGCGTGGGTACTTGCCAATACCTTGCATGAACTCAAGTGGGATGGTCGCTTCAGCCCCGCCAATAAGCAGTGGGCTGAGCGGCGCTACATTCCGCAGGATGAGCGTCACAATGCCGAGATCACTGTCCGAAGCCATCCGGCTGTTCTGGATGGCTTCGTAACTTTTTATCGCAAGGCAGTGCAGGCACTGAATCTGTTCGGAGCAGAGCATTGCGTTGGTGACCGCGCCGAGCAGGACTTCACCGGCAAGGTGCTGGTGCTGTCGCCGGATACGCTGAAGGAATCCTGCTGGAGTCAGGCGGATCAACTCTGGTATGCCCATGACGGCTTTGGCTGTTCGCCTCACGCCATTGGGCGTTCGGTGCGCTGCACCTGTCTGGGTGACGGCGAGACGACACGCTGGAATCGGCACGAGTTCATCGGCGTGCTGGACGAAAAATACCTGCCGGACTGGGCGCGGGAGAAGCTCATGGAGCTGACCGCGTCCCAGCAGGAGGAACCGGCCGCAGGTGAGATGAAGCTGGAATGATCGGAGGTGAACAAGTGCAGCGCATCTTCATTGACAACCATGACCGCATCCTCTATTACAGCAATCCTGCCGGATACATCGCGGGAAAGGAGGCGGTGGTGGACACCATGTTCCAAACGCAGGAGCTGGAGCGTTTTCTGCAAAAGCAGTCGCTCACCATCCGCTGGGAGGACGGTGTCTATGACCGTCTCCTGCTGGGGCAGAGGGGCGGCCGCTTCGACCCGGAGGCTCCGCCCCTGAAAAGCTGCCGTGTGTGGCAGCTCACGCGGGACAGCCCCATCAATATGCGCTTCATCCCGTATGAAGCCCTGCTGGAGCGTTTCGGACAGCCTGACCGTAAGCACTACGAAACAGTCTATGACGGTCTGGTCGGGACCAATGACCCGGAGGAGATCTACACGCTCTTCCGCGACCCGGTTCCCGGCTACGACGGCAGACCCATCGGCATCTCGGATGTTCTGGAGCTGTACGACGCCGACGGCAGCGAGTTCTACTACTGCGACCGTGTCGGCTTCTGGCAGATAGAGTTTGCATCGCAGCAAGAAATGAATATGTGTCTGTGAAACGAGCACCTGACCGGGTGCTTTTTTCATATCCAAATCAGAAAAGGAGGAATCCCAATGCCCAAAGCCCAAACCAAGGCAACAGCGCCCACCCCCGCACCGGATACCCCGCTCCCCGTGGAGTACGCCGTGCGCATCTATCCCGTGAAGGACAGCAAGTACACCCTCGCCAACGCCAATGTGGACATCAACGGCGTATTCGCCATTCGCGGCGTGAAGGTCATCCGCAGCGAGAAAGGCCCCTTTGTCGCCATGCCGCGGTACAAGGACAGCCGCGGAGACTATCACGACATCTGCTTCCCCTGCACGAAGGAGGCCCGCCAGCAGTTCAACGATGCGGTGCTGAATGCCTACGAGCAGTCGCTCCGGCAGGCCCAGCAGCCGGACAATGCTCCCGCCGCGGAGCAGGTCATGTAAGTCACCCACAACACAAAACATATAACTTGTAGGAGGAAATTATCACATGAAGAAGTTTATCAAGAACACCGCCAATTCCATCCGCACCAAGGCCATCCGCCTTGCCGCCACCCGCCGCTCCGGTGAGGGCTACATCGACACCGCCGTCAAGATCCTCATCGCCGTGGTGCTGGGCGCGCTGCTGCTGGCGGGCCTCTACGCTCTGTTCGGCGATGTGGTCATGCCCACCCTGAACCAGCGTATCAAGGATATGTTCAACTACGCCGGCGCGCTGGGCGGCTGATCCGTGGCATCTGTCCTGCAGGGGACGCTGTTCCTCATCGGACTTATGAGCGCGGCATGGACGGATCTCCGGCGCAGGCAGATCTATGACCTTTCCGGTATCGTCATCGCAGGGGCGGGGCTGATTTCCTTCAGCCCCGCCCGGCTTCTCGGCCTGGCGCTGGCCGTCCCATTTTGGCTGGCAAGCCGGAGAGGACGCGGCGGCATGGGAGATGCGTTCCTCATCGCCGCCTCCGGCTTCCTGCTTGGCTTTCTGCGTGGAGTCGCCGGACTGGTGCTGGCACTGGTGTTGTACTGCCTTTTCTACCTTGCAATAGCCGCCCTGCACAAGATCCGCAGGCAAGAGCGCCCACCGGAGAGCTATCCATTCGCGCCATTTCTTGCAGCGGGCTTCTTTACCGCATATATCATCTAAGAATAAGGAGGACTTGCTCCATGAGTATTTTCAAAAACCGCACGGTCATCGGCGTCATCTGCATTCTGCTGGCACTGGTGATCTGCTTCGGCATCACGCCGCTGTTCAATCAGAGCATCAGCCAGAAGGCGGAGATCGTCCGTGTGACGAAGGACATTCACGCCGGCGAGCTCATCACCAGGGACATGGTCGCCACGGCCGAGGTCGGCTCCTACAATCTCCCCTCCGGTATCCTGCGTGAGAAGGACAATGTAGTGGGCAAATACGCCAAGGCGGACCTTGCCGTTGGCGATTATATTCTCGCCGCCAAGCTCTCGGACGCGCCTGCCGCCGAGAATGCGTATCTCTATAATCTGGATGGCACGAAGCAGGCCATCTCCGTCACCATCAAGAGCTTCGCCACAGGACTGTCCGGTAAGCTCCAGAGCGGCGACATCGTATCGGTCATCGTGGCGGACTACCCGGAGGACGGCGAAACCACCGTCCCCGCCGAGCTGCAGTACGTGGAGATCATCAGCGTTACCGCCAGCACCGGCTATGACGCCAATACCGGTGAAGCAAAGGGCGATGAGAAGGAGCTGCCCTCTACCGTGACCTTCCTCGTTCTGCCGGAGCAGGCCAAGGTGCTGGCGGAGCTGGAGCAGGTCGCCAAGCTCCATCTGGCTCTCGTCTACCGCGGCACGGCAGACGGCGCAAGGCAGTTCATTGAGGCGCAGGATGCACTCATTGAGGAGCTGTACGCAGAGCCGGAGGAAGATCCCATTGAGGAGGGCGAAGCCGCCGATCCCGCCGCAGCCACACCGGAGAGTGAGGTGACAGGATGAATTTCAGAAAGGCCAGCATCTTTCAGCGCGACACAGAGAAGCCGGAGGAGCAGAATGACAGCGGCGGTATGCTGGCGGTCTGGGGCAGCCCCGGCAGCGGAAAGACAATAACGGCGGTGAAGATCGCAAAAATGCTCTCCGCCAGGAAGAAAAATGTCATCCTTCTGCTCTGTGACATGGCCGCTCCCATGCTGCCGTGCATCTGTCCCGCGGACGCTCTGGAGAGCAATGGCTCGCTTGCCGGCGTCCTGGCAGCCGCCCGTATCAGCGAGAACCTCATCAAGCATAACCTTGTCACCTTTAAGCGCAACAGCTGCCTTGCGGTATTGGGGCTGCTCGAACGGCAGAACGAGTACAGCACTCCGCCCTTTACGCAGAAGCAGGTGGCAGAGCTGCTGGACGGCCTGCGTCAGATCGCGCCCTATGTCATCGTGGACTGCGGCAGCTACATTGCCAACGACATCCTCTCCGCCGTAGCGCTGATGGAGGCGGACAGTATCCTGCGCCTTGCCAACTGCGACCCCAAGAGCGTCAACTACTTTGCAAGTCAGCTCCCTCTGCTGGACGGGCCCGAGTGGGACATGGACAAGCAGTATAAGGTGGCATCCAATGTGAAGCCCTATCAGGCGGCAGACCACATCGGCAAGGTGCTGGGCGACACGGCCTTCGTGCTGCCCTATTCGCAGGAGCTGGAGGAGCAGTATCTGGCGGGCAATCTGCTTGCCGACCTCACCCTCAAGGACAGCCGCCCCTTCCGCAAGGAGTTAGAGCGTATCATCGCGGAGGTGTTTTGAAAATGAGAAAGGAAAACGTATCGTCCCCCTCGGAGAGCAGGGGGTTCCCCAAAGGGGGACCGGTCCCCCTTTGGAGGCGCACCGCGAACGAAGTGAGCAGGCATTTTCCGCAGAAAATGTGTGCGCCTGGGGAGGTGTTTTAATATGGCTCTTGGCGAAAAGCGAAACGGCTCGGTCTTTGCCACAGCTGCACAGCGGAGGGACGCGGCGGAATATCAGGTCGCCTCGGAGCCGGAGGTCGTCCCCGTAGTGGTGGACGACACGCCGCAGCGGACTCTGAACACCGACATTGGCGCCCTCGGGCGGGCGCACAACCTGTTCTTTACCCCGTCGGCAGAGGGCAGGGACTTCAATTCCGTGCTGCAGGAGGTGCAGGAGTACATCTCCGGCGCCTACGCCGCACTCATCACCGGGGGCGGCGAGGACTCCAAGGAACAGCTCATGCGTTACATCACCAAGTACCTGCAGGACCGGCGTATCGCCGTAGCAGGCATGACGCAGACGGAGCTGGTGGACGCCATCTATTCCGAGATGGCGGAGTTCGGCTTCCTGACCCGCTATATCTACGCCGACGGCATTGAGGAGATCAACATCAACTCGTGGCGGGATATCGAGGTGCAGTATTCGGACGGTCGAAGCGAAAAGCTCACGGAACACTTCGATTCGCCGGAACACGCGCTTGCCGTCATCCGGCGAATGCTCCACGCCTCCGGCATGGTGCTGGACAACGCCAGTCCTCTGGTCACGGGACACCTGACCCGCAACACCCGTATTGCCGCTATGAAGTCCCCTGTGGTGGATGAGGATGTGGGCGTTGCCGCCTCCATCCGAATCGTCAACCGCCACAATCTCAGCCGTGAGGATCTGCTGCGCAGCGGCACAGCCACAGAGGAAATGCTGGACTGGCTTTCCGTATTTTTACGCTATGGGATCTCCATCTGCGTGGCTGGCGCCACCTCCTCCGGCAAGACCACGGCGGCAGGCTGGCTGCTGACCACGATTCCAGACAGCAAACGCATCTTCACCATCGAGAACGGCTCCCGTGAGCTGGAGCTGGTGCGGGAGGAAAACGGTAAGGTGACCAACTCAGTGGTCCATACCTTGACACGTGACAGCGAAAATGAGCGTCAGCGGATCGATCAGATCGCGCTGGTGGATATCTGCCTGCGCTTCAACCCGGACATCCTGGTGGTGGGTGAGATGCGCGGCGCCGAGGCCAATGCCGCGCAGGAGGCCGCCCGCGTGGGCGTGGCGGTGCTGACCACCATCCACTCAAACTCCTGCGAGGCGACCTACCGCCGCATGGTGTCCCTGTGCAAACGAGCCGTGGATATGTCGGACGAAACACTTCTCAGCTATGTGACGGAGGCATACCCCATCGTGGTCTTCTGCAAGCAGCTGGAGAACAAGCAGCGCCGCATGATGGAGATCATGGAATGCGAGATCCTGCCCAACGGGGATCGCCGCTACAACACACTGTTCCGCTATGTCATCACGGAGAATCACATGGAGGACGGCAAATTCGTCATCGAAGGACATCACACGCAGGTGAACGAGATCTCCGTGAGTCTGCGCAAACGCCTGCTGGAAAACGGTATGCCCAACGAGGAGTTGCAGGCTCTTTTGAAACTCAAGAAGGAGGTGAACGCCACTTGACAGCCCTGCTGCTGACTGCGTGCGTCGGCATGATCACCGGCGCATTTCTTATCTTCCGTATCTCGCCCATGGACTTCACGCTGGGTGTGTTCCGCCGGTTGACCGCCGGGCCCAAAAGCATCCGGGATGAGATCAACGAAACCACCCATCGCAAAAAGCCCGGCCTCTTCCGCCGCGAGATATCGGAAGCGCAGACGATCCTGCAAGCCACCGGCAAGGAGGAACGCTTTCCCGTGCTTTGCGCGGCATCCCTGCTGCTCTTTGCCGTGGGTGCGGGCATCGCCATCATCATGAATAACCTCTTGCTGGTGCCGGTGCTGGCGGCCGGCATGATGTTCCTGCCCTTTTGGTACATTAAGCTCACGGCCGGACACTACAAGAAAGACATCGCCGCCGAGCTGGAAACAGCACTTTCTATCATCACCACGGCCTACCTCCGCAGTGAGGATCTGCAGACCGCCGTGGAGGAGAATATCAATTATCTGAACCCGCCCGTGCATGGTGTGTTCCGCAGCTTCCTCACCCGCATCAAGCACATCGACCCGGATATGAATGCGGCGTTGGCGGAGCTGAAGTCTGCTATTGACAATGAGGTGTGGCGGGAGTGGTGCAAGGCACTCTCCGCCTGCCAGTATGACCACAGCATGAAAAGCACCCTTAATCCCATTGTGGGAAAGCTCTCGGATATGCGCATCATCAATGGGGAGCTGGAGAATCTCGTGTTCGCTCCCCGCAAGGAATTCATCGCCATGGCGGCGCTGGTGGTGCTGAATATCCCGCTGCTGTACTTTCTCAACAAGGACTGGTATGCAGCCTTGATGACCACCGTACCCGGCAAGGCGGTGCTGGCGGTCTGTGCCGCCGCTATCTTTCTCTCCTTTGCCAGAGTGGTCAAGCTGACCCAGCCCATTGAATATCGGAGGTGACGGACATGACGATCTTACTGTTCCTTTTCGGCGTGGCCGTTGCCGCGGGTCTGTTCTTCATTCTGGCGGATATCCTGATGCTGCCCCGCCTCTCCACGGAGAAGGCACTCCTGTCCGCAGGGCGAGCCGAGAAAAAGCGGATGAAGTCGCTGGACGCGATCTTCCTTGGCTGGGCCATCAAACTCTCTCACTTCATCCGTATGGATGAGTACAAGCGTCACCGCATGGAGCGCACGCTGAGTGCTGCCGGCATGGATATGACGCCGGAGGTCTACTTGGCCTATACCATCCTCAAGCCTGCCGCCGCGCTGCTGGCGGTCATTCCGTGTCTGCTGATCTTCCCTCTGCTCTCGCCCATCGTGGTGCTGCTGTCGATATTGCTTTACTTCAAGGAGAGCCGCAAGGCGGAGGAAAAGGTCACCGAACGCCGCGAGAAGATCGAGGGAGAGCTGCCCCGCTTTGTTGCCACAGTGGAGCAGGAGCTGGGGGCCAGCCGCGATGTGCTGACGATCTTGGAGAACTATAAGCGGCACGCCGGTCCCGATTTTGCCCGTGAGCTGGATGTGCTGACGGCGGATATGCGCTCCTCCTCTTACGAAGCGGCACTGGTGCGCTTCGAGGGCAGGCTGGCGTCGCCCATGCTCTCCGACATCGTGCGCGGGCTCATCGGCGTCCTGCGCGGCGATGACGGGCGAATCTATTTCCAGATGCTCTCCCATGACATGAAACAGCTGGAGCTTCAGCGGCTCAAGGCGCAGGCAGCGAAGATCCCGCCCAAGATCCGTGTGTACTCCTTCGTTATGCTGGTCTGCTTCATGCTCATCTACATTGTGGTCATCCTCATGCAGATCCTCACCTCGATGGGAGGGCTGTTCGGATGAAAAACAAATGGAAGAAACGCTCCGGCGAGGGCTACATCGATACCTGCGTCCTCATCCTCTGTGCCATGCTGGTGATCGCATTGGCGGTGAAGGTGCTGCCGGTGTATGTGGCGAAGCAGCAGCTTGACACCTTCGCCGCCGAGCTGGTGCGGGAAGCCGAGATCACCGGCAGAGTCGGGAGTGAAACGACCTCCCGCGCGCAGGTGTTGTCCGAGCGGTTGGAGATCGACCCGGACATCCGCTGGTCCCGTACCGGCCGCATCCAGCTCAATGAGGAGGTGACGGTGACGCTGACCATGGATGTGGACATCGGCTTTGGCGGGCTTGGCAGCTTCCCCATTGAGCTGACGGCACAGGCCAGCGGCAGATCGGAGGTGTTCTGGAAGTGAGAAAACGGCTCTTGCGCTCTCGCTCCGGTGAGGGCTATCCCATGGTCATCGCCGTGACCCTCTGCCTGCTCATGCTCTTTATGGTCATAGCGGAATACTTCCGGGTGAACATCATCGTGCAGGGTGTGCGGGACGCGGTGCAGCAGGCGGTCATTGCCACGGTCAATGAGAACTATGACGATGTGTACCACTCTGTGCGGGAGGGCTATGCCGCAGGCTGGTTCCCGGAGGGGGACGGCGAGTGGTTCGAGTCCATCGACGCCGGTGACATCTACGGCAACCTGTCCTATATTCTTGGCCTTACCACAGATGGCGAAGGCTACATGAAATACGCCGGAAACGAGCTGGAATATACGCTCTCCGACCTGTCCGTACATATCTCCAACAACGCCATCGCATCAGGCCGGAGCGAGGGGTATCTCGCAACCGCCACCCTCCATCTGGAGATCCCCACCCGATTTGCCGGACGTGTGCTGCCGCCCGTGAGACTAAATCTGCAGGTGCAGGCCAAGTATATCCCGAAGTTTTAGTTCTTTTCACTTCTTGCAGTAGACTTCCGAAGAAAGCTGTGGTATGTTCGGGATAAGAAGAAAAATCACTGACCCCTACAAAGGAGGAGTTCGACCTATGACAGACAAAACAAAACGCATCATCCTCATTGCGGCAGGCATCCTGCTCTGCGCGGCACTGGTGGTGGGGATCGTCAGCCGGCTTGCGGCGGTGCCCATGCCCATCGACCCCGCCATCCCGGACGATACACCCGACACGAAAGACCCGGTTGTGAACATCAGCGATCCAGAGGGAAAGGTGGATAGCAAGACGGATGACGAACAGCATGATCCCGGCAGGGATGCGGACAGCTCCGGCACAGAGCAGACCATTCAGGGTACGCCCACCAAGCCGGACGCGCCGGAGTATCCCGGCAAGACGGAAAAGGACCATGCGGCGGATGATGTGCCGGAAGCGGACCGCAACAAGGAAACGCCGCCCACCTACAAGCCGGAGCAGACCGAAGTGAAGCCCCAGCCCACAGAGCCTGCGGGCGGCAGCACCAATGATGCCGGACAGGTATATGTTCCTGGCTTCGGCTACATCACGCCCAGCGGTCCAAACACAGTCATCGATGGGCAGGACATCTATGAGAACGGCAACAAGATCGGTATCATGGGCGGCTGATCGCGCCCTTCCAAGAGAGACACGGCTGAGAAACGGCCGTGTCTCTTTTTATCTTCACGACTGGAGGAATGCGTATGAAAAGGATCATATCCCTGCTGCTGGCATTGGTGATAGCGATATCCGCCGCTATTCCCGCCTATGCCACAGGGGACGGTAACATGGACAGCGGCGGCAGCGGCATGGGGGACGGCACCAAGACCAACTACTGGAATCCCGGCATGGACGGAGTGAGATTATCTGTCGTTCATGCTGACAACAGATCAGTTATTGGAAGTGTGGTGGATTGGAGCAATCAGAAGCCCAACGCAAACATTGCTCATTTCGGAAAAGTGTCCAAGCTCTCCTATAATGCTGGGAGAACCTTATCTCCCGCGGTGGGTGGCTATGTCTGCGTGCAGCCAACGCAGAAGCTGCCCAAGATCATCTCCACCGGCAGCAGCAAGGCCAGCATCGCTGCGATTCGCAGCTATTTCACCGATGAACAGGTCATCCGAGCGATTGCCGGATATGTGGGAATCGACTTTGATTTGCTTATCAGTGGAGATTACAGAATCGTAGTGGAGCCGCTGGCCTATCTCTGCTATAACGGTCAGCAGTTCGCCATGACCGCCACGGAAGCGGCTCTGTATGATCAGGTCGTCAACGGCGATCTCAGAAAGAAGCTGGGGACGCTCACCCATAAAAATCTGCCGCTGGCGATTTTTCTGGAGGAAGCGGATCTCGGCTACGCCGCATGGTCCGGCAGCCGCACGGAGAAGGCATCCAACGGCGACATCATCTCCTTTCTTGGAATCGGCATCGTCCGCTTCAACGAGGTGACCACGCCGCCCGATCCCGGCGAATATGACTACGAATACCGCGTCAACACAGAAGTCATCACCTCCGTGGAGGTGCGCGGCGGACAGTCCGACCCGGACAACCCCGTATCGGTACGCTTTAACATTCAGGGCAGGACTTACACTGTCAGCAATGTCTACTACCCGGACGGCGACAGCCAGCTGGCATGGGTGCGCTGGCGTACTCCCGCGGAACCCTGCGTCATAACGATTTCCGTCAGCGTGTACGGCGGCGGCTCGGCGCAGGGTACCATCACCTGCAATATCGTGGATCTGGACGGCAACGACCCGCCCAATCCCCTGGCGGATGACCGCAACAACGGCTTCAGGCCGGCGTCTGTTCCCGAAAAGGAGCAGGTGACCTCGGCGTCCTGGGGCATCTGGTCACCGTGGTGGCAGGAGAATTGGGAGTGGGTAGAAAACTGGCAGAAATGCTGGCACACAGACCGCTGGACGGATGCGGACGGCAAGCCCCACACGGACCGCTGGTACCATTGGGTGGACAACGGCTGGTGGGAGGATCATGGCTGGTGGGAGTTTGACTACAACGGCTACTCCGCAAGCCTGACTGCATCCATGCGCATCACGCCGGACGAGAAGAGCCCCACGGCGACCGCATCCACGCTGAAAAGCGGCTATGGCGTTCAGGAGAAGGTAACCGCAAAAGTCACCACAAATCAGAGTGCGGCGGTGACGGCGGCGCAGAATGCCGTGACCTATTTCCCGGAGTTTGGCTATGAGAACTATTGGCGGCTGCTGGAGGCAGAAATCTCCGGGCGAAGCACGACCTTCCAGTTCAAAGCCAATCCCTACAGCACCTACAACCGCCGCACCCACTTCACGCCCATCTGGTATCCGGACGGCAGCTATACGCCGTATACCTGGCTCCTGGACTGCTGGACACCCACGGGAATGCTCTCCATGAACCTGACGGACCGCGTCACCATCCGGGGGAATCTCTGGGAGGAGTGGCATATTGCTCCCGCAAAACAACGATAGAAACGGAGGAATCTATGAACAACACAAAACGCAATCGCCTTTGTGCGGCACTGGTGCTGTCCCTGCTGTTGGTCTGCGTGATGGGTACCACGGCCTTCGCTGCCGGCACAGGCGATGTAGCCGGTGCGGTGGAAAGCACATGGCAGACGGCATCCGGTCAGATCAAGACCGTGGTGAACAATGTGGTCTTTCCCGCCATCGACCTGATCCTGGCGGTATTCTTCTTCGCCAAGTTGGGGACGGCCTATTTCGACTTCAGAAAAAGCGGCCAGTTCGAGTGGACGGCGCCCGCCATCCTGTTCGCGTGCCTGGTGTTCACGCTGACGGCGCCGCTGTACATCTGGCAGATCATCGGAATTTGAGGTATAGGCAATGACATTTTACGAACAGGAGCTTCGGAAGATCGTCGGAGAACGATACCCCGACGCCACTTATGTGGGCAGAGCCTGCTATGTGCGCTTAAGCGATATGAACCGAGCAAAGATCCAATTTGTCACTGGAATCGTCTCCAATCAGTACAACGCCCTGCACATGACAATTCTGAACCGCAGTGAAGGACAGGTGGATACCCTGCGCCTTCGCTTTTCGGATCTGCTGGGGACAAAGATGACCTCAAATCCCAACTTCCGAAATGGTGTAGAACCGCACATTTGGGATGACTATGGAAAGGTGAGCTGGTATTTGTATCACCCCACCCGGCAGGACTATGAGGCGCTGTCCGATGCGGTGTCAGACTATCTGGAGGTATTTCAGGATATGAGCCAGTCCGCTGACCGGGCGTGGGAGCAGACAATGTAACAAAAGCGTGATTTGAAGGCCGTACCAGCTGTACGGCCTTTGCCATATCCCAAAGCAGCTGGTGCGGCCTCACCCGGAGGTGAAACCGATCAATGTTCATTTGGGATTTTGTTGCCGCCAAGGTATTAGGCCAGATCGTGGACTGGTTCTACAGTCAAATCGTGGGCTTTCTCGGCAACTTCTTCGCAGAGATGGGAAACATGGGCGCGGAGCTCTTCACCATGGATTGGGTGCAGAGCATCGTGCTGTTCTTCTCCTATTTGGCATGGGCACTCTACGGCACAGGATTAGTGGTGGCCTGCTTCGAAACCGGCGTGGAGTATTCCAGCGGCCGCGGCAACATCCGTGAGACCGCCCTCAATGCCATCAAGGGCTTTATGGCTGTCAGCCTTTTCACCGTTGTTCCGGTCCGGCTTTATGAGCTGTGCGTTTCTCTGCAGGGAACCTTCACCGCGGCTCTCACCGGCTACGGGACTTCTATTGGCGATGTGGCCAGTGAGGTCATGCAGGAGTTCAACGCCGTGGAATCAATATCCGACCTGACGGCAGGGCCGCTGCTGGGCTTCGGCAGCATCACCAGCGGGATCATGATCCTGTTCTGCCTTATCCTCATGGCTTATGCCGTCGTCAAGGTCTTCTTCGCCAATCTAAAGCGCGGCGGCATCCTGCTCATCCAGATCGCCGTGGGAAGCCTCTATATGTTCAGCGTCCCTCGCGGATATACGGACGGCTTTATCCAATGGTGCAAGCAGATCATCGGCTTATGCCTGTCGGCGTTCTTGCAGGCGACGATCCTTGTCGCTGGACTTATGGTGTTCAAGGATCATGCCCTGTTAGGGCTTGGACTCATGCTCTCCGCCGGCGAGATCCCCCGTATCGCGGGAGCCTTTGGACTGGATACCTCCACCAAGGCAAACCTCATGAGTGCTGTCTATACCGCGCAGGCCGCCGTCAACACCACGCGCACGGTCGTACAGGCGGTGGCGAAATGAGCAGACTGACGATGGGCAGCTTGTTCGATGGCATCGGTGGATTCCCTTTGGCCGCAATCCGCAGTGGCATCACGCCGGTGTGGGCGTCGGAGATCGAAGCCTTTCCCATTGAGGTGACAAAGCTGCGTTTCCCCGACATGGTCCATGTGGGCGACATCACAAAGCTGAATGGCGCGGAGTTGCCGCCTGTGGACATCATCTGCGGGGGCAGCCCATGTCAGGATTATGCCGAAGAAATAGTTATTCCGAAGTAGCTGCATCAAGTCCCATGAATTCGGAACTTTCCACAAAAACTTCGGAATAACAAAACTATACGGTCAAGCAGCATCCATGCTCAAATCAAGTCAACCCAGACAGTTTCAAGATCATCTCCTCGTTATCAGCCCAGATTTCATCGGGTGCGGGCTTGGCCTTGCGGACAGCATCGGCCTTTTGAATCGCAGCCCGCTTCATCTCGGTGTCCGCATGGGCGTAGATCATCGTAGTTTCAACCTGTGCATGGCCAAGATACTGCGAAAGCAGCACCATGGGCATTCCAGACTGGTATAAGTGCATTGCCCGTGTGTGCCGCATCATATGCGGGTGGATGTGTTCCGGGACTTCCGGGCAAACAAGCTTCGCCATGCTTCCGTATTTTATAAAGAACGCAGATACCGTATCGGGAGACATTTTTTGCTGTGTCCCATGAATCACAGTGAAGAAAAGTGGTGCTTCACTGTGGTAATCTGCGGTCGGATGAAACTTGCGCAGATATTGCTTGCAATGCTGAACCGTCTTGCTGAGCAGTGGGACTGTGCGGATTTTGCGCCCTTTTCCGTGCAGATACGCAATCGGGTGTTTTGCGTCAAGGCGCAGATCACAAACTTTCATATCGAGAAGTTCACTGCACCGGGCTGCGGTATCGTACATGAGGATCATGAATACCAGATTCCGCAAATCTTTGGGCTTGGATGGATCAGGCTGCTGAAGCAGTGCAGTCAATGACGGTTCGGTCAGAAATTCAACGATCCGCCCATGAGACTCCTTGGAGGGGATGTTGCAGGCGGAAAGGTACAGTGCCGTTTGTGTGCAATCAATCTGTCCAGCAAAATCCAGAAAAGACCGCAGTGCCATCAAGCGCTGGTTGCGGGTAGAGGCACTGCATCTCCGCGCATTTTCCAACCAGGCCAGGAAACCGAGAATGGCGTCCCGGTCAATGCGGGAGAAAGTCAATTCGGTGGCTCCAATTCCCATCTCATCTCTCATATAAGCTACAAAAAGATTGAGCGTCTGTCTGTAGGAGAGAATCGTATTCTCACTGAGGCAGCGCTGCTTGGGCAGATAGTCCAAAAGGAAACGCCGAACCACATCAAAAAAATCATTCATCGGCCCTTACCTCCGGCAAGAACGCTTCAGCAGAAGAAAACGCGAATCCGGACATCTCCTCCAGCAAACCGGGGACCAGATGGATGTAGTAGTAAGTGTCCGAGAGCTGTGCGTGGCCCATGTATGCACTCAGATAGGGCAGCATGGCGTTCAGGTCTTTGCCCTCACGCATCCAGCGATACAGCCTGTGGGTAGCGAAAGTATGACGAAAATCATAAAGACGCGGGGAACGGCGGCCAGTTCCTGTAATGGCGGCTTTCTTCAAAACCTGGCGGAACGTCTTCTCCAGCCCCCTCTTTCCGTAAAAGCCGCCCTCAGAGTTGGGGAAGAACGGCTCATGTTCTGGCATAACGGAGGCTACGATGGCGCTGCAATCTGAGAGCATCTGCGTCACATCTTCTGCCATCATAACAATGCGGCTCCCGTGCTTCTTGCTCTCCATAATGTTCAGCCGCCCAATTTCCAAATCTACATCGCTTACTCGAAGCTTTCTGGCCTCAGCCGGACGCAGACCGCAGCAATACATCAGCTTTACCATAGCCGGGATCACATATTGCCGTACCGGGAAACCGCCTCTCGGTTTCAAATGGTCGAAAACATCCCAAATTGTCAGGATGTCGTCCTCGGTATAGATGTACGGAGCGTAAGGAGCATCTTTCCTGGCAATATCCGGCGGCAGAACATAGGCGGCCTCACCGTTGCGATTCAGGTATCTGGCAAACTCGCGCACCGGCATCATGCGGTTGCGGAAGGTATTGTTGCCCTCTGTATTCTTTTTCGTAGCCCAAGCCAGGCAAAGCTCCTCGGTCAGAAAGTTTTCTTCAGGGAAATGCGTCATGCAAAAGCGGTCAAAGTCCCGCAGGAGGCGAGAGGATTCCAGATAACCAAACCCCAATGCGTTTTTCTGCGCGATAAAGTCCTCGATTCGGGCAGCAAAGCAGCTCTCAAAGGTGTACGTCATTTCAGCCCCCCGCCTTTCTGTGGGAGAGCAGGGGCAACGCACACTGCTTCAGTCCTTGCTCATCAATAGACAGATACAGCTTCATAGAGTCCATATCCCTGTGGCCGAGAAGCTGCTGGATCAGTTCAAAGGATACCTCATTCTGGAGCAGTCTTGTCCCAAATGTCCGGCGAAGCGCGTGAAAGGCACGACGTTTCGCCGGAATTCCTGCCAGCTTCATGTGCTTGGAAACAACCCCGCTGGCAGAACGCGCGTCAAGCGGGCGGATCACTCCCGTATGGCACAGGAAGATATTCGGAAGCGCGGAATCCGGGCGGCCATTGAGAATATAATCCGCAATCGCGTTCCCGCTTTCTACTTCCAGTGGAAGGGACAGCGGCTCACCAGTTTTGTGTTGAACCAGACGAATTTCCCTCGCCCTCCAATCAATGCTACCCAGTTCCAGCCGAACAACGTCACAGGCCCTCAGACCGCTCTGCGCAGCCAGTACCATCATGGCATAATCCCGTTTCCCAATGGCCGTAGTCCTGTCCGGATGTTCCAGCAGATATTCCAGTTCATCCTCAGTAAAGCCCTCATGGAACATTTTTCGGGTTGCCATAAGTTCCGGCAGAGACTGACTCAGGTCAGTGATTGTCAAGTTACGTTCAAATAAAAATCTCAGAAACAGCCGCACAGAAGAAATTGCTGAACCAAGTCCACCGGCGTAATGCGCTGCAAAACTGGTAACACACCCATTTACATTTATCAGAGTGAAATCCGCCAAAGAGCGGAACCCATGATCCTCCATTTCAAACAAGAACCGACGTATAGCGCTCCTGGCGACATTGCGTGTAGTCTCAGCCATGCTTTCGCTTTGTTTGGTGTGTGTACAAAATTCTCTTAAAAGTGAGTTGAACGGCTCAACAAGTTCCCGTTGCCCCCAGTTTGGAACCTTCGCCAAAGTAATATGACCTGTCTGGTGCATCTCTTGTATCCAATACGCAGCCTTGCGCAAGTTTTGATATGAGCCTCTGCCAATTTGCCCGTACTCATATTGAATCCGTTTCTCTGCAACGATCTGATCCAAAATTTCTCCCGAAAATCGATCTGTCCCAGATTCATAGTGTCGATTCAAGATGATCGCCAGACCTTCGTTCCTGTAATGGCCAACTGTTGCGTCAGTAAGGCCAAGTTCCAACATCGCGCTGTTGGTTCTCCAGACCAGCGCGTAAATGTTATCCAAATCCGCAAGCTGCTCTGGAGTTGGTGTGTCCTTCCAGATGCTTTGTCGTGGTCGCCGCAATGCAGGCATCCAAGGGGACAACGGCGGCAGATCCACTGAGCCTTTTTCTGCACAATGTTTTAAGAGTTCGCATCCCCTGCGGAGCAGTCTCCACTTCCAGACCGAAAATGCCCCTTGATCAAAAAATTCACGCTGTTCAAGTAAAAATGCATCTAACATTTCAGGGGCTGCGCAAAGAATACCTTTTGCTTGAAAGTGGCGGATGACGCAGCCAATGCCGGTGTGGGTATATGCGTGCAGACTTTTGCCGCTTATACCTTGGTCAGATAAAAGTTCCAATATTTGCGTAGCGGTTGCAACCAAATCAATCGTTTCCATAGTCCTCCTCCTGTATCTTTGATGGCAGGCTGTGTTGCCTGCGCTCTCATTATACAGGTTTGGCGGACGCTTTTGTTATTCCGATGTTTTTGTGGAAAGTCCAGGATTTATGGGACTTGATGCAGCAACTTCGGAATAACTATTTCTTCGGCATAATCTTGGTTATTCCGAATTCGGAATAATCAAAATCTGTCTGTTGCCGGCGCAAGGGCAGGTCTTGCCGGAGCGCGTTCCGGCCTTTTTATGGAGCAAGTCAGACTGGTAAAGGAGATGCGAAATGCAGACATACAAAGAGGCCGAACAGCTTTCGATGTTCGGCCAAGATTTATGGCATGGGAGAACGTACCCGGCGCCTTCAGCTCGGGAACGCCAAAGGGCGAGGACTTCCGGATCGTTCTGGAGGAGATCGTCCGCGTTAAATGCGATTCCGTTTCAGTCCCTCGACCTGACTCCGGGCGCTGGGAATCTGCTGGGCGAATTCTATTGGGAGCTGATTTCTCCCTGGCGTGGCGGTGCCTCGACGCTCAATACTGGGGTGTCGCCCAGAGACGCAAAAGAATCTTCCTTATCGCAGATTTTGCAGGCAGATCCGCCCCTAAAATACTATTTGTCCCCGAAAGCCTGCCTGGGAATCCTGCGCCGGGCCTTTGAGCGCGGCAAGGAGCTGCCGAAGAAGCTGGAGCGTGCCCTAAAGATCCAGGCGGGGCTTATGCGCCCGGACGGACAGCCCACAGGATTAGAAGCGTACCACATCAACCAGCGAGACGAGGGCATCGACCTGCACGGCGTGTCAGGTGCGTTGATGGCAACGACGAATATGCAGATGCAGACCTTCGTGACGCAGCCGGACGAAGCTGTTGAGGGCTTTGACGGCTACAACGGTGATCTGACTGGCGATGTAGCGGCCACGCTCGGCGTCAACTGTGGGATGTCCACCGGCAGGAATGGCGTCATGGCCTTTGCCGCCAATCAGCGGGATGAGGTGCGCGACCTGCACGATTTGGCGGGCGCGTTGCAAGCAAGTCCGGGAATGAAACAGCAGACCTTCGTGGCTGGTTTTTCTGCCGGGGCAGGTGCCAGCGCGGGCGGCATTGGATACAACGAATCGGTTGCTCCCACACTCAAGGGCAGCCCCGGAGGGAACTGTATGCCGTCGGTTTTGTGCCTCAACGACCAGGGTGGCAGCGTGATGAATTGCTCTGAAAATATATCCGGCACCCTGCGGGCGCAGGAGCGCGGACACCAGCCTCTCGTGTTCGATAATCATGGGCAAGACAGCCGTTTCTGCGGTCCCGTGCAAACGGCACAGACCGTATCCTCTTTCTTTGGAATGGGAGGAAACAACACTTCTCTTGTCGAGCAGGAGGCAGATGCCATCTGCATTGCAGGCAATACGGTCGACCGGCAGCCGCAGAACGGCGGCAACGGTCTTGGCTGTCAGGATGACTTGGCGTATACTTTGACCGCCACAGACCGCCACGCGGTCTACAGCCGCCAGCGTGTGGATGACTTTCGGCATAATGATGTGGCAAGTACCCAGAGTGCCCGTCAGTACAAGGACGCAACCGACCTGATTTGCCAACAGGCAGAAGCCTGTGCCCATCTCATTCGCCGCCTCACGCCGCTGGAGTGTGAAAGACTGCAGGGCTTCCCGGACGGCTGGACGGACATCCCCAACGCATCGGACTCCGCCCGCTACAAAGCCCTCGGCAACAGTGTGGCGATACCCTGCGTGGAGTTTATCATGTCGCGGATCGCCGCCGCGCTTTAATGAAGCACAGCGTTGACAATAGGGGTTAAGTCGGGGTATAATATCCCTGAAAGACGAGGTGATAGACATGGATAACAGGGAGCAGCTAAGGCGCATCACGGAACTGACCGAGCAGATCGCCGGACTGCCGAAGGGGTATC
>ENA-ORLY01001830-ORLY01001830.1-human-gut-metagenome-genome-assembly--contig:-NODE-1830-length-23202-cov-17.042984_pt1 | contig 23202 bp, 18 predicted proteins | sample MGYA00243071_ERZ508832 | MGnify/ENA primary metagenome ERZ508832 (study PRJEB26277, sample SAMN04329777) | human gut metagenome | biome: human-associated habitat | host: Homo sapiens | place: USA... | reverse complement strand
CGGTGTCGATGACGGTGAGGTTCCACCTGTTCCCATTCCGAACACAGAAGTTAAGCTCACTTGTGCCGAAGATAGTTCGCTGGAAACGGCGCGTGAAAATAGGTAGTCGCCGACTTGAACAAAAAATGCTTCAGAAGAAATTCTGAAGCGTTTTTCTTTTGCCGGAAAGCTTTGTCAAATCTTTTTCTCCGGGTTTATACAGGGATGCTGGTATCAAAAAATATCAGAGTGCCGGCGGCGTCCAGATTTCTCCGCCTTCCTCCCCATCATGTTTTTTGGCAAAAATCACCATATAGTCTGCCGCTTCACCTTGTCCATCTGCGGCCTCCTGCTTCACAATTTCAACGCAGTACTCAACAGTATTGCCATTGTATTGATAATAATACAGAAAATTTGCCACCAATGCATTCGCAGCTCTTTTCCACGCCTGCGGATCAACAGCATTCTCCGGCATGGAAAAGACAGCCGTTCCGAATCCGTCGTCACCGACAGTTACATCTGTCGGCCAAATATGGGTTACATTCTGAGGCTCAAAGACATCCGTGTATCCAGCCTCAACTTCCTTAAGATATGCCTCCAGAATGGCCCGTGCTTTTACGCTCAGCGCTTTGTTTTCGACCAGATTATAAGAATCCTCGCTTTGCTCAACTGCCACTTTCAGTGCAGTCTTTACTGCATTTTTTGTCTGCTCTGAACTGCTGATGCCGCTGGGCCAGCAGCCTGTCAGTGCAGTCAGTGTCAATGCGCCGCCTAAAAGCAAAACTGCCCGTCTTGAGATTTTTCTCACGATAAAACAAATCCTTTCTGATTCCATCCTTTACAGTCGAGGTTTACCCCCCTTTTCTTGTTTATTGTAATACATCCCCCCCGGGTCAATCTGCATTCACGTAGGTTTCAACCCCTTTCGCGCGCATTGTGAAAAATAATTCTCCATTTTTTAGGCAGGATGTATAGGAATCAAAAAAATGCGGGGCAACCGCCTGATGTGCGCAATCGCGCACCCCAGTTCAGCAGAAAACTTGCAATAAAAAAGCAGCTCTGCCAAGGCAGAGCTGCAAAGTTTGCAATACGGGTAAAATCAGCGCTTAGAGAACTGAGGTGCACGACGGGCAGCCTTCAGACCGTACTTCTTACGTTCCTTCATACGAGGATCGCGGGTCAGGAAGCCAGCCTTCTTCAGGACAGCGCGGTTCTCATCGCTCTGCTGCAGCAGGGCACGGCTCAGGCCGTGGCGGATAGCGCCAGCCTGACCGGAAACACCGCCGCCGGAAACGCGGACGACGACGTCATACTTGCCCTCCAGGCCCAGCAGGACCAGCGGAGAACGGACGATCAGCTTCAGGGTCTCCAGACCGAAGTAGTTGTCGATATCACGATCGTTGATGGTGATCTTACCGGTGCCGGTGTAAACGCGAACGCGGGCAACGGAATCCTTACGACGACCAGTGCCGTAGAAATAAGGTTTGGTTTCGTACATGTTCGATTGCCTCCTTCTTAGAACTCGATCTTCTCGGGCTTCTGAGCTGCGTGAGCGTGCTCGGCACCCTGGTAGCAGTGCAGGCGGGTCAGAGCCTTAGCACCGATGGTGTTGGAAGGGATCATGCCCTTGACAGCGTAGGTCATGGCCAGATCGCTGTGCTCAGCCATCAGCTTGCTGTACTGGACCTTCTTCAGGCCGCCAATGTACTTGCTGTGGGTGATGTGGAACTTCTGCTCGGCCTTCTTGCCGGTCAGAACAGCCTGATCGCAGTTGATGACGACAACGTAGTCACCGCAATCGACGTTGGGGGTGTAGTTGACCTTCTGCTTGCCGCGCAGCAGAACAGCGGCTTCAGCAGCGACGTGGCCCAGGCTCTTGCCGGCAGCGTCGAGCAGATACCACTTGCGCTCGACTTCAGCGGGCTTTACGAGAGTAGTGCTCATATCTATTTCCTCCTGATAAACTCTTTGTACATTTCAGGCACCCTTGTGGGGCGCGAGTGTCAGTATACATCATAAAAAGGTGCCTGTCAACAGCATTTTTTGATTTTTTCAGCGAAAATTTTCTGTTCTCTCAAAATCTCTCGTTTTCTCTCGAATCCTCACAAATTCAAATTTTCGATTTTTCAAAAAAGTTTTTGCCGGTGCGTGGATATTTTCCGCACCTGCCCGCTACAATTTTGCCTGCGGTTGTGTTATACTATAAAGGATATGGGCAGCTTTGCGCTGCACCGCTTACAAAAGGAGAACTTTTCATGCCACACGACATCGACCACAACACCGCCGCCCAGCGCCGCACCTCCAAGCTGCTGGCCGCCATGGCTATCTTCATCTGTCTGGGCATCGTGGCTTACATCATCCTCACCCTGCTGGTCAACCGGCAGACCCCCGCCAACCCCGACACCCACTACACCGGCACCAACGGAGTTTCGGTGTATTACGACGGCAGCATCTGGAAGGTCTGCCAGATGACCGAGGACGCCACCCTTGGAACCGTGCTGGAGCTGGCGACGGCCGACTCGGCCGACGGCGCGGAGGATTATCAGGCCGTACTGCTGCAGCGCGGCACCGCCGACACCTACCCGGACTTCATCGACGATTCTGAGAAGGACCTGAAGCAGGCTTACGGCATCATCAAGCCCCGCACCGCCAACATCACGGTGGAAGGGGCCGAGGTCACTGCCGTGCGCTGCGATATCCAGACCTATTATGCCGTGCTGGCCACCATCACCTACGACAGCGGCGATGTGGTCTATGTTTCGGCCCTGACCAAGCTGGCCTCCATCAACGACATCGTCAATCTGGTGGAAAGCGTGAGCCTGTCATGAGCGAGCAGCGTGCCATGCAGCGGCTCTGCGGCCTGATGCGCAAAGCCGTGCAGGATTACGAGATGCTGGCCCCTGGCGACCGGGTGATGGTGGGCGTGTCCGGCGGCAAGGACAGTGTGGCCCTGACGGTGGGTCTGGCCATGCTGCGGCAGTACATCGGCTTTGACTATGAGGTGGTGGCGGTAACGCTGGACCCTCAGTTCGACCACCAGCCCATGGACTACACCGCCCTGCAGGCCCTGTTTGCCCGGTACGGCATCCCCTACCACATCCGCCGCACCGAGATCGGCCCGGTGGTGTTTGAATACCGGCAGGAAAAGAACCCCTGTTCCCTCTGCGCCAAGCTGCGCCGGGGTGCCCTGCACACCGCCGCGCAGGAGCTGGGCTGCAACAAGGTGGCGCTGGGGCACCATCTGGACGATGCTGTGGAGACCTTTTACATGAATCTCTGGCGGGAGGGCCGCATCGGCTGCTTTTCGCCGGTCACCTACCTGTCCCAGCGGGACCTGACCCTCATCCGCCCCATGCTGCTGGCCACCGAATACGAGGTGCAGTGTGCCGTGCGGGAGGAGGGCCTGCCCATCGTCAAGAGCCGCTGCCCCGCCGACGGCGTGACCGTGCGCGAGCAGACCAAAGAGTTCGTCCGGGAACGCTGCCGCACCGACCACGCCTTCCGGCAAAAGACCCTGCACGCCCTGCAGGAAAGCGGCATCGACGGCTGGCGGCCCGTTCACACCGGACGCGGCAGCTTTATACAAACAGCAAAGAAGGATGAATCATGATGCAGACCCAACCCTTTGAAAAACATGTCTGGGCCGAGATCGACCTCGAAGCCCTTCGCCATAATTTCCGCGCGGTCAAGGCCCGTGCCGGTGCCCTGCCGCTGTGCGCAGTGGTCAAGGCCGACAGCTACGGCCACGGCGCCGTGCAGTGCGCCCGCGTTTTTGCGGAAGAGGGTGCCGCCTGGCTGGCCGTGAGCTGCCTGACTGAGGCCGTGCAGCTGCGCAAGGGCGGGCTGACCCTGCCCATTCTGGTGCTGGGCCATGTGCAGCCCGGCTACGCGGCGGCCCTGATCCAGAACCATATCACGGTGGCCTGCTACTCGGCAGCGCAGGCCAAGGCCCTGAGCGATGCTGCCGTGGCCGCAGGCGGCCGGGTGCAGATCCACCTGAAGGCCGACACCGGCATGGGCCGCATCGGCTTTGCCCTGCGCACCGATTTTGACGCCGCCATCCGGGACATGCTCACCGCCTGTGCCCTGCCCGGGCTGGAGATGACCGGCCTGTTCCAGCACTTCTCAGTGGCCGATGACGTCAGCGAGGACAACATTGCTTACACCGCCGAGCAGCACCGCCTGTTCGTGCAGGCCTTCCACGCCCTGAAAGCCGCCGGGCAGGAACCGCAGCTGGTGCACTGCGACAACTCCGCCGGAGTCATGCTGCACCCGGACTGGCCGGAGGGCCTGCCCCGGGAGCGCTGCATGGCGCGCCCCGGCATCATCCTGTACGGCTACGACCCCAGCGATGAGGTGCGCTTTGGCTGCTTCAAGCCGGTAATGACCCTTAAGACCGTGGTGAGCATGATCAAGGAGATGCAGCCCGGCCAGTGTGCCAGCTACGGCCGCCGTTTCACCGCCGAAAAAACCACCAAGGTGGCCACCCTGTGCACCGGCTACGCCGACGGCTACCCCCGCCAACTGAGCTGCGGCAAGGGCGTCGTGGAAATTCACGGCGTAGCCTGCCCGGTGCTGGGCCGGGTGTGCATGGATCAGATGATGGTGGATGTGACGAACGTGCCCCAGGTGCAGGAGGACGACGAAGCCATCCTGTGGGGCGGCACCGTGAGCGACACCGCCGAGACCATCGCCCGCAAGACCGACACCATTTCCTATGAAGTCCTGTGCGGCGTGTCCCGCCGCGTGCCCCGCGTCTACCGCGACCACGGACAGATCGTGGCTGTGGAGGACTGGATCTTAGAAGCATAAAGCTGCCCGGAGGAACTACATGGCAAGAGACAATATCCGCAACTTCTGCATCATCGCCCACATCGACCACGGCAAGTCCACCCTGTCGGACCGCATCCTGGAGCTGACCAAGAGCGTGGACGAGCGCACCATGGAGGACCAGATCCTCGACAACATGGACATCGAACGTGAGCGCGGCATCACCATCAAGGCCCGCGCCGTGACCATGAACTACACCGCCAAGGACGGCAAGACCTACGAATTCAACCTCATCGACACCCCGGGCCATGTGGACTTTGCCTACGAGGTGAGCCGCAGTCTGGCTGCCTGCGAGGGCGCTATTCTGGTGGTGGACGCCACCCAGGGCGTGGAGGCCCAGACCCTGGCCAACACCTACATGGCACTGGAGCATGATCTGGAGCTGGTGCCCATCCTGAACAAGATCGACCTGCCCAGCGCCCACCCGGACGAGGTGGCACAGGAGGTGGAGGACGTGATCGGCCTGCCCTGCCTGGACGCGCCCCGCGTCTCCGCCAAGACCGGCCTGAACGTGGATCAGGTGCTGGAACGGGTGGTCACCGACATCCCCGCCCCCACCGGCAACCCGGACGCCCCCCTCAAGGCCCTGATCTTTGACAGCATTTATGACAGCTACAAGGGCGTCATCGTCTACATCCGCGTGTTTGAGGGTACCGTCAAGCCCGGCGATACCATCCGCATGATGGCCACCGGGGCCGAATTCACGCTGGTGGAAGTGGGCCACATGGGTGCCACCAACCTGACCCCCTGCGCCCAGCTGCAGGCCGGCGAAGTCGGTTACCTGACCGCCAGCATCAAGACTGTGCAGGACACCCGCGTGGGCGACACCGTCACGCTGGCTTCCCGTCCCACCGCCGAGGCCCTGCCCGGCTACCGGCAGGTCAAGCCCATGGTGTTCTGCGGCATCTACCCCGCCGACGGTGCCCGCTACCCCGACCTGAAGGACGCCCTGGAAAAGCTGCAGCTGAACGACGCCTCCCTGACCTTTGACCTGGAGACCAGTGCGGCTCTGGGCTTCGGCTTCCGCTGCGGCTTCCTGGGCCTGCTGCACATGGAGATCATCACCGAGCGTCTGGAACGCGAGTTCGATCTGGACATCATCACCACCACGCCCAGCGTGCGCTACCGCCTGACCCTGACCGACGGCACTGTGGAGATGATCGACAACCCCTCCAGCTACCCGGATCCCTCCAACATCGTCAAGCAGGAAGAGCCCTTTGTGGACGTGCACCTGTACACCCCCAACGACTATGTGGGCGGCCTGATGGATCTGTGCCAGAACAAGCGCGGTACCCTCATCGACATGAAGTATCTGGACGATGTGCGCGTAGACCTGCATTATGCCATGCCGCTGGGCGAGATCGTGTACGACTTCTTTGATGCCATCAAGAGCCGCAGCCGCGGTTACGCCAGCTACGACTATGAGTTCAAGGAGTACCGCGAGAGCGACCTGGTCAAGCTGGACTTCCTGCTCAACGGCGACCCCGTGGACGCGCTGTCCATGATCGTGTTCCGGGATAACGCTTACGCCAAGGGCCGCCGCATCTGCGAAAAGCTGCGGGACAACATCCCCCGCAACCTGTTCGAGATTCCGGTGCAGGCCGCCATCGGCGGCAAGATCATCGCCCGTGAGACGGTCAAGGCCATGCGCAAGGACGTGCTGGCCAAGTGCTACGGCGGCGATATCACCCGCAAGAAGAAGCTGCTGGAAAAGCAGAAGGAAGGCAAAAAGAAGATGCGCCAGCTGGGCAGCGTTTCCCTGCCCAGCGAGGCTTTTACCGCCGTGCTCAAGCTGGACAGCGACGACGATTGAGCCCCCGCTTTTCCCTTATAAAATACAGCGCCCCTGTGCACCGGATGGGTTCCGTGCACAGGGGCGCTTTGTTGTTTTTGGTTTTTCAGCGGCGGTTGTTCCAGCTGGAAAGAGCGATCACTGCCGCGCACAGCCGGGCTTTGAGCAGCACCAGTTTGATGCGGTCGTTGCAGCTGCGGGCGTCCTGCAGGGGCATCTCCCCCACGGCAGCCCGCACCGCCGGGATGCGCAACGCCTGCCGCAGCCATGCGGTGCGTTGCCGGAAGCTCAGCGGCCCCAGGCAGACGTTCTTGATGCCCAGCTGCAGGTCCAGCACCCGGCTGTGGTTTACGGCCCGGCGGCAGGCGGGGTCGTCGTTCAGACCCCAGTCCCTTGCCACGGCTTCCACCGCGTCCGAGAGGTAAAAGTTATCCGTCAGGCGTTCCGGGTGGTAGCTCTGGGAGGCCGACCCCGAGGCACGCAGCTTATAGCGGTAGAGCTTTTCCGGGATGCCCACCACACAGTGCAGGTGCTGCCGGTAAAAGGACACGAAAAACAGGGCGTCCTCCGCGATCTTATGATCGGTAAAGCGACAGCGGCCTTCCTCGATGCAGCGGCGGCGGAACAGCTGCCGCGTGACCAGCGACATGGCCGACAGCTGCGGGAACAGCTGCGGGCAGGGGTCGCCCCGGTATACCCCTTCCAGAACCGGGGCAATGTCGGTACAGCCGGTACGGGTGCCGTCGGCCGCGTAGTGCTCCTCATAGCCGCCGAACATAATCAGGTCCGCATCCGTCTGCTTTGCCGTGCGGCACAGCACCTCCACCATCTGGGGCTCCAGTGCGTCATCGCTGTCCAAGAATTGCACATAGGTGCCGCGGGCTGCAGCCAACCCGGCATTGCGGGCCGCGCCGACCCCGGCGTTCTTCTGGTGGATCACCCGGAAGCGGGCATCCTGCCGGGCGGCCGCATCACACAGCGCCCCGCAGCCGTCCGGGGAGCCGTCGTCCACCAGAATGGCTTCCCAGTCCGGGCAGGTCTGGGCCCGCAGAGAGTCCAGTGCCGCCGGGAGATATTGCTCTACGTTATAAACCGGAACAATCATACTGATCTCAGGCATGTGCGGCACCCCTTTTGGCGATCAGGCCGGTGTACAGCTGCTGCAGGCGCAGGGTCTCCTGCCGGATGTCGTACCCGGCAGCCCGCACCTGTGCCGCCGCCTGCGCACGGTCGGGCAGATTGCGGTCCGCATCCTTCAGCACTGCGGCCCATGCTTCGTCCGGCTGTTCCAGCGAAATGCGGCAGTTGTCCGGCCGCAGCAGGACTTCCTCGGTGACGCCGGTGGAGAACACGCAGGGCAGACCGGACGCCTGCGCTTCCATGCCCACCACAGGCAGGCCCTCAAACAGCGAGGGCATCACGAACACATCCATGGCCTGATACCAGACGGAGGTGTCGCTCTGCACGCCCAGGAACTTCACATCCTGCGCAATGCCCAGCCGGGCGGCCTTGGCTTCCAGCTCGGCCCGCAGCTCGCCCTCGCCCACCAGCAGCAGGCAGCTGTCCGGCCGCACCTTTTTCAGGGCCGCAAAGATGTCCAGCAGGCGGGTGTGGTTCTTCTGCGCCATCAGGCGGGCCACACAGCCCACCACCAGCTTATCGTTCAGGCCATATTCCGCCCGCAGCTTTGCCCGCACCACCGGCCGGTAGCCAAAGCGGTCCAGGTCGATGGCGTTGCGCAGGGTCACGCCCCGGGCATCCCACGCGCTCTGTCCAAAGTAGTAGATGCCGGCCTCCCGCCCGCAGGCCCAGTAATCGGTGGCCGCGCCGGGAATGAACTGTTTGCAGAACCATTTGATCGGCAGCTTGGCGTCCTTGGGCAGACGGGTGTTGTGGGCGTGGGCGATGCGCACCGGCAGGCCCGCCTTTTTAGCGCCTTCCAGCGCAAAAAGCTGCATGGCCTCGTTGTGGGCGTGCAGCACCTTGATCTCCGGGTGCTGGGCCAGCAGCTGCTGCATAGAGCGCAGATAGGCCGGGTAGCTCTGCGGGGCTACGCCCGGGCTCTGGAAGATGCGCCCGCCCAGTGCGCGGATCTCGTCATCAAAAAAGCCGGGCTTTTTCTTGTTGACCAGAAAATCGAACTGGAACCGCGTGCGGTCCAGATGCCGGTAATAGTTCATCAGCATCGACTCGATGCCGCCCCGGTCCATGTTGCTGACCGACTGCAGGATATGGATCATGAAGAACTTCCTTTCTCCCGGTACTGTGCCCGGATGCGCCGCTGCACCTCCTGCGCCGAGGGCGGCTGCCATGTCTGTTTTTGGGCGGCAGGGTCCTTCGTCGGCTTTGCAAAGCAGCAGACCGCCAGCGGGATCATGCGCAGGCCCATGGTGCACCAGAAATAAAAGGCCGTGTTGTCGGTGAGGTAGGTCATGGACAGCGGGTTGAGGATGGCAAAATACAGGATGCCGGCCTCGGGCCCGTAGCGTTTGGTCCAGTACCAGGGCAGGATCAGGTACAGGAACGCACACCAGAAGCACAGCCCCGGAAACCCCAGTTCCACGAACACCTTGAGGATGTCGTTGTGCAGCGGGTAGGCCACATCAATGAGGCCGATCTCATAAAAGCGGGTGACCATGGCGTCCACCGCCTCGAACCCCAGCCCGATGAAGGTAGGCGAAAATTGGTAGTAGTCCTTGGCCAGGCTCCAGATGTAATCGCGGCCCATCATGTTGATGCCCACAGCGTTCAGCAGCCGGGAGATGGCCCCGGTGTGCACCAGATACAGATACACCCAGAACAGGGTCACCCAGGCCACGCCGGTGAGCATGATCAGCTTTTCCTTGGCATGGCTGCGGCGCAGCACCCAGATGTAAAAGGCCGAGACCACCAGCGCCGGCAGCAGGATGCGCTTCATGCCCGCCAGTACAAAAAAGAAGGAGCAGCCCGCCAGCACCCAGTTGCGGGTGCGCTGCTGCTTGGTTTCTTTTGGCGAAAAGAACAGGTAGTACAGCACAAAGATGCCCTCCAGAAAGGTCACCTCGTGGATCTCCAGCCGCTCGGCATAGCCATAGGTGTTGTTGCCCAGCGACAGGATGCTGGTGAGCAGGGAGCTCACGCTCTCGCCCACACCATAGGTGGGCACCTCGCTGAACAGGATAAGGAGGTTTGCGCAGCAGATGCCGATGGTGAACAGGTCGATGCTGAACCGCCCGTACAGGTACACGCAGCAGATGGCCACCACCGTGGCGATGCTCTGATACAGGATCTTTTCCACGCCGCGGGTGATGGAGGCAAAGGCCGTGAAGTTGCGCACCCAGATGAACATGGACCAGGCGGCAAGCACCGCCAGATACAGGATGTACAGCCCGGACGGCCCGGCCAGTTTTTTCAACCGGTCAAAATCGCCCCGGATGAAAAATTCCAGCCCGGCCAGCCCCACAAAGGCCAGCGTCACCGCCTTGGGCAGACCGCCCAGCACCACATTGATGCTTTTGCCTTCGCCCAGCCCGGACACGGTGAACAGCAGCACCGCCAGCAGTTCCATCCAGCGGGGCTGGCGGAACTCCCGGCTGCGGAACGGGTCTTTTTTGCCGTAATATTTCCGGGTCAGGATCTTGGAAACATCCTGCACGCGGTCCACCTCGCTTTCCGTGCCGGTGTAAACCGGTCAGTTGATCAGCTGGAACAGTCTGCCCTGCAGCTGCCATAGCCCATAGTCCGCCTGTTCCAGCGCCCGCTGCGCCAGCCGCACGGCATAGGGCAGCGTCCGGGGATCCGGCAGCTTCGTTGCCCACCGGCGGTACAGCAGGCAGCAGCAGGCAAAGGCCGTCTGCCGGTCCGCCTCCGGCAGACCGGCCACACACACATAGCAGTAATTGGCCAGCTGCAGGATCAGGTTGCAGGCAAACAGCGCATCCTGCGGCAGGCCCAGACGCACCGCACCGTCCAGCATTTCTTCAGCCACCCAGTAGGCCTGCAATGCTTTGGCCGTATTCTGGGAGGTCGCGGTGAGCCCCATTGTATTTTTGCGCCACAAATATACCACAGGTTTTGTCGAAGCAATGCACTTCGCCCGCGGAAAGACCCAGAAATGGATCATGGCATCCTCAAAACAGGTGTACCCGGAAGGGAACCGTACCCGTTCAAACAGGGTCCGGCGGTACAGCTTGCCCCAGGGAGTGCCGGGCAGCTCCACCACATCCAGCCGCCGGGGGCCGGTGTAGCACGCTTCTGCGTACTGCTGCACCGCACCGCGGGTGTCGGCTTCGTCGCAATACTGCCAGCCGCCCTGCACGATATCCGCCCCGGTGCGCGCCTGCGCCGCCAGCAGCGTCTCCACTGCGTCCGGCAGCAGGCAGTCATCGCAATCCACAAACAGGACCCAGCGGCCCACCGCCCGGGCCAGACCGGTGTTGCGGGCGCGGGCCGCGCTGCCGCCCTGCTCCGGGTGCAGCACGGTGACCCCTCCCTGCCGGGCGTACTCGGCCAGAATGGCCCCGCTGCCGTCGGTGGAGCCGTCCTCCACCGCCAGCACCTGCAGGCGGCGAGTGGTGTTCTGGTGCAGGATGCTGTCCAGACAGGCGCGCAAAAAGCGCTCCCCGTTGTGCACCGGCACGATCATCGACACATCCACCGCATCGTCCTGCGGCGGCAGCAGGCAGGGCTCCCCGGCATCGCACACCGGCTTCGGGCAGATGCCCGGCGCGCGGGCGGCAAAGGTCTCCAGCTGCTGGTCGGAAAAGCGCTGATGCTTCACGGCTCCCAGCACCCCGGCGGCACAGCGGCCCGCCGTGCGGGCACCCCACGCCACGGCAAGTGCCAGCGGCTCACAGCCGGTTTTGGAACGGACGAGCTGGCAGGCCCGTTGATTCTGTAGCATGACTGCCGCCTCCTTATCTTTTTTACACCGTCTCGTGTGCGGTCTCCGGCTGCGGCTTATTGGCATCCCGCAGCTTCTTGAATGCGCAGCGCAGCAGATCCCGGATGTTGAATTCCTTTTCGTCATCCGAGGTGGCACTGGCTGCCCTGTACTCGATGGCGTAATCCGGGTTCAGGCTGTTGTACTCCTGGATCTGCTCGTCCAGCACTTCCAGAATGGCCTCCGCCTTGACGGCGTTGCATTCCCGGAAGAAGCCCACGATCTGGCCCGCACCGTTGGAACCGATGAAACTCTCCTCGGTGCCAAGGGCTGCCACCAGCCCGGCAAAGTCCCGCAGGACATGGTTGCCCACCGAGTAACCATACTCCCGCGAGAGATGGTTCAGGCTGGTAAACTGGAAGCACATGCAGGTAAAGTGGCTGGGCAGCAGGCCCTGCTTTTCCAGCCGTGCCATCATGGCATCCACACGGTCGCGGTTGGGCAGACCGGTCTTTTTGTCCACATACATAAAGTATTCCACAAAGTCGCGGGAACGGCCCACCACAACGGCCAGTGCGCAGCCCACGAGGAAGAAGAATACAAAGCCGATGGCCAGATACAGCTTGGTGTTGATGCTGGGCCACACTCTGGTGGAGCTGGTGGTCTGCAGATAGTCCGCGCTCAGGGAGCGGTTGTGCTCCATGCTGGTCTGGTTCACGATCTGGTAGTAGTCCACCAGCGTCTGCTCGTACTTATTGATCTCCGACTCGATCGCGGCATGGGAGGCCTCATCGCCGCCCACCCCGCCGGCTGCCTGGAAGGTGTCCAGCAGCTGCTGGGTGTAGGCCCGGCGGATGGCGCTGCTGCGCAGGGTCTTGTCGATCTCCACATACTCCAAAATCAGCGAATCGTAGGTGATCTGCTTGCTCTGGTTGTCATCGTAGGCCTCTACGTTCTTCAGGATGTAGTCGGTGCCGCTGTCGTTGGCGTCGTTGTGGTAATGGTAGTTGATCAGGTCGCGGTTCTTCTCCGAGTAGTTCTGGATCAGGCCGCTGAGGTAGGCTTCCCGCTCCTGATACACCTGCTCGTTCTGCACGCTGCTCTCGATGCTCTGGGTCAGGTTGCGGCACAGCTTGTCGGCGTTGCGCACCTGCGGCCCGGTCATCACATTCGCGTACAGCGACGGGATCTCGTAGTCGTACAGCATCTTATAGATGTCGTACAGGTCCTCGTAGGAATAACCCGTGACCGAAGAGCGGAAGTTGGGATAGTTTGTCTTTTTATCCTCCAGATAGTTCAGCACTTCGGTGGTGTCGGCCGACAGCACGTCCACGCACTCGTAATAGTCGTAGCCGCTGTTCAGCAGGCCGCTGGAGGGGTTCATGGTCAGAGGCAGCTCCACATATTCCTCCGTGTAGATGGTGGAATAGCTGCTGACGATGGCATCCAGCACCCGGCGGGCGTAGCTCGCACCCAGGCTGCCGTCCACCACCAGTGTCACCTTGTATTCGTCCGGGAAGTAGGTAGACTCTTCCCCCTTGTCGATGAGAGCTTCCTGCAGGGCCTTCTGGTCGTCCGGGATCAGCTCTTCCACCGTGCAGTGGGAGCGCACAAGGTTGATGCCGCTTTGCAGCCCAAGGCTCTCCATGGCCTGCGAGATGACCTTGGAAGAATAGATCTCGTCCACGTTCATGGCGGTGCCGTCCGGGGCAAAGCCGTCCTTGATGCCGTCGTGCAGGTACTTGATGTTCACACTGGCGGTATAGGTCTGGTTGTTCTTGCAGTACCAGTACACCACCACTGTGCCCGCCATGGTCACGGCCAGCACCAGTGCAAAGAACCGCCGGAGGTAGCGCAGGATATCAAACTTTTTCAACGCTGTTCCTCCTTCCGGATCTGCCGGGCGGTGCGCACCATGCACAGGCCGAAGCACAGCACCACAAAGACTGCCATTTCCACGATCACCCGCTTGAGGCCGATCTGCTGCACAAAGGAGCCGGCCGCATAGTTGAACACCAGGTAGTTCTGGGTCTTATAGATGATATAGGAGGCATCCGTCACCCGCAGTGCCTGCTGGATCTGATCCATGGTGGTTTCCAGTTCCTGCAGCATGGCGTTCACCGTGGTCAGGCCCGCCGGGTCGCTCATGGTCTGCATTTGCTGCACCACATACTGGGTGGTGGTGATCACATCCTGATGGGAGGTCGCCTCCGCCAGGGCACCGTCGGCGTCGCTGGCCATGGTGTCCAGCGCCGTTTTGGTGCGGGACATATAGAACTCGCTGTTCTCGTCCAGCGTGGGGATCATGACGATGGCGCTCATGCTCTCATCGTACCGGCCAATGCCCAGATTGTCGGAGTTGTAGTAGGCCATCTGCTCCTGATAGTCCAGCTGCTCGATCTGCAGCTTGTATTGCAGCATGGCCGTCAGGGAAGAAACATCCGCCGACAGGCCGCCCCGCAGGATATAAGCCTGGATGCGCGGGATGTCGTAGTTGATCACGTTCTGGATCTGCTTGGACAGGCTCAGGAAGGTGTTGCCGGTGGTGGCGTCCTGATAGCTCTTGTTCTCGCTGACACGGGCCGTGAGGTAGCGGTCCAGCTGGTTGGCCCGCAGCGTCAGGCTCTTGAGGCGCAGATACGGCTCGGTGTCAAAGTAATCCGGCATGGTGCAGGAGAACACGCTCTGGTTCTCGCCGTAGTGCTCCATGAAATAATCCTTGTAGCTGCCGCAGAAGATCCGGAGCAGCGTGGCTGCGGTCAGGTGCTGGCAGGGTTCTTCCAGCTGCAGGCTGATGCTGCAGCTGGTGGTGATGTAGTTTTCCGAGCTGCTCACGTTGGTCACATCGGTGGGTTCCACCGTAATGGCCTTGCGCAGCTGTTCCACCGTCATCTGACCTTCCAGTCCGGCGTTGTACAGGGTGCTCTGCAGCACCTCGTCGGAGGTCAGGTCGGTAGTCGTAAACCGGGTGCGGTTGGGGTTGAGCCCCTGCGATGCCTCGGAGTAGTTCAGGGTCATCTGGGCCGAGGCCACCCGGCTGCTGTCCTGATATTGTGCGGTGCACCGCAGTGCCGCGAGCAGGATGCACACCACGATCAACGGCACCCGCAGGCTCCAGAAGCGCAGCACAGCCTGTTTGAAGATCTGCTTGATCTTTGTCACCACGTCTCCGGGCCTCCTTTCAAGTTCGTTCATCTCAGTACCAGTTCACATCCACCAGAACCAGCTCCGGCGGATTGTATACGCGGGGGATCCGGTTGGAGTCGCCCAGGCCGCAGCCCACGATGAGGGGTGCCCCGCTGTCCAGCTGGTACATGCCGCCCGCATACTCCGGGAACAGCCCCTCCTCTGCGGTGTACAGCCGCCCCAGCACCGGCAGGCGGATCAGGCCGCCGTGGGTGTGCCCGGCCAGCGCCAGGTCAAAGGGCGCATCCTGCATGTAGTCCACAAAGGCCATGGGCACATGGTTGATGCAGATGCGGAAGGTGTCGTACTGGCGGCTCAGGCTCTCCACACAGTCGCTGGCACCGTATTTGTAAAAGTCCTTCAGGGCACCTTCCAGCCCGATGAGCTCCACGTTGTTTTCCCCGATCTGGATGGTGCGGGTCTCATTGCGCAGCAGCTGCACCCCGGCCTCCGAAAATTTTTCGGCCAGCTGGACATCCACCCCGCCGTAGATCATCTCACTTTCGTGGTTGCCCAGCACCCCGTACAGCGGGGCCACATCGGCAAGGCTGCGGCACAGCGAAAGCATATTCTCATACTCCGGGTTCGGGAAGGTGACAAGGTCACCGCCCAGCAGGATCAGGTCCGGGTCCAGCTCCTGCACGGTCTGGATCAGCTCCTCGTTGTGCTCGCCGTATTCCCGCAGGTGCAGGTCCGACAAAAACAGGACCCGCAGCTTTTCCGACACATGGCTGGAGGTCACCCGGTAAAAGGTCACCTGAAAATGACTATTCGTATAATCCGTGTACAGTTTCAGTCCGGCAGCTGCCACGCCGCACAGCAGCACAAAAGCCGCCAGCAGCTGCAGCAGCCGGTTCTGCCACCATCGGCGGCGTGCGCCGTCCGGCGGGGGCGTTCGTTTTATTCTTGCATGTTGCGCCATGCTCTTCTGCCTTTCCTCGTCAATGGGTCAATGATTCATCACCCGCCGGAACAGCTCCGGCGAGAGGGCAAACAGCGCTGCCTTGGCCCGGCGGCGGGGCGTGCAGGCAAACTGCAGCATCCGCAGCCGCTGCGGGCGGTAGCCCGGCAGGGTCCTGCAATCGAACCGCGCCGCGCAGTCCAGATACTTCCAGCACAGGTCATCCTGCAGGCGGCGGCGCAGCGCCCGCGGGGTCACTGTACGGTAGATCTCCGCCAGACTGTCGTAGATGCGCAGCCGGTCCTGAACACGGCGGGTGCTCAACCCTTCCGCGTGCGTGATGGAACCGGCGCGGCAGTTATCGTAATAGTAGATCTCCTGCCCGGTCAGCACCACCCGCTGCGCCTGCAGCAGCACCCGCGGCGTGAACTCTTCGTCCTCGTGCAGGATGCCCTTGCAGAACTGCAGGCCGTTCGCCCGCAAAAAGCCGGTGCGGTACAGGTGCCGCCCCACTTCCACCCGCAGGCCACCGGTCTGCAGGCATTTCAAAAGATACTCCTTACCGGTGTAAACTGTGTGAAAGGTGAAGTTTTTTTCCACCGCTTCTTCCCAGCGGGTCATCACCGGTTCCTCGCGCAGAAAATGCACCTTGCCGATGACCACATCGGCCCGGTCCTGCAGCGCCATCTGCAGCAGGCCGGGGCAAACGTTCTCTGCCAGCCAGTCATCACCGTCCATGAACAGGATATACTCGCCCTGTGCATGGCACAGCCCGTAATTGCGGGCGTCCGACAGGCCGCCGTTGGGCTTGTGGATCACTGTGACCCGGCTGTCCTCCGCCGCCAGTGCGTCACACACCGCGCCGCTGTCATCGGTGCTGCCGTCATCCACGATGAGCACTTCCAGCGGCACATCCGGCTGCGCCAGCACCGAGCGGACACAGCGCTCCACATAGTCCCGGATGTTGTACACCGGGATCACGACCGAGAGCAGGCCCTCGCACATCGTTTCTTCATTCCGCATCGTGTTTTCCCTCCGTCGCTCCTTTTTTGATCGTAAGCGTGTGCAGCAGCCCGCGCAGGGTGTCCACATTGCGCCAGTCCAGCACCGCGTTCACCACAAGGAACAGCGGCAGCACCCACAGCCCGAACAACGCACCCTTCAGGCACACCATCAGGTAGCCGCCGCCATAGCAGCGGTCAAATCCCAGCAGGTACAGCAGCACAAAGCAGAGCAGCCCGTTGACGCCCAGCCGCACAAAATCGCCCACCGGCGACTCTCCCAGCACTTTGGTCCGGGTAAAAAGGATCAACGCCGTATAGCGGTACAGGTGCGCCGCCAGTGTGCCGAACAGGCAGCCCGCGATGCCGAACCGCAGCACCGACATCACCGACACCAGCAGGTTGATGCCCATCTCGATCAGGGCCTGCTGCCGGGTCTCTTCAAAGCGGCCGCTGATGTTCAGCAGCATCCCCAACGGCTGCTTGGCGCTGGACAGCAGCTCCACCGCCGTGAACAGCACCAGCAGGCGGGTGTCAAGGTACTCGGCATCGGTCACACCGGACGTATACAGCGCGATGATGGGCATCAGGAACACAGCCACGGTCGTGAACAGTGCAAAGGCCGAGGAAAGGTAAAGGGCATCGTACAGCCGGTACAGCCGCTTGAACTTTTCCGGCTCCACATAGAACAGCTGCCCCAGCCGAAAACTGATGCTGTTGACGATCGAGTAGAACAGCTTTTCGATGTTGGAGAAAAACAGCATATAAATGGTGTACACACTGGCCGACGCCAGACCGCACAGGCTGGAGATCAGGATCGTGTCGGTGTTGTTGAACACGATGCTCGTGAGCTGATGCACCAGCACCGAGCCGCGCTGGGCCAGCGCCTCCAGATTGGGGGTATCGTGCGCGTTGAGCCACGGATAGTTTTTGCGCATATAGGCCGTAAGCACCAGCACCTGGAACACCGAAGGCACGCAGTAGGTCACCTGCACCAACAGGATGCTGCGGGTAAACAGCAGCGCCAGCATGCGCAGCAGGTTGCCCGCCGCCATGGTGGCCGTGGTGATGTAGGTGATCACATAGTTTTTGCCTTCCACTTCCATAAAGGAGCGGTATTTGCCCTGCACCAGATAGCTCACGATGCCCGGGATGCCGTAGAACACCACGATCAGGCTCACGGTGCCGTAGGACAGCACTGTGTTGATGCACAGGGGGTACAGCAGCGCAAACACCACCGTGACCAGCAGATACACGATACCGGTGCGGCGGTAATAGTGATGCGTGGCCGAAAAAATGCCGTTGATGGCTTTCCGGTCGCCCACGGCCACCGGAAGGTAATAGGCCTGCTGCGAGGCCAGGCCCACGCCCGCTTCCAGCAGAGTCAGACAGGAAAAGATCTGCTTGATGGTGCTGTCCAGACCGTTGAGCTCCGAACCGAAGCTGGTGAGGTACAGCCGCGGCAGCAGCAGGCCGAACAGGATCACCGACAGGTTGTACAACAGCGACGAGCACATGTTGTGCAGCACCCGGCGGCGGCTTTCGGCCGCGGTCAGGACCGGACCGACCGGGTTCTGTTCTTCCTTTATCATGCTGCGCCTCCCTGGGCGGCTGCGGCCTTGCTGTGTGCCTTGGCCTGCGAAGGTATCTCCTTGAGCGGGTCACCGATCACATGGTGATACACTTCCTCGTACCGATCCAGCATGACATCATAATCAAAGTTGGTGCGCACATAGTCCACCTGTGCCTCGCGCTGTTCCGGCGTGAGGGGCCGGGCGGTGTCCCGCTCCAGTGCCCGGGCCAGACTGTCGGTGTCCTCGGTGCGGAACTCGGTGCCGTAGTCGGCGGTCACAGTGGTGTTCTCCGGGATGTCGCTCACGAGGCACTTCACCCCCAGCGACAGTGCCTCCAGCAGCGAAAGCGAAAGGCCCTCGGTGTGGCTGGGCAGCACGAACAGGGCACAGTTGCTGTACAGCTCCAGCAGTGCGTCGCCCACCACATAGCCCGTCGTGATGATGTTGGGGTTGCCCGCGATTTTCTCCTGCACCGTGGTGCAGTACTCGGTCTCCGCAAAGGGGCCGGCCAGCACCAGTTTTTTGTCCGTGTGGGCTTTCAGATAGCCCTCCACCAGGTCCAGCGGGCCCTTTTCCGGCGAGATGCGGCCCACATACAGAATGTAGCTCCCGGCTTCCAGCCCGTATTTTTCGCGAATCAGGTTGCAGGGCAGCGGCTGGCGCATCTGCACCGCATTGGGGATGAGGATGGCGGTACGATCATACTTCTCCTGAAAATAGTTCCACTCGCTCTCCGACAGCACCACCAGATCATCCGCATACTTTGCGGCCACCCGCTCACCCAGCTTCAGGTAGGCGCTGGCAAAGCCGCCCCACTTGTCCACCTTCCAGTTCAGCCCGTGCACGGTGCACACCGTGTGCTTGCCGAACAGCTTGGCGATCACCAGCGGCACCGATGGGCCGATGGCGTGGTAGTGGATCACATCGCAGTCCCGCGTCAGGGCGTCAAAGGTGGCCAGGAACGAATAGACCATGGCATTCAGCGACGCCTTCTGAAAGGTAAAGATGCGGCGGGCCTGCACGCCCTCGGTCGTGTAAACATTGTGCCCCTTCTGCAGGCCGCGGTTGTACACCGTGACCTCATAACCGCGCCGGACCAGGCTGGTTGCCAGCCCGCCGACCATGACTTCCACACCACCCGAACGGGACGGGAAGTCCTTGTGCCCGATCATTGCCACCTTCATACCAAAATCTCCCTTTCCGTGACAGCGTTTGCTGCCGTTCTGCCGGTCGTGGCTGGCCGGCTTCTGTGTGCAACTCAATTGTAACATAACCGCAACACCTGCGCAACATTTCCGTGCATTGTTTTTGGCAAAAATCCCCGCAGAGCCTGCATTTTTCTCCATTGACCGGGCCGTACCTGCGCCAAATGTTTAACAAAGTTTAAGGCGTTCCGTGCCCCCAAATTGATTGACATACTTTTCACAGGTATGCTAAACTGTTTTTGTTGGTTCTGTGCAGATTTTTCCACAGAGCAGAGCCAAAAATCACAAAGAGACACAAGAAGAGAAAGAGAAGGAAACCACTATGAACAAGATCTCCCGCAAAGGCTTTCTGAAGATCGCCGCTGCCGCCGCCATGAGCGGTGTCACCGCCGGTGCTCTGGCTGCCTGCAATGCAGCCTCCGGCTCCACCTCCACCGCTGCTTCCGGCAACGCTGCCGCTTCCGGTGCAACCGGCACCTACATCCCCGGCACCTATGAGGGCACTGCTGAGGGCATTTCCTCCACCGTCAAGGTCACCATGACCTTCTCCGACAGCGCCGTGACCGACGTGGTCGTGGACACCTCCGGCGAGACCGCTTCCATCGGTGCTGCTGCTGCCGACGAGCTGCGCGATCAGCTGCTGGCTGCCGGTTCTGCCGAGATCGACGGCGTGTCCGGCTCCACCATCACCTCCGAGGCCGTCATGAAGGCTGCCAAGAGCTGCTATGCACAGGCCAAGGGCGAGGCCGTTGTGTCCTCCGTTCAGCTGCCCACCGGCGATGAGAACGACTGGCTGGGCACCGAGCCCGACATCGACGAGGCTGCCATCACCGAGACGGTGGACACCGACATCCTCATCGTGGGCGCCGGCAACGGCGGCATGTTTGCCGCTGCCTATGCAGCCGCCAACGGCCTGAACTTCCGCATCATCGAGCAGAACGGCAACGTGCAGGACACCCGCCACTGGTACGGCGCCATCGACTCCGCCGCAGCCAAGGCTGCCGGTGAGGAGCCCTTCGACCGCGCCAAGCTGCTGAGCGAGATCTCCCGCTACGCTTCCGGCAAGTGCGACCAGCGCGTGGTCAAGACCTGGATCAACGAGTCTGCCGCTATGCACGACTTTATGCGGAGCATCCTGGAAGACAAGTACGGCTGGGTGTGCGACTTTACCTCCGGTACCGAGGCTGCATGGCCTGCTGAGAATGCAGAGCACAACACCGACTACCTGTTCCCCGTAGAGGAGCACAACTACATGGCCAGCGAGAGCCAGTCCGGCACGCCCCGCAATGAACTGCTGCTGCAGTACATCCAGGAGCTGGGCTACGACGTGGACTTCAAGGTCAGCCTGGCTAAGCTGGAAAAGGACGATTCCGGCCGCATCACCGGCATCATCGCCCAGAACATGGATGACGACCACTTCATCCGCTACAACGCAGCCAAGGGCGTTCTGCTGGCCTGCGGCGGCTACGCCGGTAACCCGTACATGATGCAGCAGCTGGATCCTCTGGGCACCAGCGTCACCACCGCCTGCTCCTACTCCCCTGCCGACAAGGGCTACGGCATCCGTGCCGCTGTGTGGGCTGGTGCTAACCTGGACAAGGAAGCTGCTCCCATGCTGTTTGACCGCGGCATCGTGGCCCCCGGTGTGGACGCCGGTTATGTGGACAGCGACAGCGCCTTTGGCGGCAAGGCCTTCCCCGGCGAGATCCGCCAGTTCAACCCCGGCACCCAGCCCTTCCTGAAGGTGAACCGCAACGGCGAGCGTTTTGCCAACGAGAGCTGCCCCTACAACGACATCGTTTACGCTGCTGCACACCAGCCGGGCCGTGTCTACGCTCAGATCAGTGACGCCAATATGCTGGAGGACGCAAAGCGTTTCCACACCATCGGCTGCTCTGCCGGTACCCGCAAAAACACTATGGAGGGTCTGGAAAAGACCTTTGCAAGTGCTGAGGAAAAGGGCTGCTTCTTCCGTGCTGATACCATTGAGGAGCTGGCCGACAAGATGGGCTTTACCGGCGATGCCAAGGACACCTTCCTGGCTACCGTGGAGCGCTACAACGAGCTGTACGACAAGCAGAACGACGAGGACTTCGGCAAGCCTGCTTACCGCCTGAGCGCCATCCGCACCGCTCCCTTCTACGGCTATTGGCTGGGTGCCTCTCTGCTGACCACCGAGCAGGGCATTGCCATCAACGAAAAGGGCCAGGCCCTGGACACCAACAACCAGCCCATGGCAGGCCTCTACATCACTGGTGATATGTCCGGCAGCTTCTTCGCCAACAACTATCCCTGCCTGATGGCCGGTGTTGCCATGGGCCGCACCCTGACCTTCGCCATGAAGGCCATCAAGCAGATGGCCGGTCTGGAATAATCGGAATTTTCTTCGGTTTCTTCTCCATTCTTATATCGCAAAGCGGCCCCGTCACGTTGCATCCACAACGCGGCGGGGCCGCTTTTGGCGTATTATTCCGAGATCCGGTAATGGCCCACGATGTCGGTACGTTTCTCCAGAATGTCCTGTTCGTAAGCCGCCTGCCAGGGGTCATTGTGGTGAATGATGTAGGGCACTCCGTTTTTATTTCTCCGGTCGGACACGATGCCGATATGGTTTTCAAAGATCACCAGATCGCCGCCCTGCCATTCTTCTGTTTCCGAGACCTCTGTGGTCAGGGCAACCGCTGTATGTGAAAAGAACACCTTCAGGTTTCTCACCCGGCGAAAATCAATGTTGGCATCCGGCTGCTGAATGTCATACCATTGCGGATGCTCCCGGATATCGGCGTCCACCAGCGCCTGCAGATCATATCCGGCATTTTTTAGCGCAAAAGCCACCACATCGGTACACACGCCATATCCATCGTCCGGATATCCGGTCTGATAATAACGGCTCTTATATTTTGGACGGGTTTCCACATAGGCCAGCGCATTGTCGAGCACATCTGTCTGGTCATCCACACCATCGCCGTCTGCATCCACCGTGCTGTAAAAAGCCGAAATCTGCCCCAGATATTGGTCTTGTGGGCGGACTGTAGAAGTGTGCTGATAACGCATCAGCAGAACGAGCAGCACGCCACACAGAAGTATCGCGCCCGCTGCAAGCGAGACACAAAGCATCCGTTTCCTTTCCGATTTATTCATACACCACCCATCCTGCCTTTCCCGTCTATCACACTCTCAATGTATGCCGATGCGATCGTGCTGTCAAGCATCCCGCCCGCAGCACTTTCCACAAAGAATTTCTCCGTTATTCTACAGACACAACAAAAAAGCCCTGAGATTTCTCTCAGAGCTTTCCGTTCAAGTCGGCGACTACCTATTTTCACAAGCCGTTTCCAGCTAACTATCTTCGGCACAAGTGAGCTTAACTTCTGTGTTCGGAATGGGAACAGGTGGGACCTCACCGTCATCGACACCGACCGATCTGACTGAATCAGTATAACACATTTCTGTGTCACTGTCCAGTATTTGTAGAAGGACGTGCCTTCAAAACTGAATAATCACTGCTAACATTTTTTCGTTGACTTAAAAGTCTCAAGCGAATTGTGGTCAAGCCCTCGACCTATTAGTACACGCTTGCTGAATGGATCACTCCACTTACACATCGTGCCTATCAACCTTGTAGTCTTCAAGGGGTCTTACTTGTTTGAAACAATGGGATATCTTATCTTTGGGTCGGCTTCACGCTTAGATGCTTTCAGCGTTTATCCGATCCGTACATAGTTGCCCAGCTATGCCCTTGGCAGAACAACTGGTGCGCCAGAGGTACGTCCGCTCCGGTCCTCTCGTACTAGGAACAGCTCCCATCAAATATCCTGCGCCCACGACAGATAGGGACCGAACTGTCTCACGACGTTCTGAACCCAGCTCGCG
>ENA-ORLY01001822-ORLY01001822.1-human-gut-metagenome-genome-assembly--contig:-NODE-1822-length-23269-cov-19.222016_pt1 | contig 23269 bp, 19 predicted proteins | sample MGYA00243071_ERZ508832 | MGnify/ENA primary metagenome ERZ508832 (study PRJEB26277, sample SAMN04329777) | human gut metagenome | biome: human-associated habitat | host: Homo sapiens | place: USA... | reverse complement strand
TGCCGCCACGGTCACCCGCGCGCCCAGTGCCGCCAGACGCACCGCCAGCGCCCGCCCCACCGGGCCAAAGCCCAGCACCAGCACCGCCGCGCCCCACAGGGTACGGCTGCGCCGTTCCAGCAGAATGCCGATGCAGCCCTCGGCGGTGGGGATGGCGTTATACACGGTCAGCTCCGGGCGGGCAAAGTAGTCCACCAGTTCCACCCCCGCCGCCCGGGCGATAGTCCTTGCGCTGTCCGTCACCTTACCGCCCAGCGCCAGTGCCCCGGGCTTTGCCATGCCCAGCAGCTGCGCCAGCGGCAAATCAGCCTGTTCCAGCGGGAGCGGCAGCAGGATGTAGTCTGCCTGCGGCAGCTGCTGCACGCCACCCACCGTATACCCCGCCCGCGCCAATGCACGCCCTGCCGCCGCCTGCCGGGCATCGCTGCCCACCACCGCAAACCGCTTTGTCTGCCTCATGTCGTCATCTCCCCTTTTCCGCTGTGCACCATCCTATGCAGGAAGAGGAAACTGCGTGAGCGGGAAGGTGCTGACCGGCAGAAACAAAAAAGCTCCCCCTTTCGGGGGAGCCGGCATCGCGCAGCGATGACTGAGAGGATTCTTAGTTCAGCGCTTCTTCCAGCACCTTCAGCAGGTGCGGGATATCCAGCGGCTTTGCGATGTGGCCGTTCATGCCCGCATTCAAGGCGTTCTGCTTGTCCTCTTCAAAGGCGTTAGCGGTCATGGCAAAAATGGGGATGCCCGCCTTGCGGGGGTCGGGCAGGGCACGGATACGCCGGGTGGCTTCGTAGCCGTCCATCCGGGGCATCTGGATGTCCATCAAAATCAGATCATACTGCCCGGGCACGGACTGCTCCATCTTCTCCACCGCTTCAACGCCGTCTCCGGCGGTATCCACAAGGAAGCCCGCTTCCTTTAAGATCTCTATGGCGATCTCCCGGTTCAGGGCGTTATCCTCCACCAGCAGCAGGTGCTTACCGCTGAAGTCTGCCTTGGGCGGCAGGGCGGGCGTCTGGGTCGACTGCACCCGGAAGGGCTCTGCCAATACCTTGCGCAGCTCCGAGAGGAAGAGCGGCTTTTCGCAGAAGGCGGTCACACCGGCGGCGCGCGCTTCCTCCTCGATATCCGCCCAGTCATAGGCGGTCAGGATGATGATGGGGCAGCTGTCCCCGATGACCTTGCGGATCTGCCGCACGATCTCGATGCCGTTCATATCCGGGATGAGCCAGTCGATGATATACACGCTGAAAGCATCGCCCTGCTCCACGGCGTACTTCGTGCGGATGACTGCTTCCTTGCCGGAGATGGTCCACTCCGGCCGCATGCCGATCTTGGAAAGCATGGTGCTGACGCTCAGGCAGGTGTTGGTGTCGTCGTCCGCCACCAGTGCCCGCAGCCCTTCCAGCTGGGGCAGTTGCTTGATCTCCGCCTTCTGCCCGCTGAGAGGGAAGCAGAGGTTCACGATGAACTCGCTGCCCTTGCCCGGCTCGCTTTCAAGGGCGATGGTGCCGCCCATCAGGTCTACGATATTCTTGGTGATGGAAAGGCCGAGACCCGTGCCCTGAATACCGCTGACGGTGGAGCTTTCCTCCCGGGTGAACTCCTCAAAGATGTGCTTCTGGAACTCCTTGTTGATGCCGATGCCGTTGTCCTTGATGCGGAACTCATAATTGCCGCAGCCCTTGGGCGCGCCGGGCTTCTGAGCAATGCGGATGCTCACCATGCCGCCGGTGGGGGTGAACTTGATGGCATTGGAAAGGATGTTCAGCAGCACCTGATTCAGCCGCAGCGGGTCGGTGATGATGTCCTCGTCCACCACGTCCATGGTGTCGATGAACAGCGCTAAGCGCTTGGAGCTGATATTGGGCTGGATGATGGAGCGTATATCGTGCACGAGATCCGGCAGATGCACCGCCTTTTCCTCGATCTTTACCTTGCCGCTCTCGATGCGGCTCATGTCCAGCACATCGTTGATGAGGGAGAGCAGGTGCTGGCTGGAAGTGGAGATCTTTTTCAGATAGTCCAGCACCTGTTCCTTATTCTCAACATGGGTCGCCGCCAGCGAGGTGAAGCCGATAATGGCGTTCATCGGGGTGCGGATGTCGTGGCTCATGTTGAACAAAAACTCCCGCTTGGCGCGGTTTGCCGCTGCCTCATGCCGGACGGCAAGTTCCAGCTTGCGGTTCTGCTCCTCCAGCCGGGCGTGGTACTTCTGCTCCTGCTCCCTTTTTTGCTGCTCCGCAAGCTTCATGGAGCGGCGGCGCAGCGTTTGCAGCACTGCCACACAGATCAGATAGAAGATCAGTGCCGTCAGCAGTGCGCTGCTGAAATTGCGGAACACCGATTTTTCGTCGATATAGAGATACAGATCAAAATTCTGTCCGTTGCTGTACATCCCGAAATAGCAGCCGGAATTTGCCCAGTCGCGGGTGTGGGTCAGAATGTCGGGCGCACCGGCCTTGCGGATGCCCTGCACCAGCGGGCTGTTCGTGGTGTACAGTCCGATGAGGCTCGGGTCGTTTGCGGCGATCACCTTGTCGTCCTGCACGATAAAGATGGTGCCGCTGATGTTCTTCGGGTAGCCGTCCAGCACGCTTTGGATGGACAGGGCTGTCCCCTCCACAAACTCCGGCGGGGTCACCCGGTACGCCAGCAGCACGGCATCCCCCGCTGCGGCGCGGCGGGTGGCAATATCCACCGCTGTACCATCCTGTAACAGAATGCGCTTGAGATAGGTCTTTTGCGGGTTCTGCAGCACATTCAGCGCGGCTTGCTCTCGCAGCGATTCCGCAAACTGCGCATAGCCGATATTACCATCCGTATATTCGCACAGTGATTCTCCATTTTCGTCCAGTACGGCAATGCCGGTAAGCCAGAGGGACTCCGTTTCTGCCCGGAGGCTTTCGGGGTCGTAGAGATCCAAGGTATCATTTTCGGCCAGCTGCCGCACCGAGACCGCCATCCGGCGCAGCGACTTTGCGGTGATGGTATCGTTATATTTTTCGTAGCTGGTGGACTGCACCTTTACAAAGTTGATGGTGCGGTCAAAGTATTCCTCGGTAGCGCGCATGGACTCCCGCCCGGAGAAGAGGGTCACTGCCAGCAAAAGCAGCACGCCCATCAGCAGGTAGAGCGCCGCCACCCGCATATTGGGCGTGAACGTTTTCTTGTTACGGTTCAAGGGCGTCCACCTCCAGATATTTTTCCGGGTCCGGCAGATATTTGCCTACGATCTGCTTCATCGTGCCGTCGGCGCGCATGGCGGCAAAGGTCTCGGTCAGCTTTTCGTCCAGCCCGCGGGTGTCGTTCAGCGCAAAGGCCACGCCGATGCCGGTGACCAGCAGCGGCTCCTCCAGAATGCGGAAATTGGCATTGCAATCCTGCATATACCGCAAAATGGCGGCCTCGTGGGCGGCAATGGCATCCACATAGCCGCAGTTCAGCATAGCGTACTGCACACTGCGGTCCTCGGCGCTCAGCAGTTCACCAAACTGCGGGATGCGGGGGTCGGTGCCGGCGAGGAAGATTTCCTCCGGCTTGGTGGTGCTTTGCACCATCATGGTCTTGCCCGCAAGGTCGGCAAGCGTTTCAATGCCGCTGTCGGCATTGACCGCCACCACCTGACGGCTGACCATATACGGCCCTACCCAGCGGTACAGCTGCTCCCGCCCATCCATGGAAAAGCAACCCCAGATGCAGTCGATGGCACCACTTTCCACAAGGTTTGTTTTCTGCTCCCAGTCAATGATTTCAAACCGTACCGCATACCCTATGCGGGCAAAGGCCTCGGTGGCAATGTCCACATCAATGCCGGTGGGCGTGCTGTCATTGTTCAGATAGATAAAAGGCGGGTAGTTATCGCTGCCCACCGTAAGCTCGGGCAGCGCTGCCGCCGCCTGTGTTTTGCCGCAAGCGGTCAGCCCGGCTGCCGCTGCCGCCGCGCACACCTTTAAAAAGGTACGGCGGGGTATTTTATGGTTGAATCGCTGTTTTGTCACGCGTAGATGTCCTCACATTACCATTGTAAAATTTCCTGTTTCAGTTCCCCCTGCACGTCCAGCAGACACTGCAGCAGCAGCGGGTTGAAGGCTCCGCACTCGCCGTTCGTGATCATCTGGACAGCCGTTTCGTGCGGGAAAGCCTTTTTATAGCACCGTTCGCTGGTCAGTGCGTCATACACATCCGCCATGGAGACCAGCTGGGCGCTGATGGGGATATCGTCGCCCTTCAGCCCGTCCGGGTAGCCTTTGCCGTCCCAGCGCTCGTGGTGCCAGCGGGCGATCTCGTAGGCGGTCTGCAACAGCGGCTGGTCTGCAAAGCTTTCAGTCTTTTGCAGCATCTCTGCGCCCAGCATACTGTGGGTCTTGATCACCGCAAATTCTTCTGCGGTCAGCCTGCCGGGCTTATTCAGGATGGCTTCGTCAATGCCGATCTTGCCGATATCGTGCAGCGCCGACGCCAGCGGGATGTTATCCTGCTGCTCGGGGGTCAGGTCGTAGCGGCTGGTCAGCTCCATCAGCCGGTGCAGCAGCGTCTCGGTGATGATGCGGATGTGCCGCACATGAGAGCCGGACTCGCCGTTGCGGAACTCCACGATCTGGCTCAGCACGCCCACCAGCACATCGGTGTTCTTTTCCCGTGCGCGGATCTGGTCAGACACCATCTGCACCAGCCGCCGCTGCTTGGCGTACAGCTTGATGGTGTTGGACACCCGGCGGTAGACGATCTTGGCGTCAAAGGGGCGGTTGACATAGTCGCTGGCACCCAGCTCGTAGGCCTTGCGGATGGCTTCCTCCGAGTCGTCACTGGAGATCATGATCACCGGCACATCCTCGATGGTGTGGTTGGTGTTCATGGTGCGCAGCACCTCAAAGCCGTCCATGACCGGCATATTGATATCCAGCAGCACCAGCGAGGTCTGCCCGGCGTTTGCCCGCAGCAGCTCCAGACACTGCTTGCCGTTCTCGGCTTCCAGAATGCGGTAGTCCTCGCCCAGAATGCCGGCAAGCATCATGCGATTCATCATGGAATCGTCCACCAGCAGGATCACGGGCTTTTCCCCTAAGACATCCTTCTGTGCAGCCAACCGGCTGTCCTGTGTGTCCACCGCCACGGCGTCCTTGTGGTTTTTGGCCTGATACATTATAAAATCTGCCCGGCGCACCACGTTCTCCATAGGGTCGGCAAGGGTCTGCATCGCGCCGCCGATGCTCAGCGACAGCCGGAAATGGGGGTAGCCCGGCACCACCGTTTGCTACACGGCGGTGCGGATCTGCTCCAGCTTTACCTTGAAATAATCCGCCGGGATGCCGGGCAGCACCAGCAAAAACTCGTCGCCGCCGTAGCGGATCAGCAGATCTGTTTCCCGGATGCAGCTGCGGATGGCCTTTGCAACGGTTTCCAGCGCCAGATCTCCGGCGTGGTGGCCGTAGGTATCGTTGCAGATCTTGAAATCGTCGATATCCATCAGGGCGATGCCCGCCGGGCCGAGGTTATTGCGCACCACTTCCTCGTAAAAGCGGCGGTTGTAGGTGCCGGTCAGGGCGTCGTGGTTCAGCCGCTGCCGGTAGCTCTGTTCTTTTTCCATGTTCCGGGCAGTAGTCTGGGCAAACTGTGCCTTCTGCTCCTCCATCTGCTGCATCATCCGCAGCAGGTTGCGGTTGGCGGTTTCCAGCGCCTCCCGCTGGGTACGGTTCTGCTGTTCCAGCTTTTCCCGCAGCTCCATATAGGGGGTGATATCCGTGATCGTGCCCACGATATAGCCATCGCCGTGCCATTCCACCCGGTTGGCGGCGCTGGAGACCCAGCGGTAGCCGTTTTTGCCCAACAGCCGAAAGATGTTGTCGCCATTCTTGGCGTAAGTCGCGCTGTTTTCCGCGTTCCGGTAGCGCAGCCCGGTCGCCAGATCATCCGGGTGCACCAGCGCGGTGTAGCGGTTATCGAACCTTGCCGCAAACTCTGCCCGCCCCCAGCCCAGTATCTCCAGAAAGCGGTCGCTGATATAAATAAAGGGATAGCCTTTTTCCGGGTCATCCGCACAACAGTGGAAGCCGCCCGGTATATTCTGTGCATAGCGTTCCAGCCGCAGAAATCCTTTTTTTATTGTCTCGTCTGTTTCCATTTTACCTTTCCTGCCTTTTTCTCCGCGCGCCGCAGCACGCAGTACCCCCTGTTACCGCAATTTCAAACTTTACCTTCCTGTACGCCCCGCTTTTGGGCATACTGTAACAGTGTAATTCTATTATCAAAACTGCCTAGATGCAAGCATTTTTTGCCAGTTTGGCCAATGGAAAGGCAGGTAAGGCAACGCAAAAAAGCCGCCGCACAAAAAGTGCAGCGGCTTTGCGGGGCGTCACCTCACAGCCAGCGCTCTGCGATGATCCACCACATACCGGGCAGGTTGATTCGACCCAGCAGATGCTCCAATACGATCAGCATGGTATTCTCCTTTCAGACCGTCCGTTTCAGCCGAACAGCCCCTTCAGTAAAAACAGAAGCAGCTTAGTCAAGCTGCCGCCGCCCAAAAGGCCGAGCAGCGGCCCAAGGCCTTGAAACATGGAAGGGTTGCTCCTTTCGTTTCATTCCGTCCCGACTGCTGCCGGGTGCCGGTCTGCTTTATATACGAACCAGTCCGCTGCAGGATTGCAAATGCCGTGGTGGTAAATATTGGGAGTATTGCAGTTGCCGTCTGCCTTTACGACCCCTTCCCGTGAAAAAGTTGCTCAGAAACGCCCGCAGGCGTTTCTGAGCAACAAATCAAAAATACTATTTCCGCTGAAAATGCCCATAGCAGCGCGGAGGGCATTCCAAATCGTCTTACTTAAAACGCTTCCATGCCGGGGTAGACGGCGCTTTCGCCCAGTTGCTCCTCAATGCGCAGCAGCTGGTTGTACTTTGCCACACGCTCGGTGCGGCTGGGCGCGCCGGTCTTGATCTGGCAGGTGTTCAGCGCCACAGCCAAGTCCGCAATGGTGGTGTCCTCGGTCTCGCCGGAGCGGTGAGAGCTGATGGCGTTGTAACCGGCCTTGTGTGCCATCTTGATGGCTTCCAAGGTCTCGGAGACAGAGCCGATCTGGTTCAGCTTGATCAGGATAGCGTTGCCCGCACCCAGCTGGATGCCCTTTGCCAGACGCTCGGTGTTGGTCACAAACAGGTCGTCGCCCACCAGCTGTACCTTGCCGCCCAGCTCGCGGGTCATCTGCTGCCAGCCCTCCCAGTCCTCTTCGTCCAAACCGTCCTCGATGGAGATGATGGGGTACTTCTCCACAAGGCTCTTCCAGTGCGCGATCAGCTCGGCGGAGGTGAACTCGGTGCCCGCCTTGGGCAGCTTGTAGAAGCCCTTGCCCTTGGGGCTCTTCCACTCAGAGGCGGCGGCATCCATTGCCAGCATAAAGTCCTTGCCCGGCAGATAGCCCGCCTTTTCGATGGCTGCCAGAATGGTCTCGATGGTCTCCTCATCGCTGGAAAGGTTGGGCGCAAAGCCGCCCTCATCGCCCACGGAGGTAGCCAGCCCCTTGGACTTCAGGATGGCAGCCAGCGCATGGAACACCTCGGCGCACCAGCGCAGCGCTTCCTTAAAAGAGGGTGCGCCCACCGGCATGATCATAAACTCCTGTGTATCCACAGTATTCGTTGCGTGTGCGCCGCCGTTCAGAATGTTCATCATGGGCACAGGCAGGCGGTTGCCGTTTACGCCGCCCAGAAAACGGTACAGCGGCATTTCCAGCGAAGCGGCTGCTGCGCGGCAGGCTGCAATGGACACCGCCAGAATGGCGTTTGCGCCCAGATTGGACTTATCCTTGGTGCCGTCGGCTTTGATCATGGCGGCGTCCACGGCGTAGATGTCGGAAGCATCCATGCCCACCACAGCGTCCGCAATGACCGTGTTGATGTTTTCCACCGCCTTGGTCACGCCCTTGCCCAGATAGCGGCTCTTGTCGCCGTCTCGCAGCTCCAGCGCCTCAAACTCGCCGGTGGATGCACCGGAAGGGGCGCAGCCGCGTGCCACAGTGCCGTCCGCCAGCGTGATCTCGGCTTCTACGGTGGGGTTGCCGCGGGAGTCTAGGATCTCGCGGCCTACAACAGATTCAATTTCCAGATAATTCATCTTGAAATCCTCCTGAATATCATTTTCTCTCCCACGCTGCCCGGGCGGGCAGATGGGGAACTGCTCTATTTAGATAGTTATATATAACTAACTATCAATATCCTACCACGCTTTGCACCCCGGCGCAAGAGCCGGTGCGTATGTTTGCAGACCTAAATTTTTAACGGGAACGCAAACCGCCGTGGAAAACCTGTTTACAGTCTGCCCCCTTGCGGCAGCGGGGATACGTTATGCTTACCATGTGTTTTTTATATGGCAGATATGCCAAAAATTTTCTTTACTTTTTGGCGATTCGGTTCTATACTGGTTGCGGCGTTTTCGCTGTTTTCCCATTTATAGTCGTTATAGAGGAGGATTTTTGCAATGAATAAGGATCTGACGGTGGGCAAGCCGTCACAGGTATTGTGGCAATTCTGTCTGCCCATGTTCGGCAGCATCATTTTCCAGCAGCTGTACAACATCGCCGACAGTCTGGTGGCGGGCAAGTTCATTGGTGAAAATGCGCTGGCTGCGGTGGGCAACAGCTACGAGATCACCCTGATCTTCATCGCCTTTGCCTTTGGCTGCAACATCGGCTGCTCGGTCATCGTGTCCCGCTACTTTGGCGCAAAGGAATACCGCGAGATGAAGACCTCGGTCTACACCTCCCTCATCGGCTCTGCCGTGCTGTGCGCCGTGCTGATGGGCATCGGTCTGTTTGGCTGCGACGCCCTGCTGGAGCTCATCAACACCCCGGAGGAGATCCTTGCAGATTCTGCGCTGTATCTGGATATCTACGTTCTGGGCCTGCCCTTCATGTTCTTCTACAACATTGCCACCGGCATCTTCTCTGCCCTTGGCGACAGCAAGACCCCCTTCTACTTCCTTGCAGTCTCTTCTTTGTCCAACATCGGCGTGGACATCCTGTTTGTAGCAGGTTTCCAGATGGGCATTGCCGGTGTAGCATGGGCTACCTTCCTGTGTCAGGGTGTCAGCTGCGTGCTGGCCATGGTGGTGGTGTTCCGCCGCATCCGCGCCTTCCACACCGAGGGTCATGTGCAGCTGTTCTCGTGGAATATGCTGGGCAAGGTGGCTGTGGTGGCTGTGCCCAGCATCCTGCAGCAGAGCTTTGTCTCGGTGGGCAACATCATCCTGCAGAGCATCATCAACACCTTTGGTGCCAGCGTCATTGCAGGCTACTCTGCCGCCGTCAAGCTGAACAACATGGTCATCACCTCCTTTACCACCTTGGGCAACGGCATCTCCAACTACACCTCCCAGAACATGGGTGCAGGTAAGATGGACCGCGTGAAGGAGGGCTTTGGCGCGGGCCGCAATCTAGTGTGGCTGCTGTGTGTGCCGCTGGTGGTGCTGTACTTCTTCTTTGGCCGCTTCCTGCTGCTGCTGTTCATGAACGACCCGCAGGGCCCTGCCATTGACACCGGTATGCTGTTTTTGCGCATCCTCTCTCCCTTCTACTTTGTGGTGTCGGTCAAGCTGGTGGCAGACGGCATCCTGCGCGGCTGCGGCCTGATGGTGCGGTTCATGATCGCTACCTTCACCGACCTGATCCTGCGCGTGGGCATTGCCGCCGTGCTCAGCGCCACCGCGCTGGGCTCCACCGGCATCTGGATGGCATGGCCTGTGGGCTGGTGCATCGGTACGGCACTTTCCATGGTGTTCTACGTCACCGCCATCCGCAAGGCACTGGCAGAGCCGGTGGCTGTTGCCGAGGCCGAGGGACGGGCTGCAGAGGCCCGCGCCGAGGCCGAATTTGCCGCCGACGCCGAGATGGAGACCCTGTAACCTTTTTGCAACCTGTGAATTCGTTTCATCTCACAGATAAACAAAATGAACAATTTGAAATAGTGCACAAAATCGTGCTTTAATTTTTGTATAAAGTATCAACAAAGCCGAGAAAATGCGCCCAAAAGTATGGACGGTTTGTGAATTGCGGATTTGAACCCAGATAGCTATAATAACAGACAAGAAAAGAAGCAAGGCCACTTTAGAGGGGAAGGGCCTTGCTTCCGTTTTTATCAATTTACTTTATAAAACACTCCGAAGGAGGAGATTTTTATGAAAAAGATGATCACTCGTCGTCAGTTCATGGCCGCTGCCGGTGTTGTTGCCGCAGCAAGCGCTCTGACTGCCTGCGGCGGTTCTTCCGCAAGCACTGCCGCTTCTTCTGCTGCCGGTTCTACCGCCGGTTCCGCTGCTGCTTCCGGCAGCACCATCAAGGTGGGTGTGATGGGCCCCCTGACCGGTGACGCTTCCGTTTACGGTCAGGCTGTTGTAAACGGTGCCAGCCTGTACATGAAGCAGGTCAATGCCGATGGCGGTGTCAACGGCAAGCAGCTGGAAGTCATCTCCATGGACGAGCAGGGCGATGAAACGCAGGCTGTGACCTGCTTTACCAAGATGGTGGATCAGGGCATCACCGCTCTGGTGGGCGATGTAACCACCGCTCCCACGCTGGCTGTTGCCGCTGAGAGCGCCGATTACAATATGCCTATGGTCACCGCTTCCGCTACTGCCGAGGCTGTTACCTACGATGCCGAGACCGACACCGTGAACGGGAATGTGTTCCGTGCCTGCTTCACCGACCCCTTCCAGGGCGTGAAGATGGCAGATTACGCTTACGAGAAGCTGGGCTACACCAAGGCAGCCGTCATCTTCCTGAAGGGCAAGGACTACAACGAGGGTCTGGCCGAGAACTTTGCCAAGGAGTTTGAGGCAAAAGGCGGCACCGTCGTGGATCAGGAGAGCTACTCTGAGGGCGACGTGGACTTCAAGACCCAGCTGACCAGCATCCTTGGCAAGAACCCCGAGATGGTGTTCTGCCCCAACTACTATCAGGAAGTGGGTCAGATCCTGGCTCAGGCTGAGAGCATCGACTTGACCGTTCCCTTCCTCGGTGGCGACGGCTGGGATGGTCTGGAGGGCTACGCCACCGCCGACCAGCTGAAGGACTCCTACTTCTGCGCCTGCTACGCTAAGGGCTCCAACACCGCGTTTGAGGATGCCTACAAGGCCGAGTACGGCGAGGCCTACCCCAACGGCTTTGCACCCTTGGGCTACGATGCTGCTATGACCGTTGTGTACGGCATTAAGGCTGCCGAGGAGCAGGGCCTCGAGGCCGGCTCCGACGAGTACAAGCAGGCCGTCATCGATGCCATTGCCGGCGGCACCATCGAGGGCATCACCGGCACCTTTACCTTCGACGAGCACCACAACCCCGTCAAGAGCACTGCCATCCTGACCTACGTGGACGGCAAGCCCGAGCTGAAGGAAATGTTCTGATCCGCGCTGTTCCATCCACCGGTGATGGAGCCGCCCGCACAGAGCAAACCCCATGATTTTCTGGAGAACGCCGGAACAGCTTTTTTCTGGTCAGGCGTTCTCCGTTTTTTATATCAAAAAGTGTAAACGCCGCAAAGAAAGGAAGTATCCAACCATGACAGTGTTCTTTAGCCAGCTGATCAACGGCTTGTCCCTTGGCAGCATCTATGCACTGATCGCACTGGGCTACAGCATGGTGTACGGCATTATCCTGCTGCTGAACTTTGCCCACGGCGATGTCATCATGGTGGGCGCATACATGTCCTGGTTCGTCATGAACCAGCTGGGTCTTGGCCCGGTCACCGCTGTGTGCGCCACCATCATCACCTGTACGCTGCTGGGCGTGGTGATCGAAAAGATCGCCTACACCCCCCTGCGCAGCGCACCCCGCATCTCGCTGCTGATCACCGCCATTGGTGTCTCCTTCTTTCTGGAGTACACCGCAGAGCTGATCATGGGCTCGGGTGCAAAGGTGATCCCCGCCTACTACACCAATCAGACCTTCCGTCTGGGCAAGGTGCCGCTGGGTCTTACTTCGATCATCACGCTGGTGGTCACCGTGCTGTCCATGCTGGTGCTCACCTTTCTGGTGCAAAAGACCAAACTCGGCAAGGCCATGCGCGCCGTCTCGGAGGATATGGATGCTGCCCGTCTGATGGGCATTAACGTCAACAGCACCATCTCCTTTACCTTTGCCGTGGGCTCGGCGCTGGCAGGCATTGGCAGCGTGCTGTACTGCTGCTCCTACCCGCAGGCTACCCCCACCATGGGCTCCATGCTGGGTCTGAAGGCCTTCGTCGCCGCCGTGCTGGGCGGCATCGGCTCCATCCCGGGTGCCATGGTCGGCGGCATTGCCATCGGTCTGTGCGAGTGCTTTGTTTCCGCCATCGGCCTTTCCGCATGGAAGGACGCTGTTACGTTTGCAATTCTGATCATCGTGCTGCTGGTCAAGCCCACGGGCTTCCTTGGCCGCAAGGTGCAGGAAAAGGTGTAAGGGGGCATAACGATGAATACCAAACGCAAGACCATCAAAATGCCCGTGCGCTACCTGATGAATCTGGTGCTGGTGGGGCTGCTGTTCGTGGGGCTTTCCTATGTGACCGGCAATATGCTGTCCACCTACCAGAATAAGGTGCTGCTGACCGTGGGCATCAACATCATTCTGGCCGTCTCGCTGAACGTTGCCACCGGTTATCTGGGGCAGCTGCCGCTGGGTCACGCCGGTTTTATGGCGGTAGGTGCCTACGCCTGCGCCCTGTTCACCAAATCCTCGGGCCTGCCCAAGGGCGTGGCCTTTGCCATCGGTCTGGTGCTGGCATGGGTGATCGCCGGGCTGTTCGGGGTGCTTATCGGTATCCCTGCCCTGCGCCTGACCGGCGACTATCTGGCCATCCTGACGCTGGGCTTTGGCGAGATCATCCGCATCACCTTGAACAACATCGATGATGTGCTGGGCTTCAAGTTGTTCTATGGCTCCAAGGGTCTGAAAAACATCCCCAAGTATTCCAACTTTACCAACGTGTTCCTGTGCGTGGTCATCACCTGCTTTTTGATCCACGCCATGATGAAGAGCCGCCACGGCCGTGCTGTGCTGGCCATCCGCGACAACGAGATCGCCGCCGAGAGCTGCGGCATCCAGACCACCTATTATAAGGTGATGGCCTTTGCCTTCTCCGCTGCCTTCGCAGGCTTGGCGGGCGGCCTGTACGCCTGCTACATCGGCGTGCTGAACCCCTCCACCTTCGGCTTTATGAAGTCCATTGAGATCCTTGTCATGGTGGTTCTGGGCGGCATGGGCTCCATGCTGGGCTCCATTCTGTCCGCTACCGTGCTGACCATCCTGCCCGAGGCTACCCGCAGCTTTGAGAGCTACCGCATGGTGGTCTATTCGCTGGTTCTGGTGCTGATGATGATCTTCCGCCCGGGCGGACTGCTGGGCAGCTACGATTTCTCCCTGAGCCGCATCGTGGAAAAGGCCATGAATGGCGAACTGTTCCGCAAACATACCAAAAAGGAGGCCACTGACCATGAGTGAGTTCCAGACCAGACTGCACAGTGTGCCCTCCGGCGGTTTTCTGACCGACCGCGACAAGGACAAAAAGCCCATTCTGGACGTGCGTGAGCTGGGTATCGACTTCGGCGGTCTGACCGCCGTGGACAACTTTAACCTGATGATCGGCCGCAACGAGATCGCCGGTCTGATCGGCCCCAACGGCGCAGGCAAGACCACCGTGTTCAACCTGCTCACCAACGTCTACCAGCCCACCCGCGGCTCCATCCTGATCGATGGGATGCCCACCGCCGGGAAAAAGACCTATCAGGTCAACCGCATGGGCGTGGCGCGTACCTTCCAGAACATCCGCTTGTTCAAGGAGCTGAGCGTCATCGACAACATCAAGGTGGGTCTGCACGAGTCCATGAAGTATAATCTGGCGTCCTCCCTGCTGCGGATGCCGAACTACTGGAAAGAGGAAAAGCAGTGCACCGAGCGTGCGCTGGAACTGCTGGACATCTTCCACATGGCAGACCTTGCCAACGCGCAGGCCGGCAGCCTGCCCTACGGCGCACAGCGCCGGTTGGAGATCATGCGCGCACTGGCTACCGGCCCGAAGCTTCTGCTGCTGGACGAGCCTGCCGCCGGTATGAACCCCTCCGAGACGGCGGAGCTGACCGAGACCATCCGCCGCATCCGCGACGAGTTCAACATTGCCGTGCTGCTCATCGAGCACGACATGAGCCTTGTCATGGGCATCTGCGAGGGCATTGCGGTGCTGAACTTCGGCCGCATCATCGCCAAGGGCACCCCGGACGAGATCCGCGATAACCCGCAGGTCATCGAGGCCTATCTGGGCAAAAAGGAGGGCTGAGCCATGGCTGATACATTACTGAAGGTGGACGGCATCAACGTCTACTACGGCAACATCCACGCCGTAAAGGATATCTCTTTCACAGTCAACGCGGGCGAGATCGTCACCCTGATCGGTGCCAACGGCGCGGGCAAATCCACCACCCTGAAAACCATTTCCGGTCTGCTGAAGCCCCGCACCGGCGATGTGCTGTACAAGGGCAAGAGCATCAAGGGCGTGCGCGCCCACAAGATCGTGGAAAGCGGCCTTGCACAGGTGCCGGAGGGACGTCATGTGTTTTTGCACATGACGGTGGACGAGAACCTTGATATGGGCGCTTACACCCAGCCCGCTTCCACCATCGCCGCCAACAAGGAAAAGGTGTTCACCCTGTTCCCCCGCCTGAAGGAGCGCCGCAAACAGCTGGCGGGCACTATGTCCGGCGGCGAGCAGCAGATGCTGGCCATGGGGCGTGCGCTCATGAGCAACGCTTCCATGCTGATGCTGGACGAGCCCTCCATGGGTCTTTCGCCGCTGCTGGTGCAGGAGATCTTTGACATCATCCGCGACATCCACAAGGAGGGCATGACCATCCTGCTGGTGGAGCAGAACGCACAGATGGCGCTTTCGGTGGCTGACCGCGCCTATGTGCTGGAGACCGGCCGCGTGGTCATGGACGGCACCGGTGCCGAGCTGCTGACCAACGAGCGCGTCCGTAACGCCTATCTGGGCGGGTAAACGGAAAAATAGTTTGATTTGCAGTTCCGAAACGCCCAAGGGCGTTTCGGAACTGCTTTTTCCTGCTATCACTTTACTTTCGTAAAAAATTGTGCCATAATGGGTGCAGTATTCCGGCTTTGCAAAAGCCACGCCCCGGCTCGGGAAAGCGGGGCGCAAACCACACAGAATGAGGGGTAAACGTTATGAGCAAGATCATCATCCCGGCAAACTACACACCCGCGCTGAACCTGTACGACACCCAGCGCGCCATCGGCACGGTGAAGCGGCTGTTCGCCGATACCCTGTGCGCCACGCTCAACCTGTACCGCGTGTCCGCACCGCTGTTTCTGGAGGCTTCCACCGGCCTGAACGACGATCTGAACGGCGTGGAGCGCAAGGTGACCTTTGACATCAAGGACAGCGGCACTGAGGCACAGGTGGTGCAGTCGCTGGCAAAGTGGAAGCGGCAGGCGCTGAAGGACTACGGCTTCCGCGTGGGCAAGGGTCTGTACTGCGACATGAACGCCATCCGCCGGGACGAGGAACTGGACAACCTCCACTCGGTCTATGTGGACCAGTGGGACTGGGAAAAGATCATCACGGTGGAGGACCGCAACGAGACCTACCTGAAAAACGTGGTGCGCTGCATCGTGTCTGCGGTGTGCGCCACCGAGATGAACCTGCACGCCATGTTCCCCCAGCTGCAGGATCTGCCCCTGCACACCCCCAACGTGACCTTTGTCACCTCACAGGAGCTGGAGGATAAGTACCCCGATCTGACCCCGAAGGAGCGGGAGAATGCCTTTGTCAAGGAGAACGGCACCACCTTCCTGATGAAGATCGGCGCACCCCTGCGCAGCGGCAAGCCCCACGATGGCCGCGCCCCGGACTACGATGACTGGGATCTGAACGGCGATCTGCTGTTCTGGAACGACCCGCTGCAGTGCAGCTACGAGTTGAGCAGCATGGGCATCCGCGTCAGCCCGGAAAGCATGGACAGGCAGCTGACCATGGCGGGCTGCGATGACCGCCGCGCCCTGCCCTTCCACAAGGCAGTGCTGGCTGGTGAGCTGCCCTATACCATCGGCGGCGGCATTGGCCAGAGCCGCCTGTGCATGCTGCTGCTGGGCAGCGTCCACATCGGTGAGGTGCAGGCCAGCGTGTGGGACAAGGCCACCCGCGAGGCCTGCGCCAAGGCCGGCATCCCGCTGCTGTAAGCGGAACGTTTTTTCAGCGGAAAAAATATTTTTGATTTGAAATACAGCCAAGCCTGCGGGCTTGGCTGTATTTCGCTTTTTCTTTTATAAAAACCAAGAAGGGACAGCCCGCGGGCTGTCCCTTCTTCTGTTTTATATCCTATTAGTTCTGCTTTTTCCAGCGGCGCATGACACCCATGCCCAGTGCATAGGGGCCGGTGTGCACCGCAATGGTGCAGCCGATCTGCAAAAGCCCTACCTCACACTGTGCGCCGGGGTACTTGGCGCGCAGGGCGGCACGGGTCTGCATCCACAGACGCTTGCCCTCGTCGGCATCGTAGCCGTAGCCCACCGTGATGCGGTAGTCGTCCGGGGTGCCGCCGTGGGCATCCAGATAGTTCATCAGCTGTTCCAGTGCCTTTTCAAAGCTCTTCTGGCGGCCGCGGGCCACGCCGCCGGAGAAAATCTCGCCGTCCTTGAACAGGATCATGGGCTTGAGTCCTAGCATATTGGCGGCGCGGCCGGTCACCTTGCCGATGCGCCCACCCTTGATGAGGTAGTCCAGATCACCCACGGTAAAGAAGATCTGGTTGGTGGATTTTTCCGCTTCCAGCCAAGTCACAGTCTCGTCCAAGGTGCAGCCTGCATCCCGCATGGCCACGGCGTTTTCCACCATTGTGGATTCGGTCACGGTGGCGGCGGCAGAGTCGATGACCTCGATGCGGGCATCGGGGTAGTCCTCCAACACCAGATCCCGGGCGTTGCGGGCGCTGCCCACGCAGCCGCTCATCTTGCCGGTGAACACCAGACACAATACCGCCCGACCCGCCTCGGCGTGTGCGCGGAAGGTCTTTTCAAAGTCCTCGATGGAGGCCAGACTGGTCTTGGGGTAGGCCGCCGGGTTATCCACCATGAACTGATAAAAGTCCCGCACAGGGATCTCCAGCCCTTCCTTGCGGTAATGCTCGCCGTCCAGCGATACATAAAAGGGCACGACCTCGATGCCAAGCTGCTTGGCGGTGTCCAGCGTCAGGTCGCAGGCGCTGTCGGTAATGATATCAAACATCTGTGACGCTTCCTTTTCTGAAACTCGGGGGCTGCTTTTTGCGGCAGCTCAGCCGCGGTGGATGTAGGCCTCGCGCTCTGCGCCCACCGAGATATAGGTGATCTTGCAGCCCACAGCCTTTTCTAGGTATTCCACATAATCGCGGGCCTGCTGGGGCAGGTCCTCCCACTTGCGGGCTGCGGTGATATCGCAGTGCCAGCCGGGCAGGTACTCCACCACGGGCTGAGCGGTATCCAGTGCCTCACCCATGGGGAAGCGGGTGGTGGTGGTGCCGTCGGTCAGCTTGTAAGCGGTGACCATGGGGATCTTTTCCATGTAATCCAGCACGTCCAGCAGGGTCAGAGCCACCTCGTCGCAGCCCTGGCAGAACACGCCGTAGCGGCTTGCCACCAGATCGATGGGGCCCACGCGGCGGGGACGTCCGGTAGCTGCGCCGTACTCGTGGCCGGCCTCACGCAGAGCGTGCTTCTCTTCCTCGGTCATAGCCAGTTCGGCGGCGAAGGGGCCGTCGCCCACGCAGGAGGAGTAGGCCTTCATGACGCCGATGGAGTTGTTCAGCTTGTGGCCGGGGATGCCGGCGCCGATGGGTGCATAAGCACCGATGACATTGGAGGAGGTGGTGTAGGGGTAGATGCCAAAGTCGATATCGCGCAGTGCGCCCAGCTGTGCCTCAAACAGCACCTTCTTGCCGGCAGCATCGGCATCGGCCAGATACTGACCCACATCGCAGATGTAGTCCTTGAAGATGGCGGCATACTTTTCGAGCCATGCCCACATCTCGTCCACGCTGATGGGCGCTGCGTTGTAGCTGCCCTCCATGACCAGATTCTTGGAATCCACCATGGTGACCAGACGCTTCTTCACGGCGTCGTCCAGATGCAGCAGATCGCCCATGCGCAGGGTCTTTTTCATGTACTTGTCGCCGTAAGCGTAGGCAATGCCGCGCTTGGTGGAGCCGAACTGTGCGCCGGTCTTGGACAGGCGTGCCTCCTCCAGGCCATCCTGCTCCACATGGTAGGGCATGGTGATGGTTGCGCGGTCGGAGATCTTCAGATTTGCCGGGGTGATCTCAATGCCCTGCTCGCGCAGCTTATTGATCTCGCCGTCCAGATGATGCGGGTCGATGACCATGCCGTTGCCCATAACGCACACGACGTTGGGGCGCAGGATGCCGGAGGGCAGCAGGTTCAGTACGAACTTGCCGCGCTCGTTTTTAACGGTATGGCCTGCGTTGTTGCCGCCCTGATACCGTGCAACGATGTCGTACTCCTGGCTGATCAGGTCGACCATGCGGCCCTTGCCCTCATCGCCCCAGTTGATACCCGTAATTGCAGTAAGCATAATAAATGACCTCTTTATCATTTTTTCAAAAGACAGCCTTTTCCGTGCACCTTGCCCGGGATACGCCACCTTGGGAATCTGTACCGCCCGCGGAAATGTCCGCAACAATACAACTATAGTATAGCACGAAACGCGGAACAAAAAAAGAGGGAAGAAATACTTTTCTCTCAATTATCCGCCAGGCGCTCCTCTTCGTGATGCTGCTTTAGTTCTTCTTCCCCAGCTTGTGCACAGTGCCATCCGGCTCTTTGATCGAGGTGTTGTTCAGCTGGGCGCGCAGGCTGGCCTTTACGTCCGCAACATACTCCTGCCGCAGGGCCTGCTGCTCTGCCTTTTCGGCATCGGTCAGGCCGGTGGTCTTGCTCTTTTTTGCCAGCTCGTTGATGCGGGCGATCTTCTCGTTTGTCATCGCAGTTCTCCTATTAGATAAAATGTGATATAATATGACCGGGATGCCCCTTCCGGCAGCTGCGGCTCTTTTGGCGAGGCAGCAGGAGGGAGCTATTTGAATCAAAGCAAGTATAACAAAGGATGAAACCGATGTCAAAACAGTTGAATTTTGCACAGCAGATGGACGAAGTGTTGAAAACGCTGGGGCCGCAGCGGCCAAAGCTGCTGCTCCATGCCTGCTGCGGGCCCTGTTCCAGCGCCGTGCTGGAACAGCTGTGCCGGTATTTTGAGATCACGGTGCTTTACTATAACCCCAACACCTGGCCTGCCGAAGAATACTACCGCCGGGGCGAGGAGCTGAAAAAGTTCGTGGCGCAGGCGCACCCGCTGGGGGTCACGGTCATCGAGGACCACTACGACCCGCAGGAGTTCTACACGGCGGTGCAGGGGCTGGAAAACGAGCCGGAGCGGGGCGGGCGGTGCACCGTCTGCTACCGTTTGCGGATGCGCCGGGCGGCACAGTACGCAAAGGAGCACGGCTTTGATTGGTTCACCACCACGCTCTCCATCAGCCCCCATAAGGATGCTGCCCGCATCAATCAAATCGGGCAGGAGCTTGAAGCCGAATTCGGCATCAGGCACCTGCCCTCGGATTTCAAAAAGCAGAACGGCTACCTGCGCTCCCTCCAGCTCTCGGAGGAGTACGGGCTTTACCGTCAGGATTACTGTGGGTGTGAGTTCAGCGCAAAGGCGAGGGGGTGAACCGCTCAGTCGCCTGCTGCTTGCCTCTCCTGCCAGGAGAGGTGGCATTGCGAAGCAATGACGGAGAGGTTTACTCCTCCCGCATTCTGGACACCAGAATTGCAAAGACGATCAGCCCCACACAGGGCACGATGTTGGTTGCCATACCAACAGCAAGACCGGCGCTTTCAGCTACCTTGCCGATGACCCAGGGCATCAGGATCGCGCCGCTGGATGCCACCGGCAGCATGATGCCCATGCTGGTCACGGTGGTCATTTTACCGGCGCTGGCCACGGCGGTGGGGTTCATACCGGCCATGGAGAAGGCAAAGGCGAACAGCAGTAGGATGGCAGGCAGCTGGCTGTGGGTCTGCATCATGGCAAAGTAGAAGGCAGTGCAGAAAACCGCCATAAACACCATGGCCTTGCGGGGCTGTTTGAGTGGGAACACAAAAGCGATGAGCAGGCGGCCGATCAGGGTGGCACCCCACATCACGGTGACGGTATAGGCCGCCAGCGTGCCTGCAATGATGCCGCTGTCCTTGAAGTAGGTGACCATCCAGCCCACAACGCTCTGCTCGGCGGCGTTCTGGCAGAACAGCAGGCCGGTGAGCAGCCAGAAGCGGGAGGAGCGCAAAAAGCTCCAATCGGTGACAGTTTCTTTGGCCTTGGCACGGCCTGCCATGGGGGTGAACAGGTATACCAGCCAGAGCACCAGACCCAGCGCCGCCAGTGCCAGCACGGCCAGTGTGGTGCTGACCCTGGCAGCGGCAGAGATCAGAAAGGGGCAGAGCAGGGCACCGCAGGCGTAGCAGGCGTGCATGGTGTTCATGCCCCGGGTGCGGTCTGCAGAGTTGCCGCTGACAAGAATGGTGCAGGTGTTCAGGACACTGCCCTTGGCAATGCCCACAATGAAGAAGGCCAGCGCCAGCAGAATGGGCAGGCCGGTCAGGCCCATCAGGCCGTAGCCCACCGCATAGCCGATGGTCAGCAGCAGGACGCTTGGCTTCATGCCTATTTTTCCCACCAGCGCACCGGCCAGCAGGCCCGCCAGCAGGTTGCCGATGCTCAGCAGGCTGAGCAGGGTGCCGGTCATGCCGTAGGCAAAGCCGTATTCTTCCTGCAGCAGGCTGACCACCACACCGCTGGAAATGGCGCAGATGCCGCTGAAAAAGAAGGTGATGAAGCCCACGTTCCGCAGGCGGGTGTTCCGTTGTTCCATAGGATTCTCCTTGCAGTATTCGGGGGCGCAGTGCCCGTAGTTGCTTTTATTAAAGCATATTCTGGTCAGAAAGCAAGGGCTGTTGAGCCAGCAGAAGCAAAATCAGCGCCCAGTGGAAGCGCCCTGCCGTTCGGTGGGGCGCTTCTGGATTTTATTTTGCGTCTCCTATTGACAATGATCGAATCGTGCGTTATGATATTGTACGACATCAAACAGTTCCGAAGAAAACAATCCTGTCACAAACAATTCAAAAGGGAAACCATTATGCACGATGAAAGCAACAAACAGCCCTGCTGCAACCCCCCATGGGAGCCGCCGCAGGTCATCCCGGCACAGGTGCGCCGGGTGAACAACCTGATCTTCCGCAAGATCAACCAGTTCCATCGGGAGAACAATGTGGACAACGTGACCCCCATGCACGACTGGATCATGAGCTACCTCTACTGGCACAAGAACGACCCCGTGTACCAGCGCGATATCGAACGGGAGTTCTCCATCACACGCTCGACTGTGACGAACATCCTGCAGCTGATGGAGCGCAAGGGCTACATCGAGCGCCAGAGCGTGCCGCAGGATGCCCGGCTCAAGCGGCTGATCCTGACGGAAGAGGGAGGCCGCGTCCACGAAAAGACGATGCTCTCCCTGCACCAGACCGATGAGTTTGTGGCCGGATTGCTGACGGAAGAGGAAAACGCAGAGCTTCTGCGGTTATTGAACAAGCTGCGCAAGGGGCTGGAATGACCCCTGCAAATAAACTTCAGGAGGATTACAACAGATGATCAAAAAACTTGTGTCACATCTGGGCGAGTACAAGCGCGCCGCGATCCTGACACCGATCTTCTCTGCTCTGGAAGCCATCATGGATGTGCTGCTGCCCACCATCATGGCCTTTATCATTGACCAGGGCATTGAAAAGGGCGATATGAACGCCGTTGTCAAGTACGGCCTGCTCACCTTCCTGGTGGCGGCCATTGCCCTGCTGCTGGGCGTGCTGGCCGGCAGGTTTGCTGCCACGGCATCCACCGGCTTTGCGGGCAACCTGCGCGATGCGATGTATGAGAACATCCAGCATTTCTCGTTCTCCAACATCGACAAGTATTCCACGGCCGGTCTGGTCACCCGTATGACCACCGACGTGACCAACCTGCAGAACGCGTTCCAGATGATCGAGCGCATGTGCGTGCGTGCCCCCGTCCATCTGGTTTTCGCGCTGATCATGGCTTCCATGATCAGCCGCTCGCTGACCATGGTGTTCCTGGTGGCAATCGTGTTCTTGGTGGCAGTGCTGGCAGGCATTATGGTTCCCACCTTCGGCATCTTTGATAAGGTGTTCAAGAACTACGATAACCTGAACGCCTCCGTGCAGGAGAATGTCTCGGCCATCCGCGTGGTCAAGAGCTTTGTCCGGGAGCACTTTGAGAACGAGAAGTACACCAAGGCCTGCGAGAGCCTGTACAAGCAGTTCGTCCACGCCGAGAGCCGCCTGAGCTTCAACAATCCCGCCATGCTGGTCTCTGTGTACGGCTGCAACATCGCCCTGAGCTGGTTCGGCGCACATTACGTCCTGAACGGTGCGATCACCACCGGCCAGCTGAACGCCCTGTTCGGTTACATTATGAACATCCTGATGGCCCTGATGATGCTGAGCACGGCCTTTGTGATGATCGCCATGTCCGCCGCTTCTGCCCGCCGTATCGTGGAAGTGCTGGACGAGACCACCGACCTGCCCGCCCCCAAGGCACCGGTGCAGCAGGTCAGGGATGGCGGCATCGAGTTCGAGCACGTTACCTTTAAGTATAAGCACGGCTCCGGCCAGCCTGTCCTGAACGATGTCACCTTCAGCATCCGGCCGGGCGAGACGCTGGGCATCATCGGCGGCACCGGCAGTGCAAAATCCAGCCTGGTGCAGCTGATCCCCCGCCTGTATGATGCCGAGACCGGTTCTGTCAAGGTGGGCGGCGTGGACGTTAAGGATTACAGCCTGGATGTCCTCCGCCGGGAGGTCTCCATGGTGCTGCAGAAGAACGTTCTGTTCAGCGGCACCATCCTCGACAACCTGCGCTGGGGCGATGAGAACGCCAGCGAGGAAGAGTGCATCCGGGTGGCCAAGCTGGCCTGCGCCGATGAGTTCATCGAGCGCTTCCCCGACAAGTACAATACCTGGATCGAGCAGGGCGGCTCCAACGTGTCCGGCGGCCAGAAGCAGCGCCTGACCATCGCCCGCGCCCTGCTGCGCAAGCCCAAGGTGCTGATTTTGGACGACTCCACCAGCGCCGTGGATACCGCGACCGATGCCAAGATCCGCAAGGCCTTCCGGGA
>ENA-ORLY01001821-ORLY01001821.1-human-gut-metagenome-genome-assembly--contig:-NODE-1821-length-23277-cov-3.559612_pt1 | contig 23277 bp, 26 predicted proteins | sample MGYA00243071_ERZ508832 | MGnify/ENA primary metagenome ERZ508832 (study PRJEB26277, sample SAMN04329777) | human gut metagenome | biome: human-associated habitat | host: Homo sapiens | place: USA... | reverse complement strand
GATTAGAGGGCAAAAACGGAACCGACCCCAAATTGCCCTAAATAAGGAGATAATAATGACAAAAAACAAAAATATATTAGTAAAAAAATTGTTAACAAATTTAACATTTGGATTGATAACGATAATATATCTTATTTTTATTAGTATAGAATATGTAAGATTAGACTCGTTAGTGTTAATAAAATATATAAATGCATCGATTATGTTATTTTTAGTAATATCAATTATAATGATGGAAATAGCATATAGAAAGAGAGAAGGACTAATATTTTTTAATGGACTAGAATTTTTGGCAACAGCATTATTTATTTTACTAGCACAACATATGGCTAAAGTTCTAAACTGTAGCGTACAAGTATATACATTTGCTGGTTCAAGCCTTTTTGCAATATATTATATATTAAAATCAGCAATATTATATACAAAAAGTCAACAAGAAAAATTAAAAGACTTAAGTGATATAAAAGACATTGTAAAAGATGAACCAATTAAAAAGGTTTCAAAAAGAAAAAATAAAAAGGTAGAAGAAGGAAATTAAAAATGATAAAAAGTATGACAGGGTATGGAAAAAGTAGTTTATCCATAAATTCAAGAGATTATCAAGTAGAAATAAAAGCAGTAAACCATAAATATATAGATATAAATATAAAATTGCCTCGTGTTATTAGTTATTTAGAAGATGATATAAGAAAGATAGTTAATTCCAAAATAAAAAGAGGAAAAATAGATATTTCGATTTTATTTGAAAATTATAGCAATGAGGGAAACGATATTAGAATAAATACAGAACTTGCTAAAATGTATATTCAAAATCTAAAGAAATTAGCAGATGAAGAAAATATTTCAGCTAATATAGAAGTAACAGAAATAACTAAGTTTCCAGATGTTTTAACAATAAAAAGTAATTTTGATGAAAAACAAATTAAAATAGAATTAATTCAAGCTGTAGAAGACGCACTGGAACAATTAATAAACATGAGACAAAATGAAGGAAATAGAATTTCACAGGATATTTTTGATAAAATATTGCAAATAGAAAAGAAAAATGAGGAAATTTTTGAATTATCTACTGGACTTATTGACGAATATGTAGTAAAATTAGAAGCAAGGATAAAAGAAATATTAAAAACAGAAGAATTAGATAAATCAAGATTAATGCAAGAAGTTGTTATATATGCAGATAAATGTTCGGTTGAAGAGGAGATAACAAGGCTAAGAAGTCATATAGAACAATTAAGAGGTTTAATTAATTCTGATGAGCCATCAGGAAAAAAGATGGATTTTATTATTCAAGAGATGAACAGAGAAGTAAATACAATAGGGTCAAAGGCTAATAATTTAGAAATTGTAAACAGAGTAGTAGATATAAAAACAATATTGGAAGACATAAGAGAACAAATTCAAAATATTGAATAAAATATTGCACTGAAAGGATGATAAAAATGCAATTAGTAAATATAGGGTTTGGAAATATAATAGCCGCAAACAAAATAGTAGCTATTGTAAGCCCTGAGTCTGCGCCTATAAAAAGAATGATTCAAGAAGCTAAAGATACAAAAAGTGCAGTTGATGCTACATGTGGTAGGCGTACTAGAGCAGTTCTAATAATGGATTCTGGACATATAATTTTATCTGCTGTACAACCTGAAACGGTTGCTGGAAGAGTTGACAAAGATATAACACCTACAACACAAAATACTGCTACAGATGAAACTTAAAAAGTAAAATTTATAAATGGAGGTAATTAAAAATGATGGTAAAACCAACAGTACAAGAATTGTTAACAAAAGCCAAAAACAGATATGAATTAGTAATTGCTACATCAAAAAGAGCTAGACAAATTGCTAGTGGTGCTGAAGTAAAAACAAATGTTAAAGAAGAATCAGCTGTTACACTTGCTGCTAATGAAATTGCGGAAGGAAAAGTAGATATTATTGAACCTGAAGAAATGAGAGAAGAAAATAAAGAAGAAGGAGAAAAATAAATTGTTAGTAATATTATCTGGTGTATCTGGAGCTGGAAAAGATACGATAAAAAAAGAATTAATAGCAAGAATGCCAAATATAGTAACACTTCCATCTTTTACTTCAAGGGAAATGAGACCAGGAGAAATAGAAGGTGGCCATTACCATTTTATTAGTAAAGAAGAATTTGAGGATAAAATTCGTAAAGGAGACTTTTATGAGTATGACTTGCATCATGGAAATTATTATGGAACTTCTAAAGAACTTATGGGAAATAAAATAAAAGAGGGAAAAATTATAGTTAAAGATATAGAAGTAAATGGTACTGAAAACCTTTTAAAGATATTGGGAAATGATACAAGAATAGTTACTATATTTTTAAAAGTAGAAAAAGAAGAATTAAAAAGACGCTTAATTGAAAGAGGCGACGATATACAAGATATAGAAGTAAGATTAAGTAGACTTGAATATGAAGAGGACAAAATAAAAATGTATGATTATGTTATAAAAAATGATGATTTTGAGAAAACAGTTCAAGTTATTATGACAATTATTGAAAATGAAAAAAGAATTGAAGATGAAAAAGAAAACAATTAGATTAATTTTAGAAGAACAGGATTACATGTGAAGTGATCTCCAATTATTCAATAAGGAGATTTCGCTTCATTTTTTATATCCCTTAATATGAAAATTTCATAAATTAATGCAAAAAAATAAAAAATATGATAAGATTATACACGAAATCAAATGAAAAGGAGTAAAGGAATGATAGCAGAAATAGTAATAAATAGATCAGCTAAAAGATTAAATCGAACATTTGATTATAGTGTTCCAAAAGAATTGGAGAAATTAGTATCTATAGGAAGCACAGTTCTAGTTCCATTTGGTAAATCAAGTAATTTAGAAGAGGGATATGTAGTAGGAATAAAAAATAGTTCTGGATATGAAGTAAAAGATATAGTAGAAATAAAACATAATTTAAGCATTAAACAAATGCAACTAGCTAAATGGATGTCTAAGAGATATTTTTGTAATTTATCAGATTGTATTAAACAAATGTTAACTCCTGGAACAAAAAATAAGAATATTGAAAAAAATGTACAAGATAAAAAGATTAATGTTGTATATTTAAAAAAAGAAGTTGATGATGAAATAGAAAAATTAAAATCTGAAAAGCAGAAAAAAATATTACAATTTTTGAAGACTAATGAGGGATGTACTATTCCAGAGATAGAGATGTTTACAGGTTGCTCAAGAGCGATAGTAAAAACTTTAGAAAAAAATGGTTATGTAAAAATTTTAGAAAAAAAAGTAGAGAGAAATCCTATTTTAAATAAGAATATAAACAAAACTGAAAAACTTAAGCTAACAGACGAACAACAAAATGCATATGATGAAATTTCAAAATGTATTAATCAACAACAATATGAAAGATTTTTGCTATATGGAGTAACTGGTTCTGGGAAAACAGAAGTTTATTTACAATTAATAGAAAAAACATTAAAACATAATAAAACAGCAATAGTGTTAGTCCCTGAGATATCTCTTACACCTCAAATGATAAATAGATTTATTTCGAGGTTTAATCAAGAAGAAATTGCAGTATTACATAGCAAATTATCAGTTGGAGAGAGATATGACGAATGGAATAAAATAAAAGAGGGAAAAGCAAAAATTATAATAGGTGCAAGATCTGCAGTATTTGCACCAACAGAAAACATAGGGATAATAATTATAGATGAAGAACATGATAGCTCATATAAATCTGAGGCAGTGCCTAAATATGATACAAAAGAAATTGCAAAAAAGATTGCTCAAGAAAATAAATGTCCATTAGTTTTGGGAAGTGCAACTCCTGATTTAGTTACATATTATAAAGCACAAAAGGGAAGAATAAAGTTATTAGAATTAACTCAAAGAGCAAATAATTCAAAATTGCCAAAAGTGGAAGTCATAGACTTAAAAATGGAACTTGCAAGTGGAAATAGATCAATGTTAAGTAATGCTTTACAACAAGCGATTGAAGAAAATTTGAAAGAAAAAAGGCAAACAATTTTGTTTTTAAATAGAAGAGGATATTCAACATTTATAATGTGTAGAGAATGTGGTTATACTGTAAAGTGTAAAAATTGTGATATAAGTATGACATATCATAAAACAGAAAATAAATTAAAATGTCATTACTGTGGGCACGAAGAAAAAGTTGTAACAATTTGCCCAGAATGTCATAGTACAAAAATAAGATATTTTGGTACAGGAACACAAAAGTTAGAAGCGGAAATTAATAAAATGTTTCCTCAAGCGTCAACAATTAGAATGGATGTAGACACTGTTACAAAAAAGAATTCACATGAAGAAATATTAGACAATTTTAAAAATAAAAATATAGATATTTTAATAGGAACACAAATGATTGTAAAAGGACATCATTTTCCAAATGTAACTTTAGTCGGTGTAATTGCGGCAGATAGTAGTTTAAATATAGATGATTATAGAGCAAATGAAAGAACATTTCAATTACTTACACAAGTTGCGGGAAGAGCAGGAAGAGAGCGACTTGACGGAAAAGTAATAATACAAACATATAATCCTGAGAATTTTAGCATAGTATGTGCACAAAAACAGAATTATGAAATGTTTTATAATACTGAAATCGCGTTGAGAAAACAGTTGAAATATCCACCATTTTGCGATATAATATTAATTGGATTTAATAGTTTGTCGGAAAAAGAAATAATAGAGTTGTCAAATAGAGTATATAATTATTTGAAAAATAATTTAGATAGACAAGCTTTTATTATTTTTAAACCAATGCCTTCACCTATTGATAAAATACAAAATAGATTTAGATGGAGAATTATTATAAAAGGTAATATAACAGAAGAGGTAAATACTCTTATAAATAAATGTTTACAAAGTGTATATGAAGCAAACTATAAAGATACTAGAGTTACTGTAGATGTAAATCCAAATAATATGATATAAACTATTAATTAGAATAAAAAGTGAGGTAAAAGTATGGCAATAAGAAATCTAAGATATGAAAAAGACGAAATATTAAGAAAGAAATCAAGAGAAGTAGATAATATTGATGAAAAAATTCAAATACTAATTGATGATATGATTGAAACAATGTATAAATATAATGGAGTAGGGTTATCTGCTGTGCAAGTTGGAATACTAAAAAGAGTTGTTGTTATAGATATTGACGATGGGACAGGTGTAAAAATATTAATAAATCCTAAAATAACTAAAACAAAAGGCGAACAAGAAGTAGAAGAAGGGTGTTTAAGTTTTCCTAATCAATATGCAAAAATGATAAGACCCAAAGAGGTAACAGTCGAAGCATTAGATAGAAATGGTAAAAAAATCATAATAAAAGCTAAAGACCTTTTAGCCCAAGCTATAGCTCATGAATGTGATCATCTTGATGGGATTGTATTTGTAGATAAAATGATACCTGGCACATTGGAATATGTTGAACAAGAAAAGAAATAAAATTTGTCGAAAAATATTGTAAACAAAAAATATTATTGATATAATAACATACAGAATTTGTTATAATTTTGAAAGGTTGGTAAATTATGAGAAGAGATAAAAAGATTTCTTTAATTGTATTAATATTAGTTATTATAGGTATAATTTTTGTTATATGTAAATTAGTAGGTAAAAAAGGTTCACACACTCAAAGATTAGCTCAAATATATGAGAACCTAAATTCTAATCAAACATATTTAATTGAAATGGAGCAAAATAGTAGCAATAAAATAATCATGGCTAAAAAGGGAGAAGAAACAATAATTGATCAATATTCAAAAGATAGTGAAACAAAAGCTGAGAGCCATACAACAACATTAGTAAAAGATAATAACACATATTTAATCTTACATGACAGAAAAGAATATTATGTGTATGAACAAAATAATGTAGAACAAAATATATTGACAGATGGAATAAAAGAAATTATAGATAAAAATTATACAACAGGAGAAGAAAAGGTCAAAGGGAAAAAATACTATTATGAAGAGTATGATGGAAGTACAATGTTTATGATAACAAATACTTTAGAACTTAGCGAAGCGGATATTAAAACGAGATTTTATTTTGATAAAAGTGGTAACTTAACATATATTAAAACAATATATGGAGAAGAACAAGAACTATTAAAAGTAAAATTAGAACAGGATTTTGATGATTCAATATTTGCAATCCCAGCAGATTATGCCGAAAACTAGAATAACATATATTAAATAGTATAAACTAAAGATGGATATATAAAGTTAAAAAAACTTTTTATATAAATTTCAAAAGAAAACTTTAATTTGATAGTTAAAGTGTAGAAAATCAAAAGAAGGAGTGAAATAATATGTCAGTAAACAAATTTGTTTTAAATGAAACATCATATTTTGGAAAAGGAGCAAGAGAGGAATTACCAGAAGAAATCCGTAAAAGAAGATTTAATAAGGTATTAGTAGTAACAGATAAAGCATTATTTGAGTGTGGAGTAACAGCAAGAGTAACAGAAGTTTTAGATAGAGCTGGAATAGCATATGAAGTATATTCAGAAGTAAAACCAAACCCAACAATAAAAAATGTATTAGATGGTGTTGAAGCTTGCAAAAATGCAGGTGCAGATGTAATAGTTGCAGTTGGTGGAGGTTCAAGCATAGATACAGCAAAAGGAATATCTATTGTTATGACAAACCCAGATAGAGCAGATATAGTATCATTAAATGGTTTATCAAATACAGTAAATAGAGGTATGCCAATAATAGCATTACCAACAACATCAGGAACAGCAGCAGAAGTAACAATAAATTATGTAATAACAGATGAAGAAAGAGAAATTAAAATGGTCTGTGTTGACCCTAATGATATTCCAATATTAGCAATAGTAGATTCAGATTTAATGGCATCTATGCCAAAGTCAATCGCAGCTGCTACAGGAATGGATGCATTAACACATGCTGTTGAAGGATATATTACAAAAGCACATAATACAATGTCTGATATGTTCCATATGCAAGCAATAAAATTAATCTTTAAATATCTAGCATCAGCTGTAAATGAAAAAGATGAAGAGGCAATCGAAATGATGGGATTAGCTCAATATATTGCAGGAATGGGATTCTCAAATGTAGGATTAGGAATTGTACACTCAATGGCACATCAATTAGGAGCTGTTTATGATACACCACATGGTTTAGCAAATGCTATATTATTACCAACAGTTATGAGATTTAATGGAGAAGATTCAGCAACAGCACAAAGGTTTAGAGAAATCTTATGCGAAATTGGAAGACCAGATGCTGCAAACCTAAATGACCAGGATGTTATAAATACATTTGTATGGATGATAGCTGAACTTTCTAAATCAGTAGGAATTACTCAAACGGTTAGAGATGTTGGAGCAAGAGAAGAGGATTTTGACATGCTAGCAGATAAAGCTATGCAAGATCCTTGTAAACCAGGTAACCCAAGAGAGGTTTCAAGAGAAGACTTTATAGAATTATTTAGAAGAGCATTTTAAAAAGAAAACTAGAGTATAAAAAGAGCAGGGGCTATATACCTTTGCTCTAGTTTTTTACAAGGAGATGGATTATATATGAAGATTGGATTAATTTCAGATATACATGGAAATATAAAAGCTTTAGATGCGGTTTTGGAACAATTAGAAAAGGAAAATATAGATAAAATAATTTGCCTAGGGGATTTTGTAGGTGGAGCTCCGATGTCAGAAGAAGTAATACAAAAAATAATAAATATGGGTAAAAAATTAGTTGCAGTAAGAGGAAATCGCGAAAGGTATATAATTGAAGGCATGCCTAAAGTTGTGCACGATGAAAAAATGAAAATAAGTGATGAACAATTACAGAGAAATGAATGGTTAAAAAAAGAATTAAGTGGCTCATCAAAAGAATTTATATTAAAATTACCAAAAGAAATAATATGCGAAATAGAGGGAAATAAAATTTATATTGCTCACTATCCAATGAACAAAGATGGAAGTTTTAGAAAACACATAAAAAAAGCTAGTATAGGAGAAAATGAAATAATGTTTAGTGGAATAGATGCTGACATATATTTATATGGACATACTCACAAAGAAGTTTATAATTTAAAAGACAACAAAACATACATAAATCCTGGTGCATTAGGATGTCCTGGAAAAACAAATTATGCACCATATGGAATATTAAACATTAATAAAAATAAAGTAGAATATAACCAATTATATGTAGAATACAATGTCCAAGAGGTTGTTGATTATATACAAAAGATAAAGTTTCCAGGATATACAAGTGTTTTAAAATTATTTTATGGAATTGAGGAATAATATAAAAAAAACTTGCAATTCACATAATAATATGATAATATATTAGCATAATAATAAAAACGAAGAAAAAGAGGAGTACATTTATACTTATTTAGTAGAGAAAAGAAGTCATAGGCTGAAAGCTTCTTAAACAAAGGTAAATGGAAGGTAGCTTTGGAGTTGATAATCTGACAATAAACTTAAGATTATCCGTATGCTGCGTTAAAGCAAAATAAGATGTTATCAAAAATAAGATAAATAATTAAGGTGGTACCGTGAGATATAAGCTCGCCCTTATGCAAATAAGCATATAGGCGAGTTTTTTGGTACAGAAAGGAGACAATTTCATGTTAAAAATCAAAACAAAAAAACAAGGAGCAGAATTAATAAGTATACAACATAATGGAAAAGAAATGTTATTTGATGGAAAAACATTTTGGAATCGACAATCACCAATACTATTTCCAATGGTAGGGCAACTAAAAGACTCAAAAACAGAAATAGAAGGACAAATATATGAAATGTCACAACATGGATTTGCAAGAGATATGGAATTTGAACAAATTGAAGAAAATCATTATATATTAACATATAATGAAGAAACACTAAAAAAATATCCATATAAATTCCAATTACATGTAATATATCAAATAATGGAAGACACATTACAAGTAGAATATCAAGTAAAAAACATAGACAATAAAAAGATTTATTTTGGGCTAGGAGGACATCCAGCATTTAGTTGTGATTATAGTACAGGACAATATGAAATAGTATTTGATGAAAAAGAAGATAAAATAGAATTCTTAAAACTAAAAAATGGATTAATAGATACAGAAAAAGCAAACAATATTTTAGAAAATAACAAAATGCATCTAACAGCAAACATATTTGACAATGATGCAATAATAATGAAAAATATAAAATCAAATAAAGTTACTCTACAAAATAGAGAAACAAATCAAAAGATATTAGAATTTGATTTTACAGAGTTTCCATATTTGGCACTGTGGTCAAAAAAAGGAGCACCTTTCGTCTGCATAGAACCATGGCAAAATACAGCAGATAAAATTGCTAGTAATCAAATTTTTAAAGATAAAGAAAATATAAATCAATTAGAACCTGACCAAGTATTTTCTTGTAAATACAATGTAAAATTTTTTTAAAGAAAGGAAATAGAAATATGAGTGAAAGAAAATTAAATGATAAATATAATCCAAAAGAATTTGAAGAAAAATTGTATAACGAATGGGAACAAAAAGGCTATTTTAAGCCATCAATGGACAAAACAAAAGAAAGTTATTGTATAGTAATGCCACCACCAAATGTAACAGGAAAATTACACATGGGTCATGCATTAGATGATACATTACAAGATGTATTAATAAGATATAAAAGAATGTGTGGTTATAACACATTATGGATTCCTGGAACAGACCATTCTGCAATAGCAACAGAAGTAAAAGTTGCTGAGAAAATGAAAAAAGAAGAAGGTTTAACAAAAGCAGATATAACAAGAGAACAATTCTTAGAAAGAGCCTGGGCATGGACAAGAGAATATGGTGGGACAATACAAAAACAACAGCGTAGACTTGGATGTTCATGCGATTGGGAACGCTCAAGATTTACAATGGACGAAGGATTATCAGATGCAGTTTTAGAACAATTTGTAAATTTATATAATAAAGGTTTAATATATAAAGGAACAAGAATGATAAACTGGTGCCCATCATGCCATACATCAATATCTGATGCAGAAGTAGAATTTGAAGAAGAAGCATCTCATTTATGGCATATTAGATATCAAATAAAAGGAACAGATAAATATGTAATAGTTGCAACAACAAGACCTGAAACAATGCTTGGAGATACAGCAGTAGCAGTTCATCCAGATGATGAAAGATATAAAGACATTGTAGGAAAAACTTGTATTCTTCCAATAATGAATAAAGAAATACCAATAATTGCAGATGACTTTGTAGAAAAAGATTTTGGAACAGGATGTGTAAAAATTACTCCAGCACATGACATGAATGACTATCAAGCAGGATTAAGAAACAACTTAGAAATTGTAGAAGTATTTGATGATAGTTCAATAATGGGAGATTTAGTACCAGAATATAAAGGATTAACAACATTAGAAGCACGTAAATTAATAGTTAAAAAGCTAGAAGAAATAGGAGCACTTGTAAAAACAGAAGACTATACTCACAATGTTGGAAAATGCTACAGATGTCACAATACAATAGAACCAAGAATATCTGAGCAATGGTTTGTAAAAATGAAAGAACTTGCAGAACCTGCAATAAAAGCAGTAAAAGAAGATGACATTAAATTTATTCCAAAAAGATATGAAAAAACATATTTTAATTGGATGGAAAATATTCAAGATTGGTGTATATCTCGTCAATTATGGTGGGGACACAGAATACCAGCATATTATTGTGACGAATGTGGTCATATAAATGTAAGTAAAACAGCTCCAAAAAAATGCGAAAAATGTGGATCAACAAAACTACATCAAGATGAAGACTCATTAGATACATGGTTCAGTTCAGCATTATGGCCATTCTCAACACTTGGTTGGCCACACGAAACAGAAGATTTAAAAACATTTTATCCAACAAATGTATTAGTAACAGGATATGACATAATATTCTTCTGGGTTGCAAGAATGATTTTCTCAGGCTTAGAATTAATGAATGAAAAACCATTTAGTGATATTTTAATACATGGAATAGTAAGAGATAGCCAAGGAAGAAAAATGTCAAAATCATTAGGAAATGGAATTGATCCATTAGATATAGTTGATAAATATAGTACAGATGCCCTAAGATTTTCATTATTATATGGAACTTCTGCAGGAAATGACATAAAATATATGCCAGAAAAACTTGACCAAGCATCAAATTTTGCTAATAAATTATGGAATGCATCAAAATTTGTGATAAATTCTTTAGAAGAGGATATCAAAGAAGAAAAAGAATTAAGAGTTGAAGATAGATGGATATTAAATAAATTAAATAATTTAATAAAAACAGTATCGCAAAATATCAACGAATATGATTTAGGTGTAGCACTTGAAAATATTTATAATTTCATTTGGAATGAATTTTGTGATTTGTATATATTAATGTCAAAATCAAGACTATATAGATAAAATAAACAAGAAAAGTCACAAGTATCTTTTTTATTAAACTATTTACTTAGAATAATCTTGAAATTGTTACACCCATTTATGCCATTTATAACATCAGAAATTTATTCTAGATTAGTAAATCCTGATGATAAAGACTTAATGATTTCAGACTGGCCAAAAGCAAATAATTTGGCAGAATATGATACAAGTAAAGACTTTATAGAAAATTTAAAAGATGTCATAACACAAATTAGAAATGTTAGAGCAAATATGAATGTACATCCAAGTAAAAAAGCAAAATTAATTTTTGTTACAACTGAATATAAAGAAGATGTATTACAATCTAAAGCATTTATTGAAAAATTAGGATTTGCAAATGAAATTACAATTCAAGACAATAAAGATAATATTCCACAAAATGCTATTTCAATTATTTCAAATGGAATGGAAGTTTATATTCCTTTTGAAGAATTAGTTGATGTAGAAGAGGAAAAGAAACGTCTTGAAGAGGAGAAGAAAAAAGTTTTAGCAGAAATTGAAAGAGCAAGTAAAATGCTAGCTAATCCAGGATTCGTTAATAAAGCTCCAGAAGCTAAAATAAACGAAGAAAAAGCTAAACTTGCAAAATATCAAGACATGTTAAAAAGTATTGAAGAAAGACTAAAATAATGTAAACAGAGTGGAGTTTTTCCACTCTATTTATGTTCTAAAACAGACAAACCCCGCATATTATAATTTAGTATGAATATGAGGAGGAAAGCAAAAGATGATAGAAGAAAGAAAAAATATAAACATGAATGTAAATACAAATATAATACAAAATTTAGTGCTAGAAAATAGAAAAAAACTAAGTGTTTCAGGAGTAAATGATGTATTAAGTTTTGATGATCAGGTTGTGATGGTAGATACAGAGTTAGGATTATTAACGGTTAAAGGAGAAAACATAAGGATAAATAAATTAAGTTTAGACACAGCAGAAGTAATTGTTGAAGGAGAAATAGCGAGTTTATCTTATAGTCAAAACAAACAAGAAAAAAACACAGGAACAATTTTAAGTAAAATTTTCAAATAGAAAGGCAGAGATTATGGTTCAAAATCAAGCATATTTATTTTTAGTTTTTTCATTAACTGGTGTGGTAATAGGAATTTTATTTGACTTTTTTAGAATCCTAAGGAGAACTATAAAAACAGGAAATATAGCAACATACATACAAGACATTTTATTTTGGATTTTAACTGGAATTTTGATATTATATAATATATGGTACTTTAATAATGGAGAAATTCGTGTATATATGTTTTTAGGAATAATTATAGGTACTCTTATATATATGTCAACATTAAGTAATATTTTTGTAAAACTTTTTACTAGAATTTTAAGCACAATAATAAAAATATTAGAATTACCCTTTAAAACAATAATTTCTTTTTTTAGAAAAATAATTACATCAATATTAGCAATTTTTTCTAAATTTTTTAGAAAATTAAAAATAAAAAAGGGGAATTTTGTAAAAAATGGAGAATAATAAAATATAAGATATTTATTATGGAAAAATGGAGTATACAGATGAAAAAAGGCAAATTACTTAAGAATGCTTTTTTAATAGCATTAATTATATGGATAGTGATGTTGATAAAACAACAACTGAATATATCACAATATCAAGATGAAATTAAAGAACTATCATCAAAAATAGATGTAGCAGAAAATGAATTAACTCAAAACAAGCAAGATTTGGAACAAGAAAAGAAAAACACAGACTCGTTAGAATATATAGAAAAATTAGCACGTGAAAAACTAGGAATGTATTTACAAAATGAAAGAGTTTATATCGATAGTAACATGTAAATCCTTAAAACATTCAAGTTTTAAGGATTTATTATTTTAATTATTATAAATCTATTAAAAAATCCAATAAAAAATTTAAAAATATAAATAAAAATAGGAGGTAAGTTATGTCAGAATTAGAAAACATGACATTATTAGAATTGAGAAATTTTGCCAAAGATCAAAATATTAGAAATATTTCAAAATTAAAAAAAGATGAATTAATCGCTTTATTAAAACAAGTTGCCCAAACATCTAAACCACAAGAAAAAACAGAAGAAAAAGAGGAAATTAGATATGACAAAGATGATGAAGAACAATTAGAATCAGTTGGTGAAGCTGTAATTGATTATAAAGTAACAAATGATGATGATGAGATAGTAGAAGGAATATTAGAAGTTTTACCAGATGGATATGGATTTTTGAGAGGAGATAATTATTTATCAAGCCCAAAAGATGTATATATATCGCCAATCCAAATTAGAAGGTTCAAATTAGATACAGGAGATATAGTAAAAGGAATTTCTAGAACAAAAGAAGGCGAAAAATTCCCTTCACTAATATTCGTAGGAGAGGTAAATGGGGAACATCCTGAAAAAGCAGCAAAAAGAAAGAGATTTGATGAATTAACACCTATATATCCTAATGAAAGGCTAAAATTAGAGACAAAGCCTACAGAATATGCTATGAGAATAATTGATTTAATTTCACCAATAGGAAAAGGACAAAGAGGAATGATAGTTGCTCCTCCTAAAGTAGGAAAAACAACATTATTAAAGAAAATTGCTAACAGTATTTCAGCAAACAATCCTGAAGTTGAATTAATTGTACTTTTAATAGATGAAAGACCAGAAGAAGTAACTGATATGAAGCGTTCAATAAAAGGACAAGTTATCTATTCAACATTTGACGAAATGCCTGAACATCATGTAAAAGTTGCTGAAATGGTATTAGAAAGAGCTAAAAGAATAATTGAACATAATAAGGATGTAGTAATATTATTAGATAGTATTACAAGATTAGCACGTGCGTATAATTTAGTAATGCCTTCATCTGGAAAAACATTATCTGGAGGTTTAGATCCTGCTGCATTGCACAAACCAAAAAAATTCTTTGGAGCAGCTAGAAATATTGAAAATGGAGGAAGTTTAACAATTTTAGCAACTTCATTAATAGAAACTGGAAGTAGAATGGATGATGTTATATTTGAAGAATTTAAAGGTACAGGAAATATGGAAGTACATCTTGATAGAAAATTATCTGAAAAACGTATTTTCCCAGCAATAGATATAAATAAATCAGGAACAAGAAGAGAAGATTTATTATTAACAAAACCTGAAATGGAAACAGTTTTTGCATTGAGAAAGGCTTTAAATAATTTACCTGTTGCAGATGTTACTGAACAAATTATTTCTCAAATGACCCAAACTAAAAATAATGAAGAATTTTTGATTAAAATGGATTCTTATTTAAAAAACTATAAGAATTAATTAAAAGGTTTATTTACTAATCCTTATACTTTTATAGAAAGGAAGATTTTTATGGCAGGAATAGTAAAAAATACAAAAGAAGATATAGTAAATGCAGCTTTTGAGATTGTAAAAGAAAAAGGAATAGAAGGTCTAAATGCACGAAATGTTGCCCAAAAACTTAATTGCTCAATACAACCTATATTTTACCAGTTTGCTACCATGAATGAGTTAAAACAAGCTGTATTTGAGAAAATCCATGAAATATATAAAGATTATATGTTAAGTGGAGAAAATAGTGATGCAGCTTACAAATCAATGGGAAATTCATATGTAAAATTTGCAAGAGATTATCCAGAATTTTTTAAGATTATGTTTATGAGAAAAACAGAAATAAATCCAGTAAATTTCATACAAATAGATCATCTTGGAGATAAAATTATCCAAACAGGTCAAAAATTCACTGGATTAACTTTTGAAGAGCAAAAAGAATTTCATTTAAGAGTTTGGATATTCACTCATGGAATTGCAACACTAATTGTTACTGGAACAATAAAACTTACAGATGAAGAAATTGATGAACTTTTAGCTACGACCGTAAAGCAAATGATTATAGGCTATAAAATAGAAAAAGGAAAAAATATTGTAGAATAAGAAAATTAGTTTGAAATATAACTAATTTTTTTATTTTATCAAACAACCGTTTACAAAGAAGCAATAAAGTGTTATAATCTAATAAAGTTTAGGAGGTAAAATATGCAAGAAAGAAGCTTTTATGTAGCAATAGATTTAAAAAGCTTTTATGCTTCAGTTGAATGTATAGAAAGAGGTCTTGATCCATTAACAACAAATCTAGTTGTTGCTGACATTAGTAGAACAGAAAAAACTATATGCCTTGCAGTTAGTCCATCTCTAAAACAATATGGAATACCTGGAAGAGTAAGATTATTTGAAGTAATACAAAAAGTAAAAGAAATAAATGTAAAAAGAAAATATAATGCTCCAGGTCATATTTTAAATGGAAAATCATATGAAGATAGTGAATTAAAAATACATCAAGAATATGAACTAGATTACATTATAGCACCACCTCAAATGAACAAGTATATGAAATATAGTATAGATATCTATAATATTTATTTAAAGTATTTTTCTCCTGAGGATATATATGTATATTCAATAGATGAAGTATTTATCGATTTGACACATTATTTAAAGACATACCAGATGAAACCAAGCAAATTAGCAACTAAAATTGTACAGGAAGTATATAAAAAAACAGGTATTACAGCAACTTGTGGTGTTGGAACAAATTTATATTTATCAAAAATTGCAATGGATATTGTAGCAAAACATGCAATGGCAAATAAGTATGGAGCAAGAATAGCTTGTTTAGATGAGAACATGTATAAACATCAATTATGGAATCATAGACCTTTAACGGATTTTTGGAGAATAGGGAAAGGTACTGCAAAAAAATTGGAACAAAATAATATGTATACCATGGGAGATGTAGCTAAATGTTCTATTTATAATGAAGATAAACTATTTAAATTATTTGGCATTAATGCAGAGTTATTAATAGATCATGCTTGGGGATATGAACCATGTACTATGAAGAGTATAAAATCATATGTTCCAACAACAAATAGTTTAAGTTCAGGTCAAGTTTTGCACTGTCCATATAATTATGAAAAAACAAAACTTGTGATAAAAGAAATGACTGAATTGTTAGTTTTAGATTTAGTTGACAAGCACTTAGTTACAAATCAATTAGTTTTAGATATAGGGTATGATATAAACAATTTAACTGATACAAATATTAAATACCAAGGAGAAATTACTATTGATAGATATGGTCGAAATGTGCCTAAACATGCTCATGGGACAGAAAATCTTGATTATAAAACGTCTTCAAATAAAATAATTTCCAAAGCAATATTAAAATTATATGATAGAATTATTGATAATAGGTTATTTACAAGAAGAATTACAATTACAGCAAATAATGTTGTTAATGAAATACAAGCTGAAAAAGATAATAATTACGAACAAATGGATTTATTTACAAATTATAATGAAAAAAAGCAAAAGCGAGAAAAAGAAATGAAAGAAAGAGATCTTCAAAAATCTATTTTATATATAAAGAAAAAATTCGGGAAAAATGCTATTCTTAAAGGAATGAATTTTGAAAATGGGGGAACAACAATAGAAAGAAATGAACAAGTAGGAGGACATAAGGGATAATGGGAAAATATGATGATATTATAAATTTATCAAGACCAGAATCAAAACATCCTAAAATGAGTTTATCTCAAAGGTCTGCACAATTTGCACCTTTTGCTGCATTAACAGGTTATGAAGGACAAGTAAAAGAAACAGCCAGATTTGCAGATAAAAGAATAGAATTAGATGAAGAAATGAAATGTATATTAGATAGGAAAATTCATATTATACAGGAGATGATATTAACAAAACCAAAAGTAGAAGTAACGTATTTTGTTTATGATAAAAGAAAAGATGGTGGAAAATACGTTACAATAATTGATAATGTTATAAAAATAGATAACTATAACAAACATTTTATTATGCATAGCGGATTAGAGATTGATATAAAAGAAATTTTAGATATTTGTATTAAAACATAGTTTTAGATAGAAGAGGGAGCATATAATGTTCTTTCTTTTTTAATATATAACATTGCGCAAAATCAAAGTAATACGACCAACTTGGAGCATTGAAAAATGCAAAAATTTAAAATATATCTTGTATAGTTTATAATAAAAGTGTTATACTATAGTTGAACGATTGAACGATATTTTGAACGATTGAACGATTGAAGATGGAGGTAAGTAGCATGAATGAGAATGAATCAATAGAATTTAAAGAAAATTATACAGAAAAAATATATAAAGAGATCATAGCTTTTTTGAACACAAATTCTGGAACTATATATATTGGATATGATGATAATGGAAATTTAATAGGAGTGGATAATTGCAAAGACATTGAAGAAAAGATTTCTAATGGAATACGAACAAATATATATCCAGATGCTAGAATTTTCGTTTCAATAAATACAGGAAAAATTGAAGATAAAGAATATATTATTATAAAAGTTTCAAAAGGAATTGATATTTATTATCTTAAAGAAAAAGGAATTGTAAAAGGAACATACTTAAGAACTGGCTCTTGCTCGATTCCTGCAACAGAAGAAACAGTAAAGCAATTGATAATAAAAAATAGTAGCTTATCATTTGAAACATCAATTTCAAGCAATCAAGAATTAACTTTTGATTATATTAGTAAAGCCTTAGAAGAAAATAATATTAATATAAATGAAAATAATATAAAAGAAAATTTGCATTTTACTGCAAATCAAAAATATACAAACTTAGGATTATTGTTTTCTGATCAAAATCCATTTACATTTAAGTTAGCTGTGTATCAATCAAATGAAAAGAATAATTTTTTAGATAGAAAAGAATTTAAAGGATCAATCTTGGAAATTTATGATACTATAATTGATTATTTAAAAAATAATACAGCAACATATGGATTGATTAATACGAGTGTTAGAAAAGACATTGAAGAATATCCAGAATTTATTTTAAGAGAAATTGTGCTAAATTCTCTTATACACAGAGATTATGGAACGTTAACATCTAATATACTTAATTTATATAAAAATAATGGAATAGAAGTTATTAGTTTTGGATCTTTATATGGAAACATAACACTTGATGATATACTAGCAGGTCTATCAACTTCAAGAAATCCTTACTTACAATCTATTTTTATGAGAATAAAGAGGGTAGAAGCAATAGGAAGTGGATTAAGAAGAGTAAAATCATATTATAATAAAATTGGATTAAATTTCGAGATAGATGTATTACCGTCAGCATTTGTTGTAAAATTACCTAAAATATCATTGAATAATGTTGATATACAAAATAATAGTAAAGGCGATATGGATATAATTATAAAATATATTGAAAAAAATGGCTCTATAACAAGGATTAATGCTCAAGCACTAATTAATAAAGAAAAGACAACTACCTCAACAATATTAAATAAATTAGTTGAAAATGGCGTTTTGGTTAAAATCGGAAACGGGCCAAGTACAAGATATGAAATATATAAATAATAACTTAAAAGTGAACTTCACTTTATTAATATGTAGGAATAAAAAATGGCTGACAATAAAAAATAGTAATTTGTAGGGAGGATTATAAAATGAAAATAGTAACATTATGTGGAAGTCTAAAATTTCAAAAAGAGATGATGACAGTTGCAGAAAAAATGGCATTAGAAGGCTATTGTATTCTTACCCCAGTATATTCTGTATCAGAGAAAATTGATATAACTAAAAAGCAATTAATAAATTTGAAAGAGGCACATTTTAAAAGAATAGAATTATCAGATGCTATATTAGTAGTAAATATAAATAATTATATTGGAGATAGTACGAATTTGGAGATAGATTATGCAAAAAAATTAGGTAAGAAAATTATATATTATACCGATTTAATTGAAAACAAGTAGAACGACAAATTATAATTTCTAAATTATATTTCTTATTGTAATACGATAGCATAAGTACTATTTTGGATGTAAAGTAGTAAAAAGAATGGAATCTATTAAATATGTATAAAGGAGAGTGACAAAAATGTTAAAAAATGCTATAGTATATATCTTGAGAAAGAGGAGTAGAACAGTTATTATATTTATTATTTTAACAATAGTTCTTTCATGCTTATACTCATGTTTAAACATAATGAAATCAACAATCAGCTTAGAAAATAATTTATATAAGTTATCAAATACATCTTTATCAATAACACAAAATAACAATGAGAACTTTAAAACAAATCAATTTAAAGAAATAGAAAATATAAAAGAGATAAAAGAAACAATTCCCCAATATGATGGACTAGCAAAATCTACAAATATTAAAGCAGTAGAAGGAATGCAAATGATCGAAAGAGACGATATGCCAGAAGAATTTAGAAATATATTTTCAATAGAAGCCACAAATAATACTGGAAAGGACAATTTATTTAATAGTGGAGTTTTTATTCTTATAAAAGGTAGACATATTGAAAAAGATGACAGAGAAAAAATTATTATACATGAAGAACTGGCACAAAAAAATAATTTAGGATTAAATGATAAAATTCGTCTTGAACTATTTGATTTAAACAATAATGAAATAAAAACAGAATATGAATATGAGATTATTGGGATTTTTTCTGGAAAAAAACAAGAAAAATACACAGGAATGACATCAGACTTTAGCGAAAATATGGTATTTATTGATTATGAATCAAGCCAAGTAGCATTAAACAAAGCAGAAAACAATAAAGTTGTAAATAAACTTGAAATATTTTCAGATAGTCCAAAAGATACAAATATAGTATTAAATAAAATTAAAGAAATAAAAATTGATTGGTCAAAATTCAATATTGAAAAAAATGATGATGTATATGAAGAAACTTTAGAATCAGTAGAAGGGATAAAACATATAATAAAGGTTATGACATATTTAATTATGACAGGAGGAATAATAGTTTTATCATTAATATTAATTTTATGGCTAAGGGAAAGAATTTATGAAATAGGAATATTATTGTCAATAGGAATAATTAAAGCAAAAATTATAGCTCAATTTATATTTGAGTTGATATTTATATCACTACCATCTATAGTAGCATCTTTATTTTTAGGAAATGTGATATTAAATCAAATAATAGGTGGATTTATCAATTCTGATAATTCGACAATAAATATTAATAATCTACTAAAAAATGATAATTTAATATCAAATATTACAATATTTTTACAAAGTTATGGAATATTAGTAGGAATTATTGTTTTATCAGTTATTATTGCAAGTGCAATGATATTAGTAAAAAAACCAAAAGAAATATTATCAAAGATAAGTTAGGAGATTGCAATGGATATATTAGAAATAAAAAATGTAACATATAATTATTCAAATTCAAAAGAGAAGATTTTGTCATCAGTAAATCAAAAGTTTGAACTTGGACAATTTTATGCAATAATAGGAAAATCAGGAGCAGGGAAGTCAACATTACTTTCATTATTAGCAGGACTAGACAAACCACAAAAAGGTCAAATTCTATTCAAAAATGAGGATATAGAGAACAAAGGTTATAGTAATCATAGAAAAAACAATATAACATTAGTTTTTCAAAATTATAATTTAATTGATTATTTAACACCAATAGAAAATGTTAGATTAGTAAATAAAAAGGCATCAGAAGATATTTTGTTAAAATTGGGACTTGATAAAAGTCAGATAAATAGAAATGTAATGAAACTATCTGGTGGTCAACAGCAAAGAGTAGCCATAGCAAGAGCATTAGCATCAGAAGCACCAATAATTCTAGCTGACGAACCTACAGGAAATCTTGATAGTGACACTGCAGGAGAAATAATAGAAATATTAAAAAGATTGGCTAAAGAGAGAAATAAATGTGTAATAGTTGTAACACATAGTAAGGAAGTTGCAAATTCTGCTGATATTATTTTAGAATTAAGTGACAAAAAATTAAGAAAGATAAGTAAAATTAATTAGGGGGTATATTGATGATAAAAAATGCTTTTGCATATGTAACAAGAAAAAGTTTAAAATCAATAATAATATTATTAGTTATTATGGCTATGTCAACACTTAGTCTGATTAGCTTGGCAATTAAAGATGCTACTAATAGAGCTTCAGAAGAAACTTTTAAAAATATAACAAATAGTTTTTCTATGGAAATAAATAGAAGAGTTAATCTTGGAACACCAAGAGGTGGAGGGAATATAAAAGGAAAAGACATAAAAAAAATAGCTGAATCTGAAGATATTTCCTCTTTTGTAAAGAGAATAAATAGTGTAGCTGATTTGGTAGATAATGATATTATAGAAACTAAAAAAACAATTGCAAATCAATCACCAGAAAGAGCAGAAAATTTTAAAAGAACAGTTATGCTAACAGGAGTTAATGATTCATCAAAAGAAAATAAATTTGTGTCAGGAGCTTACAAATTAATAGAAGGAGAACATCTACAAGAAAATGACAAAAGTAAGATTTTAATGCATAAGGATTTAGCTGAAAAGAACAATTTGAAAATTGGAGACAAAATAAAAATTAAATCAAATTTATTTGATGCAGATAATGAAAAAGGAGCAAATGAAACACTAGAAGTAGAAATAAAAGGAATTTTCGATGGACACAATAAAAGTAGTGTAACTTCTGCACAAGAACTTTACGAAAATACATTAATAACAGATTTAGATACAGCTGCAAAAGTTTATGGAAACACAGAAGATACTGCAGTATATCAAGATGCAACATTTTTTGTAAAAGGTGATAAAAATTTGGATCAAGTCATTAAAAATATTAAAAAACTTGATATAAATTGGAAACAATACAATTTAATTAAAAGTTCAACAAATTATCCAGCACTACAACAATCAATATCTGGTATATATTCAATAGCAAACAAATTATTTGCTGGTTCATTAATATTTGCAGGTATTACAGTTTCATTATTATTACTTTTATGGATGAATGCTAGAAAAAAAGAAATAGCAATTTTTCTAGCATTAGGAATATCAAAATTGGAAATTTTTGGACAATTTGTTGTTGAATTAGTATTTATATCTGTCCCTGCTTATATAGGCTCATATTTCTTAGCACTTTATACAGGAAACATGATAGGAAATAATATATTAAATAAAGTTACTGGAAATATAACAAAACAAATAGCAAAGCAATCGGCATCTAGTGGACTTGGTGGAGGAGCAGAAGTAGACGGCTTTAATAAAACTCTAACAAGCTTAGATATTAATATATTACCAAAATCAATAATATATGTAATTTTATTTATGTCTTTGGTACTTATAATATCTTTAGTGTTATCATCTATAAGTAGTTTAAAAAAGAACCCAAAGGAATTGTTAATTGATACAAAGTAGATGACATAGTTTACAGATAATTAAATAATAAATAGTGTAAAAGCTAATAAGGATTTAGTTATGAATAAAGAAGAAATAATAAAATATTAATGAATGTAAATAATAAGTTATACCTTAATGTTAAGACAGATCCAAATTATTCTGATATATTGAGAAATACTTATGATTATATAATACCTGCTTATCACATGAATAAGGAACATTGGAATACAATTATTATTGACGGAAAAGTGGACAAGGTGTTAGTAAAAGAATTGATAAAAGAAAGTTATAAATTGACAAAGTAAAAATAAAATAGTAATTTGCTGAAATGATTGGAGGAATGGGTATGAAAAATAAAAATGTATTATTTGCAGTATTAGGTATAATTGTATTAGTAGTGTTAGTGATAGGAGTTTTTTATCATTTTAGAGATAGAAGGACTTATACACTCAATTTACCTCAACTTGAAAAATTAGAAAGTATTTCATTAAATCAAAATGAAAAAGATATTAGTATTAATGACAGAGAAGAAATGAAAGATATACTATATGTTTTAAATGGTACAAAAAGAGTTACTAAAAACGAAAGCA
>ENA-ORLY01001818-ORLY01001818.1-human-gut-metagenome-genome-assembly--contig:-NODE-1818-length-23325-cov-7.215717_pt1 | contig 23325 bp, 15 predicted proteins | sample MGYA00243071_ERZ508832 | MGnify/ENA primary metagenome ERZ508832 (study PRJEB26277, sample SAMN04329777) | human gut metagenome | biome: human-associated habitat | host: Homo sapiens | place: USA... | reverse complement strand
TCTTCTGTTACCTTTGGTACAGATCTGACCTGTAGAGGATTGATCCTGCCGGTGTTGCCACCTGCACCTTGTATTATGTTTCCATTTATATCCGGATGCCTTGCCAGATCCACATATTCCTGCTCCGGATCAAAGATCATAAGCTTTGTACCAAAGGCATACTCCAGTATCAAAAGCAGCTTAATAAAAGTTGATTTACCGGCGCCTGGCAGTCCCTGGATATACCAGTTACAATTAACTCTGTCCTGCCCACGCAGCCACATGTTAAGCAGAATCAGCTTATTATTTTTAGCCTTGCCAATGTAATAGCCACCTTTATCCCTGATTCCATAATTTGCCATTGGAAATCCGCCTATAAAAGTTGATATTGGCATGTTTCGATCTCCCATGTTGGAGACCAGTCTGTCCGGTATACCGTATGGACTGATACACTTAAGTGCCTGAATTTGTTTGTATTTAAGTGTGCGCAGATTACATCCAGCCACCTGCACCACACTGCTTATCCTCTTAATTCTGGCTGATAAATACTTTGCATCCACATCCTGCGGAAAAAGCATGATATTGACATATCCGATCGGTTCATTCGCTACTGTTATCCGCTTGATCAGTTCCATAAGATCACCAATCGCCTTATCAATACGCTGCCTGTCTGATTCTTCCTTGGCCTGCTCCCTCTCTGCTCTCAGATCTTTGATTCTCTTATTAAATACGTTTGTTATGTTCGCCGGATCGGTATATCTGTACTCGGCTACTGTAGAGGTACCTTCCAGATTACAAAGATCTGCCAGCCAGCCATATGGAACCCCTTCTGTCGTCGGATATTTGGATATACAATAAATCCTGCCAACCTGCTCCCCCAGGCTCACATTTGAACTGTCATAATCAATCCCGGACGGAGTAATGATGTTAAGCAGATGCTTATTGACTGATGATCCAGCCCTCTGGGCTGTTACTTGTTTTTTCATGATTTATCCTCTATAACTTGAAAATCGGTTCATACTGCAGATCTGATGGCACCTCAAACGGTGCCATAACAGCATTTCCGAATAAATTACACATTTTCAATATGGCATCTGTCTTTAGTATTTCTACCTTGATACCGCAATCGCTATATCTCTGATAAAATTCTGTGATCCTGTTTCTCACTTCCCGCTCACAATCTTTTCTATCAGATCCCTGCTGTCTCCATATTTTAAGGAAGTGCTGATGCTCATAGTTCTCACCATTCGTTGCAAGCGTTGCTGCCTGCTGCAGCATAATAGTCAACAGATGTCTCCTGCCTACATTCGTCAGTTCCTCAGCATGCCTGTTTTTAAGATTATTTTTGTAATCATCCAGATCTATTTCTCTTGGATATGTAAAGTAGGCAAAATCCTTCCTGTCACCTTCAAAAGAAGCAGCCAGCTTTCTGGTAAGGGATGCCTGCTCCTGCAGCGGTAATAGATCCAGGTTAAACGGGAAAACCTGAAGATATGCCATGATATAATTATCTTTTGTATATAGGAATATATCTTTAATGTCTCTGACATTTGTAAACTCATTTGCTGTTATTTTTTCCATTTTCATCCTCATAAATATTGTAGTAGCTATATACATATTGCTTCTGCGCCCTGTGATAATTTATAACTATCTTCAGCTTATCGATCAGGCTTTCATTAAATGGATCCCTTCTGATACAGACTATGACGAGTGTCAGAAACACTCCTGCTGCAATAAGAGCTGCTATCTCATCTCCGGCAGATGCATAAATAACAATTGCCATGACCACCGCAATTGCCAGAGATATCCCGATAATGGTAAGCTCCTTACTGCCTATTCCAGCCACATAATCTACCGAATCAGGTACATTAATTGCCATGTACAATTTTTCATCACTTTTCTTATCTTCCATGATTTGATCCTTTCTCAGTCATTTATAATAAGCTTGAATAACCGTAATGACACTGGTCAAAACTGTTGTCATAATAATAAGTGCTATATACTTAACGTTTTTTTTCATGGCAGCTCTCAGCGGTTCATCCTCTGATTGACATTTTATTAATTTATCAATAAGTCTTACCGTAAGTCCTAACACTACAATAGTTCCAATTCCGGGCACTATATACTTATTAAGATAGGCAACTGTTGCAGATATAAGCATCTTCTCATCTCCTTATCAATAAACTTGGTATCATAAAGCTTGCGGTTCGTGCTCCATTACTGATTTTCTGTCCGATGCCTGAAGAATATGCAAATTTCTCAAGCCACTTCGGTGTACATATAGCCAGGTAGAAAAAAACAATTGCTGCAAAATAATCCGCCAAATCAGCAACCTTAATATGAGTCATACCGGCTATCATTTTGTTAAAAGCAAGTCTCAGGCAAAAAAGCTGGATGCTGTATCCAAAAAAAGTAATTACATATGATGAAAAGAATGCGTTAAACCTTTCACTGTTTGCTCCCAGTTTATCAATACATACAATTGGCCAAATAGTTTTAAATAGAACAAGTTCGCCGGCTCGTATTCCTGATTTAAATGCAATAACCAGCACGCATATAACACTCGCTACAATTGTTATCATTGCTGATATACCATTCTTAGATTTCGTCAGAACGGCAAGCGTTAGTCTGACTGCATCAAAATATTCTGCACAGGATATTGAACCCACCAGATCTTTTGTAAAATTGCTTGAAAGCTTTTGAAAAGTTATATATATAAAATCGTTACTGTTTATCAATGCAAGTACAATGGATACTTTTACCCAAATCTGCAATGGGTCTGCATCCGGATCTCCTTCTGTCTCTGTTACATAAGTGGTAAAAATTGTTTTGAATGTCATAATGATGAGCAGCACACTCGCTACTGTTGTTGTCACAAGAACGGCTGCCGCTATCTCTTTCGTCGTAATTAGTTCAACATTTTTATCAAATAGATTGATGATCTGATTAGAAACAAATTTAACGGCATCATCTGCAGCATCTGCTACAAACCCAAAAAATATATTCTTAGAAATCCAGTTCATATCAATTCCTTACTTGTAATATGCCATTATTGTCGGGATCAAACCTGTAGCACAGGTGATAAGAATTCCTAAACCTATGATGCCTTTCATCTTCTTTTCATGCTGTGCCTGCTCCCCCGGATCTGTTGCTGCCTGTCTTTTTATACCTTCCATAATAACCAGAACCACTACCACTATTGCTTCCACAGCTATCAGTACCACTTTAAAATCGTTTAAAATGTTAACTGTCCCTGTATAAATTTTTGATTTCTGCAGACCTCCTTTTGCATAAACCGGTATCTGCCAGAGCATTATCGCCTGTGCAATTATCAGTAACCTGATCATTTTTGTTTTTAAATTCTGTACTTTATTCTTCACTCTTTCTTCTCCTTCTTTGATTTATAAAAAGCTTACCCGCTCTCCTGGATCTGAGCCTGCAGACTCTACAGTATAATCATTCCATACCCCCCACAGCTTAATAGGGGGGATGTCTCTTTCTTTTCTGGATGCTTCTCGCTGCATAATTATTTTTGCATTGTGCTTTTTGTCTCCCAAACCGTAAAGCTTATTAAGTCTGTATTCAGACAGATCAGGTAGCTGCGTGATTGCGGGATACTCATTCGTCTGCATCACAAGCGCATATGGTGCTTTGATTCTGCCAATTTCAGCCGGTTCCATCAGCTTTCTTCCTGTCAAGGATGAGCTGCTTGAATAATTCGCTCCCTGACTTTTATTATCCGATACAGATGTCGATGCATTAACCGACTCTATCGTATAGTTGCCAAACGAATCGGATATAGATTTGAGAGTCTTTTCATTATCCGATTTTAGATAAATTTTAATCTGACAGTTTGTTTTAATATTCTCAAAATCATCCTTATATTTTGATTCCAGTTGCTGGTAATCCTGCAGCACAAGATAAACTCTGACGCCTCTCGATCTACCGGCAGATACCATGTTTCCGAGTACAGGGATAACTGGACAATTTCCTGCCTCGTCCAAATCATAATCTGTATCAATCGGCAGTCTTAATCCATGATCAGATGTCTGCTTAACCTGTGCCTGATAGAGCTGCGTGATCAGGATTGATACCAACGGATACAGCTTTTTATTATCATCAGGTATCATCATATATAGGATCGTTTTACTGCTGCTTATATCCTCAAGCCTGAAGTCTGTAGATGATGTCATTTCTGCTACATTTGGATTTGTAAAAAGCCTTAGTGTACCAAGTGCACTTGTAAAAAATGATGACCTTGTTTTATCGGCAGCTATTGTAGCCATAGCAAAAACACCTTTGGCCGGATGATTATCAGGCAGTGAGTCAAGAAACATATTAAGTGGCATATTTCCCATCTCATCTGACTGACACATGTAAGCCATGAAATAATATACATTGGCCAGATTACGATATTGACGCGGAGCCTCTAATGCCACGATCAGAATTGCCGCTGCAATAGCTGCACATTCGCCGTTATACCAGATAGGCTCTCCCTTTTGCTCTCCAACCAGTGCTGATACCAAGTCCCATGTTTTATCAATACCATCTGCGGCGTCTCCCTCATCAAAAGCATCCAATATCGGCTGCAGGAAGTTATAATGTGCCGACTTTTTAGGGTTCCGGAGATCCAATGCGATTGTTTGATAACCATGCTGGGATGCATACGGTGAAGTATAGTAATAAAGCTCTCCTTTAACATCAGATACAATTACCGACTGTCCGGCTATCATCTGCATCCACATCAGAATTAATAATTCCCGTCGCGTCTTACCGGCTCCGGAAGCTCCTAAAATGATGCAATGCCGTTCGCTCGGATCATATACTATGATCTCCGTTCTTCCGGATCTGATCATTTGGACGACTATACCACCATTACCAGGCAGTTTAGGTCGTGACCGTCCATCATAAACAAATACATCCAATTTTTCTTTCAGCTCTGCTTCCGTTAAAAATCTTTCCGTACCATATTGTCCATTTCCCGCTTTTACCGGTACTTCGATGTCCGGCGTAAGCATGACCGTATCAACAGTACTGATATGCTGTCTCATATCTGCAGCTTCATACATTACCCAGGCTGCAAACATCAACTCCAGCAAGAGATAAATCTTACGCAGCTGTGGTTGCGTCATGATATTAGTCAGTGCTACATGATAGGTTATTACCGGTAAACCATTCCATGAATCATTCTTGATATTTTTCAAAATCAGATCCAGTTCTCCGGTGAGCCAGACTGCAATCAACGCTTCCAACAAAAAAACCACTGTCCACACTCTGATTCTTTTCTTTTTTTGTGAGTTAATCCTTTCCGGATTAAGTGTTGCCAAGCATTAGCTACCTCCTTTCAGTTGATATAATATTTTTAAAAACTGGACAAAATAGGTATTTTGTCCAGTTTTTAATTCAACTACCAAAAGAGGTGTGTTTATGAAAGAACTCGGATATTTATTGCCACATGAAACATCAGATTTAATCAAGGAAATCAAGAAAGAAAAGGGAAAGAATGCAGCCAGAAACCTGGCCATTTTTGAAATTGCCATTTATGCCGGACTACGTGCGTCAGAAATCAGTCTGATCAGGATCGGTGATTACGATCCACAGCGTAAACAGATCTTCTGCAAGCGACTAAAACATAGCTGCAGCAATACCTTAAGAATCATTGATGACCAGGTACTACAGGCACTTGACCTGTGGTACAAGTGCCGGATCCGGCAATCCTATGAAACAGATGCATTATTTATCAGCAACAAGGGATATCCCATATCACGCAAGCAGCTTGATGTCCTCACAAAAAAATACTGCAGGAATACATCGATACCTGCAGATAAGCACCATTTTCATGTTCTAAAACACACAAGAGCTGTGCAACTGGCCGATCTGGGCGTAAACGTCCAGGACATCCAGTGGTGGCTCGGTCACAAAAAGATAGAAAACACTTTAATTTATATGCAATTTACAACAGCGCAGCAGAACCGGCTATACAGCTATCTGCTTGCCCAGGAAGGAGAAGATTTTGAAAACCAAACAGCAAACCAAGAGAATTAATGTCACATTTGAAGTCTCGGACTATGAACAGATCAGAAATCTTGCCCACAAAGAGGGACGTACCATGAGTGAGATTGTACGTGAAGCTGCGATCGATAATCTGACTGTCCGCATAAACGCGGAAAATATTGATATGATCACACAGATCATACGTGAGCAGCTCCGCGCCGTTTTAAAACCGGATATTGAACGTCTGGCAGCTCTGTCAGCCAAAACCTGTGTACAATCTTCCACGGCTGCTTACCTTACTGCAGAAACGATCTCTAAATTTGTTCCTCTGCAGGAGCAGGAAAATTTCCGCGACTGCTACGAAAAAGCCCGAAAAAAAGGCGTGGAATATACACGCCGGAAACTTGACCATGAAGAATAAATTAATTTTGCCACAATAGTGTAGCAACATATTGATATTAAGGGAGAACATATGCCACAAGCACCACTTATTTCAAAAATCCGTTGTTATAATCCAAATAAAAAGAAATCACGTGTCTGTAACCGTAATCACCTTATTTATATTGGCACAAGAGAAGGGGTTGATCTATCTGCTGTTGAAAACCATATTGAAAATATGGATGATAACAGGATTACAAAACAGTCCGCCAATGATCTGTATGCGCATTATATTGCCGAACGTCCGCTGTCTCATGGTCTTTTCGGGAATATAGATGTGTCAGACATCAACCAGGTTGCTAATCAGCTTGCTGATCTGACAGCACAGGGGAAGGTCATTTACAGAGGCATTGTCAGTCTTTCCGAAGCAGATGCCCTGCAGCTTGGCTATACCCAAAAAGAAAACTGGGTAAATTTTATGCGTGCTACCATACCTGATGTAGCACGCGTATTTAATATACCCATCGATCAGCTCAGATGGACTGCTGCGGTGCATATGGAGCAGTCCCATCCACACTGCCACTATATGTTCTGGTCTGCGTCAAAATGCGTCACTGATCCGTACATCCATACCTCTAAGCAGGATAAATGCCGTGAAATTTTATCAAAAGTAATGTTCCGGACAGAAAGGGAACAGGAATTATTAAATAAGACGATGCAGCGTGATCTGATCATGGATCTTGGCAAAGATATTTTAAATGACAATACTGATAAAATCATACAGGGAAAAAATAAAGCATCACAAATAATGGGACGGATCGACAATACTACTCTGAGTAAATACGGTCAGGAACTGATTAAACTATCTGCTGTCTTACCTGCAAAGGGTCGGCTATTCTATCAGTATCTCCCACCTGAGTCCAAACTGGCAGTAGATAATTTTGTGAACAGTATCCTGCAGCAGCATGAATTATCAACACAATATACAGCCTATCTTAAGCCTGTTGATAATAAATCTGCAACCTAATCTGCCTCCCCTAAGCACGCTGATACTAACCGGCAGATTGCAGATGAAGATCTCCGGAAACGTCTGGCCAATGCTACCCTTAAATGCTGCAGCAAACTGATCCGTGAACAAAATATATTTGAGCATTATATTGACCGTACTATCTACCTGTCGGAGTATCAACCAGATATATCTTCAGGTGCATTCACTGCACCTCAAGACAACTCTCCTGCTATGGATCAGGATTCCGACATTGTCTCCATGTCTTTCGATCCGGATGAGCAAATACCTCATGTAGACATAGACGGCACCGGTATGGAACCCACTATAGATCATACTCTACACCTGTCGGCTGATGCTCATCATTATGTATATAAATATACAGATGATTATAAGGCGGCAATGAACTACATATATAATAAAGCCGATCATGATATTACTAAGGCTGTTCCCCTGCTTCAGAAAGAAGCCATCCAAAATAACCTGCTTGCATGTATGGAACTGGGTAAGTTATATATAGCCAATCTGATACCCGGCATTGATCAGGAAAAAAGCCTTGCCACCGGAGATGCATATTACAGGCATGCAGTCACCGGCTTACAGTCTCTTATTGCTAATGCAAAAGAACCCAGTACTCCCAAAGAAAGTAAATTTCAGGAAACACTTTACTATAAACTTGGAAAATTGTATGAACGAGGTAATGGTACAGACATTTCAGTGGAAAAAGCCCAATCATGTTATCAGGCTGCAGTCCACAACAAATATGCCCAATATGCACTTGGCAGTATGTATCTGTACGAAAAGATAGAAGGTTTCACTGCAGAAAATAAAAATGAGCTGATGGAAAAGGGATTATCATATATAAAAGCATCTGCTGACCAGGGCTTTGCTTATGCGGCATACACATATGCTAAAAATGCAGATATTGTCAATATGTCCACAGAAATGCAATCATATTATTATAACGCTGCATTGCAGGAATTTGAAAAAATGCTGGAGGATAGGGCTGAAGATAACCTGCTCTACCGCATCGGTACAATGTACTATTCCGGCCACGGTACACCAGCAGATCCGGACAAAGCCTATGATTATTTTGTCAAAGCTGCAGAATTTAAAAATGTACATGCACAATATGCCCTGGGGAAAACATATGCAGATCCTGAATCTTCTCATTATGATCTGGATAAAGCAATCAAATATTTTGAACTTTCACAGGAACAAGGAAATACATACGCGACCTATGAATTAGGCAAAATATATCTTGATCAGGATAAGTCACATTATGATGCAGCCAAAGGTATCTCATATCTTGAAGCTGTTAAGGAAGACAATGTGTATGCTCTGACCAGGCTTGGAAAAATATATCTTACCGGAATTCCAGATATCAATCCTGATATTGAAAAGGCACTCTCCTATTTGAAAGAAGCGGCAGAGAAAGGCAATGATAATGCTCAATATACACTTGGAAAATACTACATGGATCCGGAATCAAATCATTATGATTTGAAAACAGCATATGGATATCTGCAGTCCGCATACTCGCAGGGCAACGAATTTGCAACTTATGCACTTGGAAAAATCTATTTAGATAATGAGTCGGATTATTATGATCCGGAAAAAGGTATAAAACTTTTGGAGTCAATTAAAGATAAAAATATGTATGCACTGGCCAAACTTGGTAATGTATATTTATGGGGCAAACATCCCGGTATCGATCAGGATGTAGAAAAAGGTCTATCCTATCTGAAAGAAGCTGCAGAAAAGGGCAACGAATACGCTCAGGCTTCTATCGATATTTATAATGATGTGCAACACAATCGTGGCATAAACTTTGCAATTGGTGCCGGATATAGATGCTTTCGTATACTTTTTAGCACGCTGGGTTCTGCAAGACAAAGTCAACAAGCATATGCTGCAGATCAAATATACAGATCACTTAGTAAGGCTGCTCAAAAAGCACGCAGAACCGAACATGGAAAATATGTGGATCAGGATATTACTTAGTCTTCCTTTATTTACTCAATAATACTCTATAAAAGTATCCTTGCAGAATGTATCTGTAAGGATATTTTTATGCGAAAAATAACGCGTTACGTCATTTTTCCACTGTATCTCTATATTTCATCAATTATTTATGAAATGTGTTACGTGTAAGTTACGTCAAAACCTCAAACGTAACGTCACAAAAATACAGAAAATAACTGGCTTTGCCTGTTATTGTATCGGCGGCGTGTAACGCCCTATTCCTGCCTTAATTTTTCGGAGAAAAATTGTGGATAAGGCAAAAATCGAAGATTTTTGTTCTGCTCCTGCGGAGCTGTTTCAGGTGCATTCACTGCACCTCATCTCTACCGGAATACTCTGCCGGACTTCAGGTGCATTCACTGCACCTCATCTCCTCCGGAATGCTCTGCCAGACTTCAGGTGCATTCACTGCACCTCATCTCTACCGGGAAACTCCATCAGCTTCAGGTGCAATGAATGCACCTGAAGTAAAAAAATGTTGCTACGCAACTAAACATTATCAATGCAGAATGTCCTATTTATACGGCTTTAACTATATTTTGTAATACATTTCACAAATCTTATTTGCAAAATGTATTACAAACTCGTACTTGCAAATCTAATTACTAATCCGTAAACTGTAATCAAAGGAACATATTCGGGCCCGATATTTCCACTAATTCACAGATAATTAGATAAGGTGCAATGAATGCACCTAAAAATTAGGAGGAAAACGAATATGTGTAAAGTCATTTCCATTGTAAACAACAAAGGCGGTGTCGGTAAAACAACATCCACTGGATTTATTGCCCAGCTCATTGCATGTCTTGGCAAAAAGGTACTTGTTATCGATCTCGATCAACAGTCCAACTTGTCTATGCTGCTCAACTGCTATATAGATGACAGCGACGATGTCATCAACGGAGTTACCAATGCATCCACTCCAAACATTGCAGAGCTCTTTAAGTACAGATATCGTGATGCTAAGGATGTAGAATCTCTGATCGAGGCTACTCCTGTAGAGAATCTATATATCATTCCCTCTAGCAAACGTCACAAAAATACTGTATTAAATATCACAGCCAACACCACAGGTAACAATAATATAATCCTGCGCCGTGCTCTCGCCGCAATCAAAGATCAATATGATTACATTCTTATCGATAATGCACCCGCCAATGATATCCTTACAGTAAACAGTATGTTTGCATCCGATATGGTACTGGTTCCGATCAGACTTGAAGGTTTTTCGCATAAAGGGCTGCAGGAAACGCTCGATACTATTACATACATCAAAGAGGAACACGATCTTGAACACCTTAAGTTCGGTGGCACCTTTATCACACAAGCAGAAAAAAATACCGTTATTTATAAAGATCTGGCTGAAAGCTATGAAAATATGCTCGAAAGCGATTTCTTAAAAACAGCTATCCGCAAGGATATTAAGGTATGCGAACTTGAAAGTGTTTTTAAGCCTCTTCTGCAATATTGCCCTAACTCCAATGTAGTTTATGATTACTCCAAACTTATTCTGGAACTCAATATTTTGGATGAAGCAGCAAACCAGAAGCTTGCCCACGCTATCAATTTAGATCTGGCAAACTTCAGGTGCACTGAATGCACCTCATCCTTACCTACAGTACAGGAGGTGTAATTATGGCAGACAGACAAAAGTTTAATTTTGGCAGACCAATGGTATCTCAGACAAATGTAAAAGCAAATGAGGAAGTCAATGTACCGGAACATCTTGAAAAATTGCGCTCGATAGATCAGAAAGAAAAAAGAATTTTTGATATCAAATATATCCCCCGATCCAAGATCCAGGAAAACAAAAAGAATCATTATCCGCAAGATCAGGTTGAAAAACTTAAAGACTCTATCCTGCATTTTGGCTTACAGCAAAATCTAACAGTAGTTTATTTGGAAGAAAAGGACATATATGTACTAGAGGCTGGCCACACCAGGACGCGTGCCATCGATGAATTAATTAAAGAATTTGAAAATTACCCTAATAAAGAAGATGAATATTATAAGCTTTATCAACTCAATATCGAAGAATACAAACTGAAGGGGTATCCGTGCAAGGTCTCATCTGTCATAAAAGATGGTACCGCATACGATTATACAGAGGAAACCGATCTTGCAGATATACCGGAAGATGTTATTGACTCAGAAATCAGACTAATAATTACAAATGAAATGAGCCGTGACCGCTCTCCTGCAACGACTGCAGCCAATGTAGACCGCTTGCAAAAACTCTACCAGAGAAAAAATATCGGTAAAAAGAAACAGGAAAAAATAAATGTAGCAAATCAGATTGCAGAAGATCTAAACTTGAAGAAAAGACAGGTCATGAATTATACTTCTCTGCAAAATCTGATACCAGAATTACGTAAGGAATTTGAATCAAACAATATCACTCTCACAGAGAGTACCAATTATGCCAAGTTATCACATGAAGAACAAAAAACTCTTTTACAGTTATTAGAATCTGGATCAAAAGTTTCAAAATCAGAATTAGAGGCTTTGATTAAAGAGAAGAAAGCCTTACAAGAAAAATTAGATGATCAGCAAGATAAAATCTGTAGACTTGAAAAACAAGTTACCGTATACAACGCCGACGAGCTCCTGCTTATAAAAGCAGACTTGGCAGCTAAAGCTGCATATGATGCAGTTCAAAAAGCTATTTCAAATTATCAACAATCTGTTCTGCCCATTCTAAATAATGATAATCGAGATTTGGAAATACTCACGGCAGATGACATCTCCGATCAAATCACAGAACTAAAAAATCAGCTGAATATTCTAGCTGACAATATGAGGTAACAATATGGACAGCAAAACAATTTTTCGCCAAAATATAACAGCACTCCGGGAATATAATGAATATAGCACATACTATATTTCAAAACATACACCTTTATCACTTCACTATTTGTTGAAGCTTGACAGTCCCACCGGATTGATCCGACCAAAGCTATATGTGTTTGAATCACTGGCAAAGTTCTACAACATCCCTGTTAATTTGTTATTGGATGCGAACCTGACAGATATGCTAAAAAGTAGTCAACGTCTTCCTCCTTTTGATCACCAGATGAATCTCTGCAATGTGCTGGCAGAAAATTTCAAAAAGCAAAGAACTGATAAAAATCTAGATGTATATAAATTGTCAAAATTATGCCTTGTCGATTACAGAACTCTCTTAAAATTAGAAGATAATTCACTACTAAAAAATATGTATCTATCCTTTGACACATTGGATCATCTTGCAGCCTTGTACAACATTCCTGTACCTGATTTCTTTAAAAAGCCCTAAACTGGGCTTTTTTTCATTCTTCTTTTCTTTGTAAAAAACACTTGCAACTGCCATAAAAAGTGTGTAAAATGGGAATTGGACAAAATACCTATTTTGTCCAATTTTTTATGTAAAAAGTTGCGTGTTTATCTTAATGTGTAAGAAAATCTATTGCAAAAAACTGCTCTTATTTTACAGTTCTGGCTCAAAGCCGATAACCGACATTTGAACTCTTCCACGAACCATATCATAGGTTTGCTCAAGTGCATTATTTAGAATCTCAAATCGTTCCGCCGGAAGATTATATTTCTCATGTGGCTGTAAATGAATCTTATCATATGCCGGTAACTTCTTTTTCATGTCCGGTGTAAGAATCTCTTTTCCAACATCTTCAAATTTACCACCAAGCTTATGCTCGATATCATAATCATGAATATACTTAAGTGGATCCTGTATTGACAGATCACTATCCATCGCTCTGCACATAAGTGACATATTGAAATCAAATAAGGGAGCAAATCCCTTAATCTCAAATGTATCATTATCTATCAGGAAGCCAAAGTTGCCAAGATGCCTGTCCTGATTCATGATAATAGAATCTATAAAGATCATACGTCTAAATTCATAACCGTATCCCATTTCTTCGCAAATACGCAATACAGAAGCAATACTCTGTTGCCTTGTATCTGTAAGGATCCTGTAAAATGGCATATATCCGGTATGTACATCTGTAAAAATCTGGCAGCTTGTACACAGACTTCCTTTAAACATTTCCAGATCGTAAGGTATCGTATCCCTTGTCAGCTTTCCTGCGATCTGACTTGCATAATACTCAGAATATGGTTCAAGCCCTGCATTTGCGAACCCTTCTGATCCTTTCTTTATAAGATCGATCGTTCCGTTTCTTCTCTTCCAGCACTTTGCAAACGTGCCCTCTGACGTAAACTCAGGTGATGTCGTCTGCAGCTTTAGCCCCTGCAGTCCTTTATCAAAAGCAGTATGCTCTACCACATCTGAAAATTCATTTTCGTACAGATTTACCGTATCCCATGTTAAGTCTGAGTCTTCAGCCTTTACCCATAAGGTATCATTTAATCCAAGGCAATGTGTCACGTCGATAAACCCCTGCACTGTATCCATATGCCACGCTGTAAGCCACTTCTGTAAATGCTCCTTTTGCTTTGCATAGTTACGCTGTCCGATCCAGTCATTGATATCCAAAAATCCTTTCGGTCTGAGATCTGTATAAGATTTCTTTTGAACACATATCTCACTGCCTAATTTTTTTTCAACACAAAAGCTTAACAGCTTTTGATCCTTATTCATTAAATAGTACATATTATCCCTTCTTCTGCCTATCGACATAAGCTGCTACATCACTGACAATATCCTGATCACCGGCAACAATCATATATCTGTCATCCCAGATATGACGGTCCTTAAATAACGCGCTGGTTTCCGGATGCAGCATCTGCATCCGTCTTGCCGATCCACCCTTCAGACCTTTTACCATATCTACCGGTACTGTCTTGGGATCTGCAGCTACGCAGACGTATGCATAGTCATCTCCCACAGAAATCCGGAGCATTTCCATCCCATTTTCCTCAATCTTATTTTTCAGGATCGTTGTCATCTGCATCTTTGCCTGAAAATCAGCTAATACCGGCTGCCTGTCCTTGGTGCACCAGGCAATCTGATATATTATATTATACTCACAATTTCTTCTTTTTATCAGTTCCATTATAATATCTCCATATTCTGCTGCTTCTGTGCAAGCACCGCTTCTCTTTACTTTTTTATCTTTACGCCTTTGGTATATTTGCCTTTCAGCAGCTTCGTATACGCTGCCAGCTTCTTTTTCGGCACTTTGATCACAGCCTTTTTGCTGATACCGGTAAATGCCTTGCTGCCTACCTTGTTAAGTTTTGTACTCTTCACCGTTACCTTGGCGATCTTCTTGCAGCCATAAAATGCCTTGCTGCCAATCACTTTTACATTCTTTGGAATCGTTACCTTTGTGAGCTTCCTGCAGCCATAAAATGCTTTGCTGCCAATCTCTGTAACCGTTGATGGGATCGTTACAGTTTTGAGCTTCGTATTCTTGTAAAATGCCTTATCTGCAATCTTCGTTACCTTGTAGGACTTGCCGTTATATTTCACGTAACCAGGAATAGATTCCTTCGTTCCCTTACCTGTCATCTTGATCAGTGTTACTTCTGATCCATTAACTCCATTAACCTTGAACTGCATGGATCCGGTTGAGATCATTACAGGATCAGGATCTCCAACAGGTGCGGGCTTTTTAACATTACCATTATTTACCTGGTTCTGATTGTTACCGGTATTTCCACCAGTATTTCCGGCATTTGTATTGTCTGTTGGCGTACCCGGTTTTGCTGTTACTGTCACCTGGAAACTAACAGATACTTTATCTCCTGCAATAGTTATTACACAGGCTCCGGCTTTTTTTGCAGTAATTACAGCCATGCCATTGTTAGGATCAATGTCACCTGCCACTACCTGCCCTACATCAGCTACCGACGGATCACTCGATGCGATCCTGATCCGGTCCCTCCATCCTTCCGTACTTGGATAGGCATTAAAGTATGTTGTATATGTATCTTCTGCCTGCAGTGTGATATCACCATTATATACATCGATAGTCTTGATAGCCGGAAGCACCGTTACTGTTATGTCTTTTGTGATACCACTGCCATCCATAGCAGTAAGGGTGACCGTTGTGGTTCCCTCCGACACTGCTGTGATAAGACCAGTCGCAGATACCTTTGCGATTGATTCCCGGATACAGCTATAAGTCAGTCCCTTATCCGTCGTATCAGAAGGAAGTACCTCTGCAGTTATCTGATGCGTTTCGCCCTCATAAAGCGTTACTGTGTCAGCATCTGTTTTAATGCTCTCTGCCATCCTGCCAATCGTAACCTTACAACTTGCCTTTACCAGACGGTTACTCGTGAGCACCGGATCCTTAATAGATGCTGTAATCGTTACTGTACCTGTTGCATGCGCTGTTACACGTCCCATACTGTCTACAGTTGCCGTATCCGGATCAGAGGATTCCCATGTGAGCTGATCGCTCGTGATTCCTTTGTATCCATTTTTATATACCGGATCTATTGTACATACACGGTTTACAAGGAGCTGCTGATCAGCAAGGCTGAGTCCGGTACAGTATACAGTCACATGACATGTATCACTGCTCATGCCATCATAAGCTGTTACCACTATATCACACTCACCGTATCCTACTGCTGTTACCTTACCGGTTTCATCAACGGTTGCAACCGTTTCATCTGTAGAGGAGAAGCTGCAGGTTTTATTAGTGGTATTTTCCGGCAGCACTTCATCTACTACTACGGTTGCCGTCTTACCCTCTTTTAAAGAAAGGCTGTTCGTTTCAAGTGAAACGCTTTCTGATAATACTATGCCGGATGCTTTATTGGTCAAACCTCTGAGACAAACAGCTGCGCCAGCTGCCTTATATTCTTCTGATGTCGCATAATCATTGAGAGAATACAAGCTGTATCCATAATAGCTCTGTCCTGCCTCCTGATAACCATCACTATTACCTACAGGTGCTACCCCATTATCAGCCTCTGCTTTCGCGGTTTCTATACAAATGCCATATGTCATACCATCCGGGACATAAATATTTTTATCACTGATATCAAAAGTATAAAACCCTTCATAATCGCTACATCCAGAAATCGCTTCGCTCTTTCCGGAATAGCGTATCAGTTTGCCGCTTTCGACAACAGGATTTACATATATCGTGAGTGTATACGGCATATTTGCCGCAAGGTATGTCATAACACCGTCAATCTTTTCAATTGATCCTTTACCATATGCTTTAGCCTCATATATATTAAGATATGTGGTTCCCCCACTTCCCCCCAAGCCTATTCCTGTACTTCCATCGTACGCATACATATTTGCATAAGTGTCCTTGGAATCATATTCTAAAGCTATAATCTCACTAATCGACTTATCATAATAAGAAATCCAAAAGTAGCCACTTGAAATATACGATGTATTAGCAATGTACGGGTCCGGTATACGGGTATTTGCCCATGAATTTTTCACAAGCCATGCGCCATCTGCTTCTGGAAGTTTGACATTACTCCCAGCATGATTAAAGTTATCCTTGGAGTAATTATCGTCCCACCCCACGATTTCAACAGCATGATTAGCCGCCGCCTTATAGGCAAAATAATAATTTGCATCTTCTCCTTCCCCGGTACATGTATAAGAGTACTGCTTTCCATCATCGTAGTAACACATGCTGACACCACCATAGTTTGTAACCAACTCTTTTACGTTATTGATGTGATCCGTGTCATAATCACTAAATTTGGCCCCTTTAAAATGCCATTGACTGGAGCCAGCACAAAGTTCTTGTCCAAGCGCAACCGCATTCATTTGATCAGCTTCATCCACCCATCCACCTCCTGGCAGTGATGTTCTGATAACAGGAGCTTGACTTTCTAATACCGGGCCAGTCCACTTTGAAAGAAAGGATACTGCTGCCTTCGGAGAACCACCTTGATTAAATAAATCAGTCATATTTTTGCTACTATCACTTGTATCCTTCGTATAATTACCCAAAGGATCCTCATTTATATGGTTCATAAAATAAATCAGCTGAAATTCTGACAAATCAATGGAGTTATCGGTATAACCCTTTTTAATAAGATTTGATTCAACGGCAGCTAATGCTGAATATGCCCAGCAAGATCCTAAATACTGATCCCTTACACCGGATACACCTGCCGGACGAGGATCAAACTTTGCCGGATAGGATACAGATCTGTCTGCATCAATATCATTTTCTGATCCATGATTCAGTCCACCCTCTGCAAAACCATAGCTTGCACCTGAACTGATTGTACCATTTGCGGGTCTGTTTAGAATATTCTCATCAGGCATAGTATCTTCTTCTATATCAGATATCTCTTCCTGGTCATTTGCTGATACGGTATCCTGCAGATCATCTTCCTGCATCAGTTCTGCAGCTTCGCTGCTAAGATCGATCACTGTTGTATCCGCCATAACCGGCAGGATATTTGTAATAACAAGAGCCGTAGATAATAAAAATGCTACAATCCTCTTTTTCATGTACCTTTCCCCCTTTGACTTTCTCATGGAAATACCTTATAATAACCTTAACAGGATAACCGGAAGGTGAGTGCACTTCACCCGATCCGCAGTTTTATCTTAACTATTCAAGAATAGTCGTCCTAAACTTTAGCGGGTGCAGGACGGCTATTTCTTATTTTCATGTTGATCTATGTAGGTAATAATTGATACCAGCATGATGACAAATGTAAATATGTCTCTCCATGAAACCATAAGCATCATCCTTTCCGTATACTGGATCGGATGAGAGCACGTCCCCCGGTTACCCGGCTAAGACTACTATGTTCTGTTATACACAACCGAAGCCCTCTCATAAGGGCTTTAATTTATCTATATTTATTATATCATGCGCATTTAGCAAAAGCAAGTATTTACTTGGTTTTCTCGTATTTTTTCAACATCATCCGCACATCAAATAGACGAATAAACCAAAACTGTCTGCCTATGGTTTAAACCACGAATATATGATAAAATAACTTCGTTGCCACCCCTATACTGGCAAGGAAAGGGGGTGCCTTATGGAAATGTTAGCATCGTTTATACTCTCTGTTATGGCTAGTGTAGCTGCCTACTACATATGCAAATGGTTGGACAGAGAGAAGTAATTGGCAATCAGCCTAGGGCTTAAGCCACCCTGCCTAAACGGAATAGAAACCCCCAGTGCTGGAACACTTGGGGTTTCGCTTTGTCCTTACGGAAATGTTAGTATCTTTTTTGCCTAAGCACAATATATCATATGCTCCGGCTAAAATCAAGTATTCCATATTATTGATATTTTATACAAATTTTCACATAAATTCCCATATCAAATACTGCAGGACATTGTAATATGTTTGACAAAAAACCAGTGTTTTGGTTACCTTGTACACATGTATTCTTTATGGTATACTGGTATTGTATCTATAGAGAAAGCAGGATGTGATTCCGATTATTAGATGCCCTCTAGTTTACAAAGGAGGGTGATGCCCATGAACACAATGGAAGTATTAACTCTGTTGCTGGTTATATTTGCGGCACTGTCATACATAGACAATCATAATAAAAAGAAATAGCATCCTCCGACCAAAGTGAATGCTATTTCAAATATAGTTATTTACTGAGGGCAAATCGGCATCACGTCCGATTCACTTTCTAAATAGATTATACAAAAAGGTACTAGAGAAATCAAGTACCTTTTATCATTATGTGCGCCTAGCGGCGCACATACAAGAACCCGGAACACTCCGGGTTCTCCTTATTACTTTTAGTATTTTCCATTCAGCAGCTTCTTATATGATGCTGTTTTACTGCCAGGAACAACAATCCTAAGTCCTTTCCTGCATTTCTTGAATGCCTTTTCTCCTACGCTCGTCAGAGCCTTGGATTTGATACTTACATTTTTCAATTTCTTGCAATTATAAAATGCTTTTTCACCGATTGTCTGTACCTTGGTTGGAATGGTTACTTTTTTAACGGCTTTACAGCCATTAAATGCTTCTGCACCGATCTTTGTTACACTCTTTCCGATCGTAATGCTTGCAAGCTTCGTATCATTTTTGAATGCCTTGCTTGGTACTGCTGTCAGCTTACCCGGCAGCTTGATCTTCGTGAGCTTCTTATCATTGCTCAGAACACCGGTGCCCATAGACATGAGCTGTGAATCTGTTGCAAAAGTAAAACTTGTCAGTGCTGCACATTTTGCGAATGCATAGCTGCCGATCTTCAGTACACTCTTCGGGATTTTAACCTTCTTCAGAGCTTTACAGCTATAAAATGCTTTCTTACCGATTGTCAAAAGACCGTCATTCAGTTTCACTGTCTTCAGCTTTGTGCAATTTTCAAAAGCATAATTGCCAATCTTCTGCAGTGTAGTCGGCATTGTGATGCTTGTCAGGGAGCTGCAGCCTTTAAAAGCTTTGTCCCCGATCGTGATCAATCCTTCCTTCAGTGTCACTTTTTTCAGGTTTGTACATCCTTCAAAAGCACTGTTGCCGATCTTACTTACATTTTGGCTGATTGTTACTTCTTTGAGTGTTGCATTATCCTTAAATGCCTTTTCGTATACTTCTGTGATACGGTATACCTTATCTCCAATTTTTATGACATCAGGAATGACAACCTTTGTATCTGTTGTTGTTGCAAATTTGATTGCCAGCGTGCCATCCGGATTCTGTACGATTTCATAATTTACTCCATCGATATCCATCGAGAAAGATAATCCTGCAGCCAGCTTTTTGGCAATTTCATTGATCGCTGCATCCGTCAGGTCTGATCCTCCATTCGCTGCATCCGTCGTTCCCTTGACGCAGGCATAATTATACTTAAACACGAGCCCTTCGCCTGTAATGGTGACAACTTGTACCTGCGGCTTCTCGCATTTGCAATCTTTAATTGCATTTACAGCATCGATTGCGGCCTGATCAAAAGCAGGAGATACTGTAGAACCAACTTCTGCCCTCTCCGTCGTAGTTGAAAACAGTTCATACGCACCACCTTCTGACTTCTGGATATAGTGCTCTACCTTATATTCAACAGTAGTGTTTTTCTTTACCATCTTGTAGTAGTAATTGACCTCGCTGTTTTTGGTTAAAACAACTGTTTTTGGAGACTCGGTTGGAACAAGAGTGTATTCCCCACTGTATGCAATTTCATAATTCTCAATAGCCTTTGGACTTAACTGCTCCGGTGTCATGCTTTCGCCAATTGTACCATGGAACACATTTGTAAATGTTGTATCCGTTTTGGATCCAAATGTACCATTATACAGCACCCAGTCACCATCAATGCTTGTCTGGTAGTAATGATTTACCGTCAGAGTTGCTCGTGTATCGGTGATGTTATAATAAAAATCAAAAGTGGTTGACCCATCACCTGCGATTGTTTTAGGTCCGATCGCATCCGGTGTATCATAGCCCGGAATTGCTACTGCTATCTCCGTAACTGATGTATCCGTCGTAGCAGTTTTTGTCTCAGTGCCAAGGATAGGATTTTCTGTACCTTCCGGTGCTGTATAGAGTTCATATCCTGTTGCCGGGTCTGTGCTGTCCAATGATTTTTGCACATATCTGTGTACGGTATACGGCGTATCTGTCTTTGCTTCCCATTGGGCAGTCAGCGTTACCGTTCCGTTACTGATATCAGTTAAATCTTTAACTGCCTGACCATCTGTATAGGTTCCGTTCCAGCCTTTAAATGTATAACCCGGTTTGCTGATCTTAAGATCTGCAAGTGATTTAAGTCCCTGCGCTGTTCCATAAACAAAGGACTGACTGCCATATTCTTTGCCATCTGAAATGAATTTTACACTGTAACCTTGTGCATTCCATACTGCAGTAATGGTTTCATCTTTTGTTGCTGTGTACGCTGTTCCGGCACCTTTTACGCCCTGAGCTGTATTCCATCCTCCGAAATGATAACCTGTTTTGGAGGGTGCCGCAGGAAGAATGCATGTACCATTACCCCAGTTTGCCACCTTCGTAATCGTAGCACCGTTCGTTGCAGTCAGATTGCTAAACTGCTGTCCCGGATTTACGTCACTCCAGTTTACAAAGGCTCTTGGTGCACTGATCGCACTTGCCGTTCCCGGAGCTCCGTTAAGATTGACATTTAATGTGTAGTGAGGCGCAGTTTTTGGTGCTGCTGCATATGTGTATGTGGTGCCATAAGTACACTTCTGTGTATCTACTCCCGATCCACCATTAGCGTTATACGACACATAATATTCGATTGGTGTAAAAGGTATCGTAAAGATTGGTGTTGTCTTACGCGGCGTAGCCTTCGATCCGACAGCATCATACATGGAAACAATAGCACATACCCAGTCTTCTGACTGTGCAGAATCCTTATTTGTATATGTAGTATCTGTAGCATTTCCGGCTCTCAGATAGCATACGGTTTTGTTAAGGTCGGACACATTAGTCGTATATCCTCCCACAGTATATCCCGCCGGCTTTGTATACTTGAAATAAATCCATAACTGGTCATAATCACCCGTGTTACTCTTGCCCTGGTCTGACTGATATACCTTATTATCATGGGTAAGTTTAAAGCCATAAGGAGCTCCTGTAACAGCTAGTTGCACATTAACCTTAACATCAGCCTTAAGATTGTTGCTTGTGTTATAAACACTCTTACAATCCACACGTGCAGTTCCTTCGCTTCCATTTTTCAGAAATTTGAAATAAATCGAACCACCGGATGCATTCCACGCAGCTGCCCTGACTCTGTCATACTGGTCTTTCAGATAATCATAATATGTTCCCGCATTTTCTTCGGAAACAAAATCTGTAGAGCATTCGTTTGATTCTGCCTCTTTTGTACCTGCATATGTATAGATGGTTGTTGTCTCTTTCAGACAGGTATCTCTTTCCAGTACTGCTGCAAGATCCTGATCTGATAATGTTGTAAGGTATGCCCATACATTCTGACCATCTGCATAAAGCAGTTTTTCTGACAGCTGTGAATCTGTTATTGTATTCAGATCTATTGCCATCAGATCTTCCAATCCGTCAACCTCTTCCGTTTCATCATCACCGGCAGCTTCACCGGTTTCCTCTTCTGCAGCATTGTCCGATACGCTAATAGCGTCATCAGGATCTGTGCTGCTGTTATCACTCTCCTTTTCTTCATTCCCGATATCGATCACCGATACCTCGCTGGTTGCAGTTGTTTCTGCAGATACTTCCGCAGCAAACGCTGGTGAGACGCTTGCAGGTACTGATCCACAGATCATCGCTGCGCTCAGGACTACTCCTAAAGCTTTGATTAATGGTTTCTTCATAGTTTTGTACCTCCTTAATTTGGTGTATTAAAAAAGGTACTGTGCAATATAAAACGATCAATATTAGTGTAGGCATATATCCTTTTGTTTGACAAGCATGAATTTGTAATACTAAAGTGTACCCTTTGTCAAGGACACTATGACTTTTCCTTTTCAGATTTCTATTTTATATTTGTTTGTTGTGTAGAGGCATCAAAGTGATGCCTCTGATTGATTGTTTTTACCTTTTGCTTTAGGGATTATCAGTGGATAAATTCCTGTTGTCAGATATTGATAATATTCAACAGGTGACAACCTTGCTAAGTCCCATTGATAACGTTCTGTATTATAATATTCTGTCCAATCCCTAACTGCGTTTAATATCTCCTCATAGCCGTGGCACTCTGATAGATCTAATTCATCTTTCATATGACCAAAGAATGATTCCTGAGGAGCATTGTCCCAACAGTTTGCTCTACGTGACATAGACTGTCTCAGTTCGTTATCCTTTAACAATTGGATAAATTTAATGCTGGTATAGTGGGAACCCTGATCGCTATGTATTAATGTTTCTGTGCTTAAATCAGTTCCATGTTTTTCTATTAACTGCTTTACTGTTTCTAATACAAAATCAATTTCTAGTGATTCGCTGAGAACCCATGACAGCAGTTCCTTGGTACAGGCATCTATAATTGTCGACATATAGCACCGGGGTGCTTTTCCATTTATAATATACGTGATATCCGTTAACAGAATTTTTCTTGGTCCGTGTTCCTC
>ENA-ORLY01001814-ORLY01001814.1-human-gut-metagenome-genome-assembly--contig:-NODE-1814-length-23386-cov-6.284911_pt1 | contig 23386 bp, 18 predicted proteins | sample MGYA00243071_ERZ508832 | MGnify/ENA primary metagenome ERZ508832 (study PRJEB26277, sample SAMN04329777) | human gut metagenome | biome: human-associated habitat | host: Homo sapiens | place: USA... | reverse complement strand
TCGGCCCCGCGCCGTTAGGCCAGCCTGCGGGCCAGCTGCGCTGCGGCCTCGCGCGCGGAAGTCGGAGCCTCGGAGAGCGTCAGATCGTATCCGACGGTCACGGCTTCGGGCTGAAGGCTCCGGAAGGCGTAGCCGTCGTAGAGCGACACCCCTGCCGGGAGCAGACGTTCCGTGCCGTCGGGGTCCAGTTCGATGCGCACGAAGCCCGACACGCCCGCCGGATAGCGTTCCGCGGCGGAGAGCGTCTCGATACGCTTCGCGAGCCGCTCCGCGGCGGGGGCGTAGGGGCGTCCGAACAGTTCGCGCGATGCGGCGTCGAGCACGGCGATGTGTCCGGCGACGTTGCGCGCGCGGCCCCGGGCCAGATGCACGGTCTGGTATAGGTAGAGACCGGTCAAAGCAGAAAGATTTTCAGCAGCAGTTCGCGCAGCAGTTCGCCGTCCGACGCGCCGCCCGCACCCAGTCCCTTGCTCTTGGCGTCGTATTCGCGCAGCAGCCCGAGGATGTTGAACACCTTGCGGTTGTCCCATCCGGCGGCGTTCTGCTTGATCTCGCCGATGACGAACGTGTTGTTCTTGCGCAGGATGCGCATCAGTTCCGTGTCCGGCGGAAAGGGCCGTCCTTTGTGGCGTGCGAGCCAGCGCAGGTAGTTGACCACGAACAGCTCCTTGAACTGCCCGAACAGCGCCATGACGGTCAAGAGCAGCGGGTTGTCCTTGGGGTTGCGGGCGAAGTGCTCGGCGATCATCAGCGCGCGGGCCATGTCCCGCGTGACGACCGCCTTGCAGAGTTCGAAGTTGTTGAAATCCTTCGAAATGCCGATGTTGGCCTCGATGTCGGCGTCGGTGATGCGCTGCGTGCCCTCGGGCAGCGAGACGGTGAGTTTCCGGATTTCGTTGGAGATCTTTGCGATGTCGGTTCCCAAATGGTCGGTCAGCATCGACAGCGCCTTGGGGTCGATCGTGAATCCTTTCTGCCGGATGAACTGCTGTAACCACGCCGCGATCTCGTAGTCGCGCGGGCGCACCGATTCCAGCACCGTGCCGTTCGCCGCACAGCCCTTGTAGAAGGCCGAGCGTTTGTCGGCGTTCTTCTCCTTGTGGCAGATCACGAGAATGGTCGTCGGCGAGGGCTTCTGCGTGTAGAGCGCGAGCTTGTCCAGCCCCTTGAGCTGCTGCGCCTCCTTGAGGATCACCACCTGGTATTGTCCCATCATCGGCATCTGGCGGCAGAGGTTGATCACCTGCCCCGCCTCGGAGTCGCGCCCGTAGACGGTGATCTGATTGAAGGCCCGCGCGGCCTCGTCGAGGATCGTCGCGGCCAGCTGGTCCGAGAGTGCGTCGATGAAGTAGCTCTCCTCGCCCATCAGCAGGTAGATGCCGGAAAACCGGCGGGCCGCGACCTCTGCCGCGATCCGTTCGTACTGGGCGACGGAATCCTTGAATTTCAGAGCGCTCTTTGCCATTTTAAACGATTTCTTTGGTGATGCGCAACACGTTTTCCGTGTCGGGCGTAAGGCGGTAGCGGTCGTCGATGCGGCGTCCGACGAGCCAGACGATCTCGTCGCCCGACAGCAGCACGAACTGCCGCTGCTTCTCGGCCACGGAGACCTTGGCGTCGACGAGGAAGTCCGACACCTTTTTGCGGCCCGTCATGCCGAACGGCACGAACCAGTCGCCGTCGCGCCAGCGGCGCAGCGTGAGCGGGAATTGCAGGCGGTCGGCGTCTATCTGCGCGATGTTCTCGGGAACGCCGAAATTCTTGATCGTGTCGATGTCGCAGTATTCGTAGTAGAGGACCGAGTTGCCGCAGTAGCTGCGCGGGGCGCCTTTGCGCACCGTCGTCAGACACGCGTCGTCGGGGGCTATCGGCGCTATGACGATCTTTCCGCGGTCGATCGAGGCCACCCTTTCGCGGGCGTAGAACCGCCGTCCCGTGGCGTCCTGTTCGAGCGAGTGGCACAGTGCGTCGATCACGTCGCCCTTGAATCCGTAGCCCGAATTCAACAGTTCGTAGATCACGAATCCCTGCGGAAAGGCCGGATCGAGGCGGTCGAGATGGATCGTGTCGATCCCCGTGTCCGAGGTGACGGCCTCCGAGCGGATGCGTTCGATGCCGTGGTTGATGAACAGCTGGGCGTCGGTCAGGCGCGCGAGGTTGCGGCTCATCAGGCTCGTGAACTTGGGGTTGATTTCGCGGATGCGGGGGATCAGCCCCAGCCGGATCTTGTTGCGCAGGTATTTGGTCGACCGGTTCGACGAATCCTCCCGGAAGGGGATGCGGTTCTGGACGGCGTATTCGAGAATTTCCTTGCGCGACGCGAACAGCAGCGGACGGATCACCTTTCCGACCTGTGTCGAGATTCCCGTCAGCCCCCGCAGCCCGGTCCCGCGCAGCAGGTTGATGAAAAAGGTTTCGATCGAGTCGTCGGCATGGTGGGCGATGGCGATGGCCGTGTAGCCGTGCTCGCGGCTCAAGGCGTCGAACCATGCGTAGCGCAGCCGCCGGGCCGCCATCTCCATCGACTCGCCCGTGCGCTCCATTTCGGCCCTGGTCTCGAAGCGCCTGTTGTAGAACGCCGCGCCGTGCTTTTTGGCCTCGTCTTCCACCAGCACTTCGTCCTCGTCGCTCTCTGCGCCGCGCAGCTGGAAGTTGCAGTGGGCCACGCCCACCCGGTAGCCGCAGCGGGTGAACAGCGAGAGCATGACCATCGAGTCCACGCCGCCCGAGACGGTGAGCAGGATTTTGTCGTCGTGCGTGGCGAGGTCGTTCTCGTCGATGTAGCGTTGAAAAGAGTCCAAAAGATTCATAATATGTTCACTTCAGTATCTATTTCGATGCCGAATTTTTCGCGGACCTTCGCCTGCACCGTGCGGGCGAAGGCGATCACCTCGCCGCCCGTGGCGCCGCCGTGGTTCACCAGCACCAGCGCCTGCCGCTCGTGAACCCCCACGCTTCCCTCGCGGTAGCCTTTCATCCCGGCCCGGTCGATCAGCCACCCGGCAGCCAGCTTTACGCGGCCTTCGGGGGCCGCATAGTGCGGCATGTCGGGATATTCGGCAAGGAGCCGTTCCGCGACGGGGGCTTCGACCACGGGATTCTTGAAGAAGCTGCCCGCGTTGCCCAGCACGGCCGGGTCGGGAAGTTTCGCGCGGCGGATCGAGCAGATCGCCTCGCGGATGTTGCGCAGCGTGGCGCCTCCGCGGGCTTCGACCTCGCGCTCCACGTCGCCGTAGCCCAGTTTCGGACGCGGCGTATGCGAGAGGCGTATTTCGATGGCTGTGATGATCACGCGCCCTTTCAGGTCGTGCTTGAAGACGCTTTCGCGGTAGCCGAATCCGCAGTGCGCGGCGTCGAGCGTCAGCAGGTTGCCCGTTTCGACGCAGTACATCTCGACCCGGCGGATCGCGTCCTTCGCTTCGCAGCCGTAGGCCCCGATGTTCTGCACCGGGGCGGACCCCGCCTTGCCGGGGATCAGCGAGAGGTTTTCGATGCCCCACAGACCGCGTTCGACGGCCCATTCCACCAGGTCGTCCCATTCGACGCCCGCCTCGACGCGCAGGCGAACTTCGTCGCCGTCGTCGCTCAAAAGGGCGATCTGCCGGGCCACGGGGGTCAGCAGCACGCCGTCGTAATCTTCGGTGAAAAGGATGTTGTTGCCCCCGGCGAGCACCGTCCACCGCCCGGGAATCCCCGCGGCGAAAAACGTGCGCAGATCCTCGGCCGTTTCGAATTCTACGAGGCGTGCGGCCCGCTGGTCAACGCCGAAACTGTTGCGCCCGCGCAGGCTGATTTGGTGAAATTCTCGAATCATGGTATGCAAAGTTAGAAATTATTTTTAACTTTGAGATTCAAACCTGAATAACTCAATGGTGTGGCTGATCTGCATACTGCTGTCCTTGCTTGCGCTGATCCGTTTTTTTGGCGGCGATTCCCGGCGCAAACGTCGGAGGCACCGCAGGTTTGGCAATCGGTGACCATGTAAACGATAACAGAATATGTTCGACGAAAAAGATTTGCAGCAAATCCGGGAGCACGGACTCACTCCCGAACAGGCGGAGACCCAGTTGGAGAATTTCCGCCGTGGATTCCCTTTCCTGAATGTCGTGCGGGCCGCATCGCCGGGCGACGGCGTGCTGGTTGTCGGCGCGGCGGAGGCCGATGCCGCCGTGGAACGCTATGAAAAAGAGTCTGCCGGACTGGGGGTGGTGAAGTTCGTGCCCGCTTCGGGGGCCGCCACGCGCATGTTCAAGGAGCTGTTCGAGTTCGTCAACGACGGCAAACGCGGCAAGGGCATCGACACGCTGCTGGAAAATATCGGGAAGTTCGCCTTCTGGCCCGAACTTCGCGCCGTGCTGCCCGCCGGGGCCGACGACCGTGCGATCGTGAATGCCATCGTCGGCGACGGGCTGAACTACGGCCGCAAGCCCAAGGGCCTGGTCACCTTCCATGCCTATCCCGAAGGGGCGCGCAAGGCCGTCGAGGAGCACCTGGTCGAAGGGGCGGCCTACGCCGCGGCCGGAGGCGTCGTGCGCATCCATTTCACCGTCTCGCCCGAGCACGTCGCGGGCTTCGAGGAGCTGCTCGCCGCAAAGGTCCCCCTTTACGAAAAGCGGTTCGGCGTCCGTTACGAGATCTCGTTCTCGGTGCAGAAACCTTCGACCGACACCCTCGCCGTGAATCCCGACAACACGCCTTTCCGGCAGGACGACGGCACGCTGCTGTTCCGTCCCGCGGGCCACGGGGCGCTGATCGAAAACCTGAACGAGATTGACGCCGACCTGATCTTCATCAAGAACATCGACAACGTGACGACCGATGCCCGCCGCGGGGACACGGTCCGTTATAAAAAGGTGCTTGCAGGGGTTCTGCTCGACCTCCAGGGGCGCGCCTTCGAGTACCTCAAGGCCCTCGAAGTGGGTGGCGCCGAGCTGGAACCCATCGCCGAATTCATCGGGAAACAGCTCTGCGTGAAACTCCCCGCCGAGTACGATTCGGCGCTGCTGCGCGCCGTGTTGGACCGTCCGATCCGCGTCTGCGGCATGGTCCGCAACGAGGGCGAGCCGGGCGGCGGCCCGTTCTGGGTCGGGAACCCCGACGGCACGGAGTCGCTTCAGATCGCCGAGTCGAGCCAGATCGCGCCCGACGACCTGCCGCTGATGCAGTCGGCCACGCACTTCAATCCGGTGGACCTCGTCTGCGGCGTGCGCGATTCGAAGGGATGCAAGTTCGATCTGCGCCGGTACACCGATCCCGCGACGGGATTCATCTCGTCGAAATCCTCCGGCGGCCGCGATCTGCGCGCGCAGGAGCTTCCGGGACTCTGGAACGGTGCGATGGCGAAGTGGAACACGGTCTTCGTCGACGTTCCCGTCACGACATTCTCTCCGGTGAAGGTGGTGCAGGATCTTCTGCGCCCCCAGCACCAATAGGTTTAAGGTTTTGCGGGTGTCTTTCGCCCGTCTTGTCCGGGCCGGCCGGGGAATGCGTTTGTATCTCCCGGCCGGCCCGGATCGTGTCGCGCCGAAGCCGGACTCTCCTTATTGCAGATGCAGGACCAGTCTGTCGAGTCCGAAGAAACACTCCGTGAATCCGGGAGCCGGGGCGACGGCCTCTATCGTCAGCGTGTTTCCGCCCTTGCGGATCTGTCCGTTGCCGAACGCAACCTCTTTGGCGATCAGTTCCGGGGCATGTCCCGGGCCTGCGGCGGCTGCCATTGCGGTGCGGCGGGCCTGCGGTTATACATCTGCTCCATTTGTGCCGGAAATTTGTCAAAATAGGATAAATTGCTGTTCAGTATCCCCGATTGTAGATAATCTTTTTTATATTTGTGCGTTAAAACCGAAAAACAATAATCAAAACTAAATAACGCTATGGAAAACAAACTTCAACAGTTGACGCAGAAGCTCTACGACGAGGGGCTGGAGAAAGGGCGCGCCGAGGCCGACAAGCTGGTGGCCGACGCCAAGGCCGAGGCCCGGAAGATCGTCGCCGAGGCCCGCGCCGAGGCCGAAGAGATCGTCAAAAAGGCGGAGGCCAAGGCCGAGGACGTTTCGAAGAACACCATGACCGAGATTTCGCTGGCCGGCAAGCAGGCCGTCGGCAGAATCAAGTCGGAGATCGCCTCGCTGATCATCGCCAAGGCTACGGCCCGGGGTGTGAAGGAGGCCGTCGTGGACCCGGCGTTCATCAAGGAGATGCTCGTCGCCGTAGCTAAAAACTGGAACGGTTCCGATTCGGGCAAGGTCGAATTGCAGGCCCTGCTGCCCGAGGGCGAGCGCAAGAAGCTCGACGCGGCGTTCGAGGAGAGTGCGAAGGAGCTGCTCGCCGCCGGTGTCGAGGTGGGCTGGTCGAAGGAGGTGAAGACCGGCTTCAAGGTGGGCGCCAAGGAGGGCGGCTACTACATTTCGTTCGCCGACGCCGACATCGAAGCGCTGTTGGCAGAGTACCTGCGCGACAAGGTGTTCCAATTGTTGTTCAAGGCGTAAGGCATGTTTGCGACCCAATATTATTGTCTGGTAGCCTCCCTGAAGGAGTACGCGCTCGACGCCGACACCAAGGGCTTCGACGCCCGGGCCATCGTCTCCGGGATTCTGGAGGAGGTGAACCGCGGCGACGCCCGCGAGGTGCGGCTCCTGTACGGCTACTACGACTGTGAGAATATCGCCGCCCTGCGTGCGGGGCGCTCGGCGCACAATCCGCTGGGCAACTTCACGCGCGAGGAGCTGGCGGAGGAGCTGAAAACTCCGAAGCGGCTTCCCGAGGCGGTTGCCCGCGTGGTGAGGGCCTATGCCGATCCCGAGGGCGAGGACGCCGAGACGGTCGACACGTCGCGGCGTTTCGAGAAGGAGCTGTTCGGGGCCTACTACGCCGCCTGCGGAAAGGCCGGGAGCCGCTTCCTGCGCGAGTGGTCCGCTTTTGACCGGAACCTGCGCAACGTTTCGGCGGCCGTCACGGCGCGCGCCGCAGGGCGTGCGGTCGAGGAGGTCGTCGTGGGCGGCGGCGATGTCGCCGAGCAGTTGCAGCGCAGTTCTGCGGCCGATTTCGGGCTTCGGGGCGAACTTCCCTATATCGACGCGGTGATCGCGGCGGTGAACGACGAGGCCAACCTCGTGGAGAAGGAGCACAAGATCGACCTGATCCGCTGGAACGAAGCTGCGGAGCTGGCGACCTTCGACTATTTCGACGTCAACGCCATCCTTTCCTACCTGGTGCGGATCAACATCGTCGCTCGCTGGACGCTGCTCGACGCTGCGCGCGGCCGCGAGATGTTCGCCCGCCTGCTTGCCGAACTGGACGGCAAGGAGCTGATTAATAAGGAATAAACAATAAAAACATACAATGAAAACTACAGGACGTGTAAACGGTATCATCTCCAACATCGTGATCGTCAAGGCCGACGGACCCGTGGGTCAGAACGAGATCTGCTATGTCTGGACGGGCGATACCAAAATGATGGCCGAGGTCATCAAGGTCATAGGCGACGCGGCCTATGTCCAGGTTTTTGACAGCACCCGCGGTCTGAAGATCGGCGACCGGGTCGAATTCGAGGGTCACATGCTCGAAGTCACGCTGGCTCCGGGCCTTTTGTCGCGCAACTACGACGGTCTTCAGAACGACCTCGAAAAGATGGACGGTCTGTTCATCGCCCGCGGTTCGATCACCGATCCGGTCGACTACGATGCCGAGTGGGAATTTTCGCCGCTGGCCAAGGTCGGCGACAAGGTCACGGCGGCGTCGTGGCTGGGCGAGGTGAAGGAGCAGTGGGTGATGCACAAGATCATGGTTCCCTTCACGATGACGGACTGCTATACGGTTAAGAGCGTCGCCGAGGCGGGCAAATACAAGATCACCGACACGATGGCAGTCCTGACCGACGCCGAAGGCCGCGACCACGAGGTGACGATGGTGCAGAAATGGCCCGTGAAGCAGGCCGTGCGCTGCTATACGGAGAAACCCCGCCCGTCGCGCATCATGGAGACCGGCGTGCGTCCGATCGACACCTTCAACCCGATGGCCGAGGGCGGTACGGGCTTTATCCCGGGGCCTTTCGGCGCGGGCAAGACCGTGCTCCAGCACGCCATTTCGAAGCAGGCCGACGCCGACGTGATCATCATGGTGGCGTGCGGCGAGCGCGCCAACGAGGTGGTCGAAATCTTCAAGGAGTTCCCCGAGCTGATCGACCCGCATACGGGCCATACGCTCATGGAGCGCACGATCATCATCTGCAACACGTCGAACATGCCTGTCGCCGCGCGTGAGGCGTCGGTCTATACGGGTATGACCATCGGCGAATACTACCGCTCGATGGGCCTCAAGGTGCTCGTGATGGCCGACTCGACGTCGCGCTGGGCGCAGGCGCTGCGCGAGATGTCGAACCGTCTGGAGGAGCTTCCCGGCCAGGACGCCTTCCCGATGGACCTTTCGGCGATCATCTCGAACTTCTACTCGCGTGCGGGACTGGTGAAACTCGTCGGCGGCCAGACCGGATCGGTGACGTTCCTCGGCACGGTGTCGCCTGCGGGCGGTAACCTCAAGGAGCCGGTGACCGAATCGACGAAGAAGGCCGCGCGTTGTTTCTACGCCCTTTCGCAGGGCCGCGCCGATTCGAAGCGCTATCCGGCCATCGACCCGCTGGAGTCCTACTCGAAATACCTCGAATACCCCGAAATCCGCGAATACCTCGACGAGCACATCGAGAAGGACTGGGTGGACCTGGTCTACGCGGGCAAGACCATCGTGCAGCGCGGCAAGGAGGCCAACGACCAGATCAACATTCTGGGCGACGACGGCGTGCCGGTGGAGTACCACGAACGATTCTGGAAATCGGAGCTGATCGACTTCGTCATCCTGCAACAGGACGCCTTCGATGACATCGACGCCAACTGCCCGATGGAACGCCAGCAGATGATGTATAAGATGGTGTTGGGCATCTGCAACCAGGAATTTGCGTTCGCCGATTTCGAGGCCTGCTCGCAGTTCTTCAAGGGGCTGATCAACCTCTTCCGCCAGATGAACTATTCGGAGTGGAAGTCGGAGAAGTTCGAGGGCTACCGGAAGCAGATCGAGCAGTATGTGAGTGAACAATCCAAATAAGCGGGAGAAATTATGACAACACGAGCATTTCAGAAGATATATACCAAGATTGACAACATCACCAAGGCTACCGTGACGCTCCGCGCCACGGGCGTCGGCAACGACGAACTGGCCACCGTCGGCGGCAAGCTGGCGCAGGTGGTGAAGATTATGGGCGAGAACGTCACGTTGCAGATTTTCGCCGGAACCGAGGGTCTGTCCACCGACTCCGAGGTCGTCTTCCACGGCGAGCCTCCCAAGCTGCGCGTTTCGGACAACCTCGCGGGGCGTTTCTTCAATGCCTACGGCGAACCGCTCGAGGGCGGCGAGATCATCGAGGGCGAGGCCCGCGAGATCGGCGGTCCGACGGTGAATCCCTTCCGGCGTATCCAGCCTTCGGAGCTGATCGCCACGGGCATCGCCGGCATCGACCTGAACAATACGATCGTGACGGGGCAGAAGATCCCCTTCTTCGCCGACCCCGACCAGCCCTACAACGCCGTGATGGCCAACGTGGCCCTGCGCGCCAAGGCCGACAAGATCATCCTGGGCGGCATGGGTCTTACGAACGACGACTTTCTGTACTTCAAGTCGGTCTTCGAGAACGCCGGCGCGCTCGACCGCATCGTGTCGTTCGTCAACACGACCGAGAATCCGCCCGTGGAGCGTCTGCTCGTTCCCGACATGGCGCTTACCGCCGCCGAGTACTTCGCCGTCGACAAGGGCGAGAAGGTGCTGGTGCTGCTCACGGACATGACCTTGTACGCCGATGCCCTGGCCATCGTGTCGAACCGCATGGACCAGATTCCGTCGAAGGACTCGATGCCCGGTTCGCTGTATTCGGACCTTGCGAAGATTTACGAAAAGGCCGTGCAGCTGCCCAACGGCGGTTCGATCACGATCATTGCCGTGACGACGCTTTCGGGCGGCGACATCACGCACGCCATCCCCGACAATACGGGTTACATCACCGAGGGCCAGCTGTTCCTGCGCAACGACTCCGACACGGGCAAGGTGATCGTCGACCCGTTCCGTTCGCTGTCGCGTCTGAAACAGCTCGTCATCGGCAAGAAGACCCGCGAGGACCATCCGCAGGTGATGAACGCCTGCGTGCGCCTCTACGCCGACGCGGCCAACGCCAAGACCAAGCTGGAGAACGGCTTCGACCTCTCGGACTACGACGAGCGCACCCTGAAGTTCGCCTTCGACTACTCGGAGAAACTGCTGGCCATTGATATCAATATCGAGATCAACCAGATGCTCGACACCGCATGGGGGCTTTTCGCCAAGTACTTCACCCGGGAGGAGGTCGCCATCAAGGAGGAACTTATCCAAAAATACTGGAAGGAGGCGTAACGCGCAATGGCAATCAAATTCCAATATAACAAGACCTCGCTGGGCGAACTCGGCAAACAGCTGAAAATGCGCCAGAAGGCCCTCCCTACGATCAAAAGTAAGGAGTCGGCCCTGCGCTCCGAAGTGAAGAAGGCGAAGGACTCCGCAAGCGACTACCGTCGTCGGCTCGACGCTCTGAAGGCCGAGTACGACTACATGGTGTCGCTCTGGGGAGAGTTTGATTGTGACCTCCTGCGCATTGCCGACGTCGATTTGTCGGTCCAGAAAATCGCGGGTGTGCACACGCCCGTCCTGCAGGAAGTGAAATTCGAGGAGAAACCCTACGATCTGTTCTCCTCGCCGGTGTGGTTCGCCGACGGAGTCGGCATCCTCAAGCGCATGGCGCAGCTGGGGATCGAGTTCGAGGTCTACAACCGGAAGATGGAACTGCTGGACCATGCGCGCCGCAAAACCACTCAAAAGGTGAACTTGTACGAAAAGGTTCAGATACCCGGGTACGAGGACGCCATACGTAAGATCAAACGCTTCATGGAGGACGAGGAGAACCTCTCCAAGTCGGCCCAGAAGATCGTGAAAACCAAGCAGCAGGCCGCCGGGGAGGGCGCGATGTTATGATAGCCAGAATGTCAAAATACAACTTTGTGCTCTTTGCGGCGCAGAGTGAGGATTTCGTCGAGAAGCTGCGCGGCCTCGGGCTGGTGGACATCACCACCGCGGGTTGGGAACCCTCCGAGGAGGACCGCCAGCTGCTGCTGGACATCGAGAGCCTTGCGAAGGCCGCGGAGTTCCTGAAGAACTTCCGCGCCGGGGAGCGCTGCGACGCTGCCGCCGCGCCGTTCGCTTCGGGCGAGGAGGCCTATGCGCATTACGCCGCCGCGCACCGCGAGGCCGCGACGCTCAACGCCGAGATCGGGCGGCTGGAAAAAGCGGCCGAGGAGCTGCGTCCCTGGGGGGCGTTCGACGTGGAGGCGACGCGGAAACTCGCCGCCCGGGGCATTGTCCTGCGCTATTTCTTCACCCAGCGCAACACCTTCGACAAGCAGTTGGCCGAGTGGTCGGAGCGCTATACGGTTTCGGAGGTCAGCCGCACCGATGCCATGGTGTGGTTCGTCGTCGTGGCCAAGCCCGGCGAGGAGGTTACGCTCGACGCGCAGGAGATGAAGACCCCGACGATGGACATTCGCGAGGCGGAGCGCCGCATCGCCGAAGCCGAAGGGAAACTCCGGACCCTCGACGCTGAATTTTCGCGTGCGGCCGCTTCGGAGGCCCTGCTCGCACAGCACGCCTGCTCGCTGAAGGAGCGTTTGCAGGGCGTGCGGGTGAAGGCTACGGCGCAGGAGGCCGCCGACGGTACGCTGGTCGTCATGGAGGGCTGGGCCGAGAAGGAGACTTCCGGTCGGGTCGACGCCCTTTTGGAGGAGTACCCCAACGTGGTCTTCCTCAAATCGGACCCCACGCCCGAGGACGAAACGCCCGTGAAGCTCAAGAACCGTTGGTTCGCGCATGTCTTCGAACTGGTGGGCGACATGTACGCCCGCCCGAAATACGGGACGATGGACCTCACGCCCTTCTTCGCTCCGTTCTACATGCTCTTTTTCGGCATCTGTCTCAACGATGCCGGCTACGGACTGATCCTGACCCTGATGGGGTGGTGGATGCTCGCCAGGAACCGAAAGCCCGGCATGATGCGTCAGGCGGCGTGGTTCGCCACGTTGTGCGGCGTGTCGACCGTCGCGTTCGGACTGCTGTGCGGCTCGTTCTTCGGCATCAACATGAACACGTGGTTCCCCTCGGTGAAATTCCTCGATTTCCAGGGACAGTTCTTCTCCATCGCGCTGGTTATCGGCGTGGTGCAGATTCTTTTCGGCATGCTGCTCAACATCTGGATGACCGTTCGCTGTTTCGGTTTCGGCCGTGCGCTGGGACTGCTGGGGTGGTTCATCATCCTCGTCTCGTGCTGTCTGGCCATGGGCCTTCCGATGGCGGGTCTCGCCATTCCGGGCTTTACGGCCGGATCGGTGGCCTTCTATGCGGCGCTGGGCGTCGGCGGCGTGCTGATGCTGCTTCTGAACAATCCGAAGCGCAATCCGCTCATCAACCTCGGCGCGGGTTTGTGGGACCTTTACAACAACCTCACGGGACTGTTGAGCGACGTGCTGTCCTATATCCGTCTGTTCGCCATCGGGCTTTCGGGCGGTGTGCTGGCGCTGGTGTTCAACACGCTGGCGTCGGGATTCGTGCCCGAAGGCGCGAACATCGTGGTCCGGCTGCTGATTATGATTCCGATTCTGCTGATCGGTCACGGCATCAACCTTTTCATGTCGACCATCTCGTCGTTCGTGCACCCGCTGCGTCTGACGTTCGTCGAGTTTTTCAAGAACGCCGGTTTCGAAATGGCCCCGCGCAATTTCGACCCGATTCGTAAAATGAACGATACTAACGAATAATAACAATTAAAAAAAACTCAAAACATTATGGAAACAACAGCATTGGTATTGGCTTACGTCGGCGTAGCGCTGATGGTGGGTCTGGCAGGTGTCGCTTCGTCGATCGGTACCGCAATTACGGGTCAGGCCGCAGTAGGGGCCATGAAGAAGAACGGCGGCGCTTTCGGCAGCTACATGATTCTTTCGGCGCTTCCCGGTTCGCAGGGTCTCTACGGTTTCGTCTGCTTCTTCCTGGTGCAGAAGGGTCTGACGGACCCGACGATGGTGCAGGGCGCGGCTATCTTCGGCGCCGGTCTGCTGGTCGGTCTGGTGAACATCGCCGCTTCGATCTATCAGGCAAAGGTCTGCGCCAACGGTATCGCCGCTATCGGCAACGGTCACGACGTGATGGGTAAGACGCTGATCCTCGCGGCTTTCCCCGAGCTGTACGCCATCCTGACGGTGGCCGCCACCTACCTGATCGCAACGCTCGACGGCGTGAATCTCTTCTGACGGGGCGGAACGCCCGTCACCGGAAAGGGAGACCCTGCGGGGCCTCCCTTTTTCGTTGCCGTCCTGCGGTCGGGGCGCTCTCCGAATACGAAGGAACGGTTGTCGTGGGACACCACGACAACCGTTCCTTCGGGGGATATGGGTATTACGGCCGAACCGGCGCTCGTTCCGTGACTACCGTCCTTTGCGGCGCGACGAGGTGCGCACCTTCGGGCCTTTGCCGCGGGGCTCTTCCGTACGGCGCGCCGCGGCCCCGGGCAGCAGCAATTCGAAGTCTAACTGGCGTTTCTGCAGGTCGGCGCGCTTCACGCGGATGCGTACCGGGCTGCCCAGCGTCATGCGGATGCCCGTCGAGCGGCCGATGATTTCGTAAAGCTGCTCGTCGAAGGTGAAGAAGTCGCCCTCGATGTCGCGCAGGAACGACATGCCCTCGATGTGGGTTTCGTCCAGCTCGACGTAGACGCCCCATTCGGTGAGTCCCGAGATGTGTCCCTCGAACTCCTCGCCGATGTGCTCTTTCATAAATTCGACCATCTTGTATTTGATCGACGCGCGTTCCGCCTCGGCGGCCACGACCTCGCGGTCCGAAGCGCGTGCGCAGAGGTCTTCCAGTTCCGTTTTGTCGGCCGGCTTGCCGCCCGCGAGGTAACGCGCCAGCAGGCGGTGGACCATCATGTCGGAGTAGCGGCGGATCGGCGACGTGAAGTGCGTGTAGTAGGGGAACGCCAGACCGTAGTGTCCGATGTTGTCGGTCGTGTAATAGGCTTTGGCCATCGAGCGCACGGCCATCGTCGCCACGGCGTTTTCCTCCGTGGTTCCCTTTATCTGTTTGAAGAGCTTGTTCAGTTCCTTGGCCACGGCGCGGCCCTTCGTAGCCTTGAAGATGTGCCCGAAGCGGAGGATGAACTGCCGGAAGCGGTCGAGTTTCTCCTCGCTCGGGGTGTCGTGCACGCGGTAGACCATCGTGCGCTCCGCCGAGCGGCCGCTCTCGGTCCTGCGTTTGCCGCAGAACTCCGCCACGCGGCGGTTGGCCAGCAGCATGAACTCCTCGATCATCTGGTTCGACTCCTTCTGCTCCTTGAAGTAAACGCCTAACGGTTTGCCGTTCTCGTCGAGGCGGAATTTCACCTCCTCGCGGTCGAACGAGATCGCGCCGTTCTTGAAGCGCTCCTTGCGCAGCGCCTGCGCCAGCCGGTTGAGCGTCAGCACCTCCTCGGCGTAGTCGCCGCGTCCCGTTTCGATGATCTCCTGCGCCTCGGCGTAGGTGAAACGGCGGTCGGAGTGGATCACCGTGCGTCCGAACCACTCTTCGAGGATGTCGAGGTTTTCGTTGAGCGTGAACACCGCCGAGAAGCAGAGGCTCGTCTCGTGGGGGCGCAGCGAACACAGCTCGTTCGAAAGCCGTTCAGGAAGCATCGGCACGGTGCGGTCCACCAGATAGACCGACGTGCCGCGCTCCACGGCCTCGTCGTCGATCACCGAGTGGGGCCGCACGTAATGGGTCACGTCGGCGATGTGCACGCCCACTTCCCAGACGCCGTCCTTTATTTTGCGCACCGACAGCGCGTCGTCGAAGTCCTTGGCGTCCGCGGGGTCGACCGTGAAGGTCGTGACACCCCGGAAGTCGCGCCGCTGGGCGATCTCTTTGGCCGTGACGCGGGCGTCGATGGCCTGGGCGGCCTCCTCGATTTCGGGTTCGAAGCGGTAGGGAAGCTCGTATTCCGCCAGGATCGAGTGCATCTCCGTGTCGTTGTTGCCCGCCATGCCCAGCCGCTCGACCAGTTCGCCCACGGGGCTTTTGCTGCCCGGGAGCCAGTCGGCGATGCGCACCACGACCTTCTCGCCGTCGCGCACGTCGGGATAGGTGCGCTTCGAGAGATAAATGTCCATCGGCATGCGGCGCGAGTCGGCCCGTACGAAAATCTGGTGCGCCCCGACTTCGGCCACGCCCACGTAGGGCTTGCGGTTGCGTTCGATGATCCGCGTGATCTCGCCCTCCAGCTGTCCGTTGCGGCCGCGGTGCATCACCACGACCTCGACGCGGTCGCCGTTCAGGGCGTTCGCGGCGTTGCGCTGGTTGACGAAGATGTCGCTCTCCTGCCCTTCGACCTTCACATAGACCGAACCCGAGGGGGCCATGTCGGCCACGCCCTCGTAGTGGGGCAGGTGGGTCTGCATCAGACGGTATTTTTCGCGCGCGCACTCCTCGACGACTCCCTCTTCGAAGAGGCGTCCGAGGATTTCTAACGTTTCGCGGCGGCCCTCTTTCGTGGCGCCTCCGGAAGCCGAAGCCAGGTGCTTCAGCGAGAACTTATTGTTGGGGAATTCCCGGAACATGCTCAATATGATCGAGGTGCGGTCCGTCTTCCGTGCTCCGTTTTCGGAGCGTTGTTTCTGTTTTTTCATCATTTCTTAAAAATTTGCAGGGCTTCGGTCCTCCGTCGGATTTCCGTTGTGCCCGTTTTGCCGCTGTCGCGGCCGGCCTGTGTGCGTTTTGCGGAACAAGGCGTTATTTTTCCAGGAGTTGCAGGGCCAGTTTCCGCATGTAGGCGATGCCCACGCCGATAGCCGCTTCGTCGGGGAAGAATGTCGCCGTGTGCGGGCGTCCGGCCGCAGCGCCCACGCCCAGCCGGTAGAACAGCGACGGGTATTGCTTGCAGTAGAACCCGAAATCCTCGGCCGTGGTGCGCAGGGGCAGCATCTCGACCTTCAGCTTCTCGGCTTTGGCCAGGGCCGTGGCCTGCTTCACGAGGATCTCGTCGTTGACGACGCACGGATAGCCGCGGCCGATCGTCACTTCGGTCTTCACGCCGTGCCGGGCGTCGATGTCCGCGGCGATGATCTCGATGCGGCGGTGGATGATGCCGCGCTCGCGTTCGTCGAACGTGCGCAGCGTTCCCTCCATGTAGATCTCGTCGGGCACGATGTTCGTCGCGCCCCCGGCCTCCACGCGGCCGATCGAGAGCACGCACTCCTCACCGTTGAGCGCGATGAGGCGCGTCAGCAGTTCGGCGCCGGCCGCCACGGGGTCTTTGAGCTGCTTGCGCATGGCGCCGTGCCCGCCCGTGCCGCGGACGCGGAAGCGCAGTTCGTCGCTTGCCGCCATGTACTTTCCGGCCCGGAATCCGAGGGTCCCGACCTCCAGCTGCGGTTCGACGTGTTCGCCGACGACGGCCCGCACGTCGTAGCCCTCGAACGGCTTTTCGGCCAGCACCAGCGAGGCTCCGCCCGGGTTGCACTCCTCGCCCGGCTGGAACAGCCCGAAGAGCGTGCCCCGGAAATCGGGCGCCTCGGCGAAGGTTTTCAGCACGCCGAACAGCACCGCGGCGTGCATGTCGTGGCCGCAGGCGTGCATCACGCCCTCGTTCTGCGATCTCCACTCGCAGTCGTTCCGCTCCGTGACGGGCAGGGCGTCGATGTCGGCGCGCAGCACCGCGGCGCGCCGGTCGCCTTCGGGGGTCTTGCGGCCCTTGATGCGGGCCACGACGCCCGTCGATGCGATCCGGCGGTGTTCGATGCCCAGTTCGTCGAGCTGCTGTTCGATGAACGCCGCCGTGTCGTGTTCCTTGAACGACAGTTCGGGGTGCGCATGCAGGCGGCGGCGGAATTCGACAGGTTCCATTGATTCTCTGTTTTATCGGTTTGGGTCAGAAAACCGCCTTGACGATTTTCTGTATGTTCGTCGTGCGGCTCATCGTGTAGTAGTGCAGCACGGGCACGCCTGCGGCCATCAGTTCGCGGCTTTGGGCGATGGCCCACTCGGTTCCCACTTCGCGCACGCCGTCGGGATGCGCCTTGACTTCGCGTACGAGTTCCTCGGGCAGCTTCACGCCGAACGTTTCGGGCAGTATTTCCAGGTGGCGCAGCGTCGAGAGGGGCTTGATGCCGGGGATGATCGGCACGGTGATCCCCGCTTCGCGGCAGCGGCGCACGAAGTCGAAGTATTTGGCGTTGTCGAAGAACATCTGCGTGATGACATATTCCGCCCCGGCGTCGACCTTGTCGCGCAGGCGGGCGATGTCCGAGGTGATGTCGCGCGCCTCGGCGTGCACCTCGGGATAGCCCGCCACGCCGATCGAGAATTTCGAGTGGTGGCACTCCTCGACCTCGCCGTCGATGAATTTTCCGCGGTTCATGTCGGCGATCTGCCGCACGAGGTCCACGGCGTGGGCGTGGCCCTGCGGATGGGGCATGAAACGCTTTTCGTTCTGCGACTTGTCTCCGCGCAGCGCCAGCACGTTGTGCAGGCCCAGGAAGTCCATGTCGATCAGCGTGTCCTCGATGTCGTATTTCGACAGTCCGCCGCAGATCAGGTGCGGGACCACCTCCACGCCGTAGCGGTTCTGGATGGCCGCCGAGATGCCCACCGTCCCGGGGCGGCGGCGCACGACGTGCCATTCGACGCTGCCGTCCTCGCGCTCGGTCTCCTTGATTCCCTCGCGGTGGAAGGTGATGTTGACGTAAGCCGGGTCGAGGGCCATCAGCGGCTCCACGGCGGCGAATATCTTCTGCATGCCGTCGCCCTTGAGCGGCGGGAGCAGTTCGAACGCGAAGCGGGTGCGCCCGGAGGCGATCGCTTCGTTGATGATCTCTACGACGTTCATACGTTGTTCGGTATAATCTTTTTTACGGTTTCGGCCTCCATTCCGCGGCGGCGTGCGTAGTCGAGCAGCTGTTCGGCGCCGATGGTCCCGACCGAAAAGTAGTCGGCGTCGGAGAACATCAGTCCGCACAGCGCCTCCCCGGGGTCGATCATCCAGTTTTCGGTCAGCCGCATTCCGGTCGTCACCTCGACCGCGAGCAGGTCGAAGACCTCGCGTTTGAGCGAATGGTCGGGCGAGGCCGGGTAGCCGAAGGCCATGCGGCGGCCGCGGTACTGGCCGCGGACTGCCTGCTCGGGGGTGGGCGGCGTGCCCGTTTCGTAGCCCCACATCTCGCGCCGCATGAAGGCGTGCACGGCCTCGGCGAAGGCTTCCGTGAGGCGGTCGGCCAGCAGTTTGGCCATGATGGCCGAATAGTCGTCGCCCCCGGCGCGGAACTTTTCCGCCAGCTCCTTCAGCCCGATGCCGGCCGTCAGGGCGAAACAGCCGATCCAGTCGCCGTCCGGTGCGATGAAGTCCGCCAGCGACAGGTTCTCCTCGCCGCGCGTCTGGTTGCGCAGCATCGGGAGGCGTTTTTCGCGCCCTTTCGCGTCCGTCACCAGAATGTCGTCGCCCTCGGAGCGTGCCGGGAAGATGCCTGCGACCCCTTGCAGCGTCAGCAGCCGCTCGTCGCGGATGCGGGCCAGCAGGGCCTGGGCGTCGGCGAAGACCTTGCGCGCCTCGGCGCCCTTTTCGGGATGGTCGAGAATCTCGGGGTAACGCCCCTTGAGTCCCCACGCCGCGAAGAAGAAACTCCAGTCGATGTACGGTTCGGCGTCGGCCACGTCGAAGTCGGGGAAGACCATGCGCCCCGTGTGGAGCGGCACGACGGGTTCGTGCTGCGCCGCGCCGCGCCGCGCCGCGCGCGCTTCGGCGATCGGAATGAGGTCGCGCTCCCGCAGCCGGCGGGCGTACTCCTCGCGCAGGGCCTGCTGGTCGGCTTTCACCTTGTCGGCGTAAAGGTCGCCGTCGGGGCCGAGCAGCTGCGCCAGTATCTGGCTGTTGCGGCTGGCGTTCGCGGAGTGGACCGCCACGCCCGAATAAACCGGGGCGATCTTCACCGCCGTGTGGAGGTCCGAGGTCGTCGCGCCGCCGATGATGACCGGAATGCGCAGCCCCCGCCGTTCCAGCTCCTCGCAGACGCGGGCCATTTCGTCGAGCGACGGGGTGATCAGCCCGCTCAGGCAGATGCACTGCGCGCCCCACGCCACCGCCTCCTCGACGATGCGTTCCGGCTCGACCATCACGCCCAGGTCCCGGATTTCGTAACCGTTGCAGGCCATCACGACCGCCACGATGTTCTTGCCGATGTCGTGCACGTCGCCTTTCACGGTGGCGATCAGCACTTTCCCCGAATTATGCGCATTCGCGGCCGACCCCTGTTCGATATAGGGCGTCAGCGCCGCCACCGCGCGTTTCATCACGCGGGCGGTCTTCACCACTTGCGGCAGGAACATCTTGCCCTCGCCGAACAGCGTGCCGACCTGCTCCATGGCAGGCATCAGCAGCGTGTCGATCACGGCCATCGGGCTTCCCAGCGCCTCGTAACCCTCCAGCGCATCCTGCTCCACGTAGTCGGCCACGCCCTTGAGCATCGCATGGGCGATACGCTCTCCGAGCGTCCCCGCACGCCATGCGTCGGGGGCCTGCGGCTGCGCCTGGGCCGTCTGCTGCACCCCGTGGGCATACTCCGCGAGCCGCTCCGCGGCGTCGGCCCGGCGGCAGAGGATCACGTCCTCGACGTGGCAGAGCAGTTCGGGTTCGATCTGGCTGTACACTTTGAGCATCTGCGGGTTGACGATGCCCATGTCCATTCCGGCCCGGATGGCGTGGTAGAGGAACGCCGAGTGCATCGCCTCGCGCACCGTGTTGTTGCCGCGGAAGGCGAACGAAAGGTTCGACACGCCGCCCGAGACCTTCGCATGGGGAAGATGCTCCTTGATCCAGCGCGTCGCGTCGATGAACGCCTTGGCGTAGCCGTCGTGCTCCGCAATGCCCGTTGCGACGGCCAGCACGTTGGGGTCGAAAATGATGTCTTCGGGCGGAAATCCGTTGTCCGTCAATAGCTTGTAGGCTCTCTCCGCAACCTCTGCTTTACGTTCGAAGGTGTCGGCCTGGCCCCGCTCGTCGAAGAGCATCACCACGGCCGAAGCGCCGAAGCGGTGGATCTCCGCGGCCCGGCGCAGGAATTCCGCTTCGCCCTCCTTGAGCGAGATGGAGTTGACCACCGACTTACCCTGCGTCACTTCAAGTCCCGCTTGAAGTACCTCCCATTTCGACGAGTCGATCATCACCGGCACGCGGGCGATCTCCGGCTCCGAGGCCATCAGGTTGAGGAACGTGCGCATCGCCGCCGGACCGTCGATCAGCCCGTCGTCCATGCAGACGTCGACGATCTGCGCCCCGGCGTCGACCTGTGCGCGGGCCACCGAGAGCGCCTCTTCGTAGTTGGCTTCGCGGATCAGCCTTGCGAAACGGGCCGATCCGGCGACGTTCGTGCGTTCGCCGACGTTGATGAAGTTGGCTTCGGGGACGATCCGCAGCGGCTCCAGACCGCTCAAGGTCGTGATGTGTTTCGGCGCGGGAACGGGCCGCGGGGCGTAGTCTCCGGATATTTTCGACAATTCGAATATGTGGGCGGGCGTCGTGCCGCAGCAGCCGCCCACGATGTTCACCAGTCCGCGACGCATATACTCGCCGACATCCCCGGCGAACATTTCGGGCGTCTCGTCGTAACCGCCCATCACGTTGGGAAGCCCTGCGTTCGGGTGCGCCGAGATGCGCGTTCCGGCCACTGCCGCCAGCCGTTCGAGGTAGGGCAGCAGCTGCTTGGCCCCGTAGGCGCAATTCAGTCCGACCGACAGCAGGTTCGCATGCGACACCGAGACGGCGAAGGCCTCGACGGTCTGCCCCGAGAGGGTGCGGCCGCTGGCGTCGGCGAGCGTTCCGGAGACCATCACGGGGATCGCGCGGCCCAGCCGCTCGCAGAGCGTGTCGATGGCCCAGAGGGCCGCCTTGGCGTTGAGCGTGTCGAAAACGGTCTCCACCAGCAGGATGTCCGCCCCGCCGTCCACCAGTCCCCGCACCTGATCCGTATATGCTTCGACCAGTTGTGCGAAGGTCACCTCGCGGGCCGCGGGATTCTGTACGTCGGCCGACATCGAGGCCGTGCGGTTCGTGGGACCCACCGATCCCGCCACGAAACGCGGCTTCTGCGGGTTGCGGGCCGTGAACTCGTCGGCCGCGCTGCGTGCGATTCCGGCTGCGGCCTTCGAAATCTCGTAAGCGCACTCTTCGAGCCGGTAGTCGGCCAGCGACACGGCGTTGGCGTTGAACGAGTCGGTTTCGATGATGTCGGCTCCCGCCCGCAGGTATTTTTCGTGAATCTCGCGCACCACGTCCGGGCGGGTCAGCGCGAGCAGGTCGTTGCAGCCCTTGAGCTGCACCGGCCAGCCGGCGAACCGCCGGCCGCGGTAGTCCTCCTCCTGCAGTCCGTAGCCCTGCACCATCGTGCCGAAGCCTCCGTCGAGCAGCAGGATGCGGCGCTCCAGTTGGTCGTATAGCGTTGTCGTCATTTATTTTTCGGTAATTTCTATTTCGTAGAGTTTCGGCCAGTTTTTGCCCGTCACGAAGATGCGGTCCCCCTCGGCGTCATAGGCGATGCCGTTCAGCACGTCGGTCGTCGCGGTCATTTCCGTTTCGGGCAGCAGCCCCGCGAGGTCGACGACGCCCTCGACGACGCCCGTCGCGGGGTCGATGACGACGATCTGGTCGGTGGTGTAGACGTTGGCCCATATTTTGCCGCCGATCCACTCCAGTTCGTTGAGGTATTCGACCGGCGCGCCCTTGTAGGTCACCGTCACGCGCTTTTCGCGGCGGAACGTCGCGGGATCGACCGTGTGGATCGTGGCCGTGCCGTCCGACATGTAGAGCTTCTCGCCGTCGGTGGTAAGGCCCCAGCCCTCGCCCGGGTAGCGGAATTCCTTGATTTTCTTCCCTGTTTTCAGGTCATAGACGTAGGCCTTGTTCGACTGCCACGTCAGTTGGTACAGTTTGTCGCCGAGCAGCGTGATGCCCTCGCCGAACTCCTCGTGTGGCAGGCGTGCGAAGAGCTCCGCGCGGCCCGTTTCCAGATCGATGGTCTGCACGACCGACTGCCCGTGCTGGCCCGTACCCTCCCACAGCCGGCCGCCGGCGTATTGCAGTCCCTGCGTGTAGCTGGTCTGGAGGTGCGGATGCACCGCACGGACGCTGTACGTGTATTCTTTCGGCTCGACGGGAGCCTCGGGGCGTTTGGCCCGGGCCTGGTTTCCGCCGCACGAGGCGAGCAGCAGCCCGGATAACAGAACGCTTGCGAACTTTTTCATTTTCTCTTTTTGAACATCGTGGGCAAAGATACGAAAAACCCCGCCATATGACGAATTTTTTGCCTATCTTTGCGCAAACCTTGCGTCTGTGATGAAGAAAATGTTTCCCGGACTGTGCCTGCTGTTACTGTGCGGGGCGGTCGCCTTTACCGCCTGTATCAAGATTCCCAAGCAACCCAAAACGGTGGATGGCACCGTGCCGGTAATCTATCGTTTCGACGGCGGAAAGGATTTGACTTCGCTGTTTACCCTGCAGGCCGCCTACGTCGGGGCCGACGGCCGCACGCAGACCGAGCGGATCGCCTCGCTGCCGTGGACGAAAGAGATCGGCGTCATGGCTCCTTTCGGCGCCCGGCTGGACGTCCGCTTCGGCCGGAAAACGGATTATCCCCGGCAGGGAACCTATGCCGTCGGTTTTTCGGGTAGCATCGACTGTGCGGCATCGAGGGCTGCAATTCCCCCCCCCCATACACCGGGGCTGACCCGGGCTTCCGGGGATGAAAAGACCATCCGGCTGCGCTTCGTGCTTCCGGACGGCGTTTCGGCCGACGATGTTTCGCTGCGCTTCGCGCCCCTCAAATACGACAAGCATTTCGCCTTTACGTTCACCTGCGACGACTCCTACGTCACGGCTTTTTCCCGTTTCTGGAATTTAATCAATGCCAAGTGGCTTGACGACAGGGAGTTCTGTCATTTGGGCGGCATTCCCACCTCGGGCCGTGTTCCCGACCGGCCGCTGGCGATGACCGACGGCTGCGGCAACGACCGTCGTTTCGGGTTCAGCTGCTCTATCTGGCCTACGTGGGGAAATGAAAAAAATGCCGCCTTTATCAAGGAACTTTCCGAAACGGGCTCGAACAGCCAGTATATCTCGTGGGAGGAGCTGCGGCTGCTCTCCGATTTCGGGGTGTCGATGCTTTTCCACAATGTCGACGAGCGGGTTTACGGCAAGACCGATCCTGCACGCATCGCACAGGGGCTGCACGACGATTACGATAAAGTCTACGAG
>ENA-ORLY01001809-ORLY01001809.1-human-gut-metagenome-genome-assembly--contig:-NODE-1809-length-23411-cov-6.453158_pt1 | contig 23411 bp, 19 predicted proteins | sample MGYA00243071_ERZ508832 | MGnify/ENA primary metagenome ERZ508832 (study PRJEB26277, sample SAMN04329777) | human gut metagenome | biome: human-associated habitat | host: Homo sapiens | place: USA... | reverse complement strand
TCCGTAAAGCGGCGGAGCCGCTAACGGCTGCCCTACCTTACCGTCGCGGAGAATTTACCACTTTATCGACAGTCTCAGATCCGGTTCCATTGTGATGGGACCGGTCTTTTCATGTTTCCATACAGAAAGTGGAGCGGAGGAGCCGCTTGCCGCTTTCAGTCTTCATGTGCTCTTCCAGGAAGTTCTTCCTGTTTTCCGGGCTGTAGCCGCTTTCGGAGGCGTTTACGATGTAGTCCGCCTCGATCAAAATTTGATAATCGATGCCGTCAATATCCGTGTAGGTATGGTGGTGGCTCACCAGATAAGCCACCCGGTCCACCTGCTCCGCAGACAGGCCCGCATCCGCCAGAAAGCTCCGTACCAGGGGGCCGCCCTCTTCCTCCTGTCGCTTGCCGTTAGTATTGCCGTATTTTTCCCGGCACAGGGGGCAGGCGATGTCATGGGTGATGGCGGCGATCTCCAGTGTTTCCTGGGTCTTCCGGTCCAGGCCCTCCAGCTCGCCGATGGTTTTGGCGTAGGTCCACACGCACATGAGATGGTTGATGTCGTGTAGGTTTCCGTTGGAAAATGCGATCATTTTTTCCATGATCTGAGAGATGTTCATAAAGAATGCCTCCTTAAAATTACAGGTTGAAGCGGCGGCGGGCCTCCTCCCGGAGAGAGGGCACCCGCCGGACGATCCGCAGGGGGATGATGAGTCCCACGCAGACCGCCAGCACGATCAGGGACCACCCTGGCTGCCACACACCACGGAAATACCGGTCGATGCAGAATTCAATGCCCATCGCCAGAAGCCCAGCCGCCCCGATGACCAGGGCAATAGCGGAGAGTGTGGAGCGCCGCCCGCCCCGGAGCAGAAAGCTCAAAAGAAAGACCAGCACCCCAGCCCAGCCGATCATGGGCAGAGCCAGCCCCCGGAACCAGCGGCTGCCGCCCAGGTCGATGGAGATGAGCCAGACATAGATGCCAATGGCCGCCACATCGGCGGTGAGCCGGAAAAAGACCGGCAGCCGCCGCAGCACCATAGGCAGGGTGAACCAGACCCACAGCATCACCGCCGCCCCGATGACGTACAGGGACCAGGGACGGTCCGTGGGCAGGAACAGGTTCAAAAGCCCGCAGCACAGGGACACGGACACCAGCATAGCCGTCAGCAGAATGGCGGCCTCTCGCCTGGAAGCGGGCTGTACGGCGGCGGAGTTGGCGGGAAAGTAGGGCGGCGCATCCAGTTCCGGATGCCAGGCAGGCGTCCCGCACAGGGGACAGGTTTTGGCGCTGGGGTCCAGCTCCACGCCGCAGTTGACACAGTAAGACATAACATGCTCCTCTTATCGGTTGCTCTCGATCCGCACCGGAATGCCCTCCCGGACCAGAAAGCGGAAAAAGTCCCGCTCCGTGTCCGTTTCGGCCTGGGTGCCGGCAAAGGTGATTTCCATGATGTCTCCATAGCTGATGGAGGCACAGTGGCACCGGGGCACGGTGGCCTGGCCCAGCACCACCTCCATGCCCTGAATATGGGGAGCCATCTCCGGCGGCACGGTGAAGGCACCGGGATTGGTATAGGTGCAGGAGTAGGGCCGCACCCCCAGGAGATAGTAGTTGAGGGCCATCACCGGGTTTTTCAGAAACACCGGCACCGCCCGGAGAAAGAAATTCTTCGTGAAGCGGACATTGCCGGTAAAGGCGGCCTGCAGCTCCTGGCGGTGGACGTGGAGCTTCATATAGTGCCGCACCTGGGAGACGATTTCCGGAAAAGTGTAATCCCCCAAGGCAGGGTCGATGCTGGGACGGACGGTGGTAATGAAGTTCCGCACCGTTTCCGAGGGGAACCAGCTCCGCAGATTGATGGGCACCGCCAGGGCCACCGGGCGTTCCTTGTGGGGATGCTCCCGGCGCTGCTTTTCCAGCAGCACGTGGATCAGCGCGGCGGAGAGGTACTCTGTGATGGAGGCGTCATAACTCCGGGCAGCCTCCCGGAGCTTCCCCAGAGGCACGAAGCCCATGGTGACATGGAAGGTGTAAAAAGGCTCCGGGGTGCCGGTGTTGGCGTAGGCCTTGGGCATCCGCCGCAGGCCCAGGGCGTGCCGCCCGGCATAGCGGGCGTAAGCGTCCTCCAGCTCCTCCTTCCGGGGCGGTTCCTCCAGGTCCAGCACGCCGTTTCCGGCCGGAACGCTTATGCCTGTCTGCCGCAGATACTCCGCCAGCAGCGTTCTGAAAAAGGTTAAGGCCCCGGCCCCGTCGGACAGGGCATGGAACACCTCCAGGGAGATGCGATTCCGGTAGTAGTAAAACCGCACCAGCCAGCCGTTGTCCTCCCGGAAGCGCACCGGCTGGCAGGGATTGGCCACGTCGGCCTTCAAAAAGGGGCCCGGGGCGGTGTTTGGCTCCAGATAGTACCAGAATAAACCCCGGCGGATGCGGACGGCAAAGCTGGGGAACCGGGGCAGCACCCGGTCAATGGCGTTTTGCAGGGCGGCGGGCCGCACCGGCTCTGTCATCAGGGCGGAGAAGCGGTAGATGGCGGAATACTCCTCCCTTTGCAGGGCGGAATAGAGAATACCGGCATTGTCCAGCCGGTACCATTGGCTGTCTGGCTTTGCCATCCGCGTCACCTCCCTGAAAATAGTTACAGATCATTGTAGCACATGGGGAAAAGCGTGACAAGAGATGGCCCATTTTCCACTTCCCATTTTCCGTGATTTATGGTATTCTGCAATTAACACGAAAGAGCGGAGGACCTATGGAAAAGCTGCAATTAGGCAGAAACCGGAAAACGGATGCCGAAAAACCCCGGATGGACCCGCTGATGCGGGCGCTGAAAGCCCTGCACAGCGCCGGTTCCCCGGAGGCCATGACCCCGGAGGAGCTGGAGCATCAGCGCCGGAACCAGGAAATTCTGGGCCGCCTGACCGCCCCTATGGCGGGGATGGAGTATGAAGAGCTTTCCATCGGGACCATGCCTGCTGCCTGGACCCGGCTGAAAGCGCCCCATGGGGACCGCCGGGTGATCCTCTACTGCCATGGCGGCGGCTATACCAGCGGCAACCTGGGCTATTCCCGGGTGCTGTCCTCCAAGCTGGCCCACGTCACCGGCTACGATGTGCTGAGCTTTGAGTACCGGCTGGCGCCGGAGCATCCCTACCCGGCGGCAGTGGAGGATGCCATGCGGGCCTGGGACTATCTGATGTATCAGGGATACGGGGCGGAAAACGTGACGGTGGCGGGAGATTCCGCCGGGGGCAACCTGGCCCTGGTGCTGTGCCGCCGCTTGAAGGCCGCTGGGCGCCGGATGCCCCGGGCCCTGCTGCTGATGTCCCCTTGGACGGATATGAGCATGTCCGGGGCATCCTACCGGGAACGGGTGGAGAGCGACCCCATGCTGACACCGGAGTACATCGAAGCCGTCCGGAGGGCATACGCCGGGGGCAGGGATCTCCATGACCCGGATTTGTCGCCCCTGCTGGGGGACCTGGGGAGCTTTCCGCCTACCCTGATCCAGGTGGGAGACCATGAGATCCTCTATTCCGATTCCGCGTCCCTGGCCGCGGCGCTGCGGGCGGCCCATGTGCCCTGCCGGCTGGAGGTCAGCGAGGGAATGTGGCACGTATTTCAGATGTTCCCCATCAAAAAAGCTGCGGCGGCCATGGAAAGCGCCGCCCGGTTTCTGCTGGAGCTATAAAAATGAAAAGGCCTGCTCGAAAGAGCGGGCCTTTTGCTTTTGTAGTCAGATGCGTTCCAAGCGGCGGGTGGGCCGGATGTATTTGAAAGCAGCGGTTCTTTGCCAGACCGGCACGGGCGGCTGAAGGCTGTGAAGCTCAATAGCGGCCGATGGGAGGCGTCACATAGTCCGGCAGCGGGCAGTGGTAGCTGCCGCCGTTCTTCTGCTTCAGCTCCTCCCAAGCCTTGGCAATGACCGCCGGCTGGTCCATGGTGCGGATGGCGGCCAGGGTCATGATCTCCGCCGCCCGCAGCATGCCTTTCATTCCGATGTCGGAGCAGGCGAAGGCGGTATTCTGCCAGGAGTGGCCCACGTTGCCAAGACAGGCAGTTGCCACATGGAACATAACGGTGGGGGTGGCGTAGCCCACGTCGCCCACGTCGGTAGAGCCGGAGCTGTAGGCGGTCTCCTTGGGGTTAAAGGGATGGATAACCCGGTCCAGAGGCTTTTCCAGAGCGGCGTCCAACTCCTCCGGTTCAAAGTAGTAGCCCAGCTTTTCCCGGATACCCACCATGGTGGTGCGGGGATAGGTGCGGAGGAACTCCGCCGCCAGCCGGTAGTCCGGCTCAGTCCACTCCGGGGCACCCAGCTCCCGCATGCACTGGTCCACCACGGCCCCCAACGTGCGGTTGGGGACGTAGTCGGAGAAGGCCATGGTGATCTCATATTTCATCTTGGTGCCGGTCATCAGGGCCGCGCCCTTGGCCACATCCACCACCCGGGTGAACAGCTCCTGGACCTGGCTGACCTTGGGGGCCCGGACCTCGTACTTGATGACGGCGTGGCTCTGGACCACGTTGGGGGCGGTGCCGCCGGGATCGGAATAGGCATAGTGGATGCGGGCGGCATCGATCATGTGCTCCCGCAGGTAGTTGCAGCCCACGTTCATCAGCTCCACGGCGTCCAGAGCGCTGCGGCCCAAATGGGGCTCTCCGCCGGCGTGGGCGGCGACGCCGTCAAAGGTGAAGTTGGCACCCATGATAGCCACGCTGCCCCGGGAGCCCACTTCGTTGACGGTCTCCGGGTGCCAGGTGTAGGCAAAATCCACATTGTCAAAGTACCCGGCCCGGGCAATGAACTGCTTGGAACCGGCGCCCTCCTCGGCGGGACAGCCGAAGAAGATCACGGTGCCGTCCTTCTTCTCCTTGATCAGGTAGTCCTTCAGGGCCACGGCGGCGGCATAGCACCCCGCACCCAGCAGATTGTGGCCGCAGCCGTGCCCGGCGCCCCCCTCCCGGACGGGCTCCTGTACCGGGCGGCCCGCCTTCTGGCTCAGGCCGGACAGGGCGTCGTACTCCGCCAGAAAGCCCACCACCGGCTTGCCGCTGCCGCATTGATAGGTGGCGGTAAAGGCGGTGGGGATGTCGGCGATCCCCTCCTCAATGGTAAAGCCCTCCTGCTTCAGGGCGGCGACGAGGGCGGCGGCGGATTTGGTTTCCTCATAGGAAGGCTCGGCGTAGCCCCAGATCTCCTTGGCTAGGGCTACGGTGGTATCCGCCTTGGCGGAAACCAGATCTTTAATGGTCTGGATCATGATATTAGTCTCCTTTACCGAATGAGTCATGGGGAGTGTCAAAGTACCATGCTCAGGAATTTAATGGTGCTGGGCTCGTGGGGGCAGGTGAAGATCTGCTCTGGGGTGCCCTCCTCCTTGATAACGCCGTCACAAATGAAGAGCACCCGGTCGGATACCTCCCGGGCAAAGCCCATCTCGTGGGTGACGATGAGAATGGTCATGCCGCTGCGGGTCAGCTCCCGGATGACGTTCAGGACCTCCTTGACCATTTCCGGGTCCAGAGCGGAGGTTGGCTCGTCAAAAAGCATGACCTCCGGCTTCATGGCCATGGCCCGGACGATGGCCAGCCGCTGCTTCTGGCCGCCGGAGAGCTTCCGGGGATACTCATCGGCCTTGTCCCCCAGGCCCACCCGGCGCAGCAGGGCCATGGCCTCCTCTTTCGCCTGATCCTTGGGGACCTTCTTTTCCAGAACCGGGGCCAGTGTCACATTTTCCAGCACCGTCAGGTTGGGGAACACATTGAAATGCTGGAACACCATGCCGATGCTCTGGCGGTATTGGGAGATGTTCAGTTTTTTGTCGGTGATGTCCTGTCCCTTGAAGAGGACCTGACCGCCGTCCGGTGTTTCCAGCAGGTTCAGGCAGCGGAGAAAGGTGGACTTGCCGCTGCCGGAGGGGCCGATGATGGACACCACCTCGCCCCGGCGGATTCCCGTGGAGATGCCCTTCAGCACCTCCAGCTTGCCGAAGCTCTTTTTCAGGTTCCGGGTTTCCAGAATCACGTCAGTCACTGACGGTCAGCCTCCTTTCAATGACCCGCAGGAGCCGGGAGAGAATAAAGTTCAACAGGAAATAAATGATGCCCACGATGGTCAGGGACTGGAGCGCCAGAAAGGTGGCGCTCTGCACGGTCTTGAAGCTGGTCATCAGTTCCCCCACAAAGAACACAGAAGCCAGAGAGGTGCCCTTCACGGTGGAGATAAATTCGTTGCACAGGGCCGGGAGAATGTTCTTTACCGCCTGCGGCAGGATGATGCGGGTCATCACATGGGTCTCGGAAAGGCCGATGCTCCGGGCGGCCTCCCACTGCCCCTTGTCCACCGCGCCGATACCGGCCCGGATGATCTCGGAGATGAAGGCGGAGGCGTTTACCACCAGAGCCGCCACGATGCACTGGGTATCCGTCAGTTCAAAGGGCACCAGCTTGGGCAGACCGATCCAGAAGAAATACAGCTGGAGAAGGATGGGGGTGCCCCGGAGGATCTCCACATATACATTGAAGACGGTCCGGAGGATCTTCAGGCGGCTCATCCGCATGAGGGCCACCACCATGCCCAGCAGGGCCCCCAGAAACACGGTGACTGCCGAGATCCAGAGGGTGCCCCACAAACCTGAGAGGTACACCGGATAATATTTCAACCAAACCTTGATGACCTTTTCCATGGGAGTTCGCTCCTAAAACCGATTTTGCCGCTTATTCGATGCCCAGAGCTGCGGCCTGCTCTTCATATTCGCTGTACCAGATGTCCGTCTGGCCGTTTTCCTTCAGCTCGGCGATGCACTGGTTCACCAGCTCCGCCAGAGATTCCGTCCCCTCCATGGGCATGGCCACGCAGGTGCCGTTCATGTTGGGGTCCACCTCAAAGCGGTAGTCTGGGATGGACATGCCGCCGTTGGCATCGGCGTACAGCTGGGCGGAGGCAGTGGAGCAGATACACACATCGGCCTTGCCCTCGGCCACGGCCAGGTAGCCGTCAGTCATGTTGGCCACCAGCTTGAATTCCTTGCAGGCGCCGTTGATATACTGGTTATACAGCGCTTCCTGAACGGAGCCGCTCTGGGTGATGACCACGGCGTCCTTCAAGGAATCCAGGTCGTTATATTTGTCAACGTCCTCCGTCCGGACGATGAAGCCATAGCCGGTATTGGAGGAGTAGTACACATCGCTAAGCCGCATGGCCTCCGCTCGGGAAGGGGCATAGGCGATGGCGGAGATGGCGAAATCATATTTGCCGTCCGCCACACCGGCCAGCACGGCGGTGAAATCCAGAGCGGTGATCTTCAGGTCCACGCCGATCTTGTCGGCGATGTACCTGGCCACCTCAATGTCCATGCCCTGATACTGGTCCTCCCCGCTCTTGTTGGGGTCCACATATTCATAGGGGGCGAAATAGGGCTCGGTACACAGCTCGATATAGCCTTTTTCCTTGATCTGCGCCAGACGGTCCTTGGTCTCCCCATTCTTGTTGCCGCCGCAGGCGGTGCAGGCCAGTGCCAGAACAGCCGCCAACAAAATTGCCATTGCCTTTTTCATATCCTTGCCCTCGTTTCTGTTGGTTTCGGGACGTTGGTGCCGCCCTTTTGATGGCATTTATCATATCAGGGACGATTTCATTTGTCAACGCTTTAGCGTGGTAATTCGTTACCAAATTACCAAATGAAAATTTCAGCGTTTTTGTGACCTTTATGCAAGGGGCCTCCGGATGCGGAAAGCTATGCACGGCCATGCGGAAAAATCATGAATTTTGACCGGATGCTGCATCACACGCGCAGTATTTTTGAAATAATCCGGAAACAACCGATTTCGGAGCGCACCGAAGGCTGTAAAAAATCTTGACATCTTTTTTTCAGTGTGTTAAAGTTTCCCTGTTCTTTTTCAGAACGCCTGTGCATATGCACGTCTTGACCATTCCTCCGACGAGGGATCGAGGCTACACGGACGGCCGGGTCAAATGCCGAAAACCCGTCGAAGAGCCGGGGACCGCACCGCGGGTGCGGGTTGGCAACTTTGTTGCCTTATTGATCGAGCGGAAGAGCTCAAGTTTTTAAGTTGCTTATTACGTTCTGGCGCACACAACTTGTAAACGAGTAAACCTCACCACCCAAGCGTGACCGCTATGGATGGTGCTTCCGGGGGTTTAGGCCCCAGACTCATTTCCACCGTGGGGCCAAGACTCAGAAACTGAAACTGATTGACATTTCAGCACCGCGTAGAGGCTAAAGAGGGTGGATAATGTGCAATTTGTTCTTCGCTCTAATTCTGGAACTTTTGCCACAATTAGAGACCATTCCGTTTCCGGGATGGGTTTTAAGTATTCTCGGATAAAGTAGCGTGCGCCGATGTTATAACTCGCATTCAGGTCGCAGTTATACTGCTTCCCGTTTCGGAACCGGCACAGCGCCATGTTGGTACTATTCCGGGCTACTTCGCCAGAACCATCGAAAGCCAACCTGCTGGTGTTTCGTGCGTTGACGAAACGCACACGAATTCCATTGCGGCGGGCCTGATGCATGACGATTTTCTGAATGTCGCGATTTCTCCACATGTGGAGCCGCTGCTTTTTGTGCTTGGGTTTTTGCCCGGTGAAGTCAAGATGTTCCATAACAATGATGTCGGCCCCAACAGAAACGGCATACCGAACGATTGCCGGAGCGATTTTCTTGGACAAGTCCTCGTTGATGCGAACAGCCTTCTTCATGTGGCGGTTGCCGCCTCGATGACCATTCTCTCGCTGGCCTCTGCGTGCGCGGCCCAATTGCGTATTCAGCCGGTCTTTTTCACTCGGGAAGTCGATGAACTTCCGTGCGAGGACAGTTCCGTCTGGACGCATAACGCTGCACACAGCGTCGGTGTTAATGCCAAGGTCAACAGCAAGAATGGTCTGGTCTGTGAGAGGCTTCGTGTCGTAAGCAACCGTTTCTTCAAAGGCAAAGCATAAGGCATAACGGCGGTTCCGTTTCACGAGTTTAGGCGCTGACCCGCTAACCTCCCCCCAATGCTCCCGGATGTAGTCTGTGTCCTGCTTTCTAAGCAGAACTTTGACCCATACCCAATCCTTCTTGTGGTAGAGTTTCAACAGGGCCGTCCCATCACCGTTGTCTTCGTACATGTTGTCTTTGTAGAAAGTCGGCATAGCTGAACGAGAGGTCTGGAGTCTAGGTTCTTTCCCTTTTCTGCCTGCACTCTCCCAATGAGAAACAGCAGCACGGTACGAAGATACGGCGCCAAGCGCCTCTGCAATCGTGGACCGCCGCAGGTAACTGGGGTACTTATAGAACTGTTTGTCGAATTCAGGATACTTGGCAACACTCGTACGGCTTGCATGAACAAGCAGTTCAACTGTCCTCTGTGCTTTGAGCGTGGACTTCGCATAGAGCTCTCCAAGACCGGTATCCCATTCAGACTCTACGATGCGGATAAGAAGAGAAAGCGCATCGCGATAAACCCGAATGGTATCTTTGAAGATTCTGTTTTCGCCAATGACCTTCGTGCAATAGCTTGAAACTATCTTTGCCATACGCTTTCACCTCCTGTTGCTAAATGCCTTTGATTATGGTATTATTATACCATAACAAGAATTGATTGTAAAGCGACATGCGGAGGGCGTAAACATGAGCTATCGAACGAATAGACACAGTTGTTATGACCTGGAATATCATTTGGTTGTAGTAACAAAATACAGGCATCCGGTCATAGACGGAGCCTTTAAGGACCGGCTCACAGAACTGACGTATCGTATCTTTGAGGAGAACTTCCAGTGCTACGTGAATGAGGTAAACACCGATAAGGACCACATCCATATTCTCTTCGAGGCACCGCCTCAAGTGGCTTTGTCCTCCCTGGTCTGTTCCTACAAGACGGTAACGGCAAGACTACTCAGAAAAGAATTCGCCGAATACCTTGCTCCGTTCTATTGGAAACCCTATCTCTGGAATCGTTCTTATTTTGTTTGCACTGTGAGTGAACGCAGCCACGAACTTATTACCGAGTATATACGAAACCAGGGGAATAAGGAAAAAGGCTAACCCCTCCCAAACTGCTTTGGAAGAGGTGTGCGCCTTTTGTTAATCAATAAGAGTGATAAAATGGACTGCATGCACGGTGCTCCCCGGTCTATGCGGAAAAGGGTAATTCTCTCTGTTTGGATGTTTCAAGCCACGGGCGCAGGTGCGTCTGTGGCTTTTTTTCGTTCTTCCGCCGGTCTATGACTGCAAAGGCGAGAAAAAACATGAAAAAGAGAATCGTGAGTGCACTGCTGGCAGGATTTCTGCTGGTATCCGCGACTGCCTGCGGCAAGCAGCCCGCTGCGGACGCCGCACAGCCCGCGGCTGATCCCACACAAGCCTATCTCGACACGGTAAACGTGGATTACGCCTATGATCTGGCGCTGAAGCTGGAGGACATCCGCAGCAACGAAACGCTTGGCTACCGGACAGCAGGCTCCGACGCGGAGCTTGCCACCGGCGATATGCTCAAGGCGGAAATGGAGCGCATCGGACTGCAAAACGTCACGAAGGATGCGTTCACGCTGGATACGCAGGATTCGCTGTTTGGCTTGAGCCGACGGTGTATCCCTTCTTGGGTTTCCCGCGCACACCCTTCCTTACCGTCGCGGAGAATCTACCTCTTTATCGACAGCCTCCCCTCTTATCGTGTCGAAAAAGTCTTTTCTCCCCGCCGTGCCGCATAAAAAACGGCCAGCAGCGCTTCGGCTGCTGGCCGTAATTTATATTCTTTCGCCGTCTTTTGGCGGGGAGCGGGTCCATTCGGAAAGGGTCCCTCCCCCCCTGCTGTTTGCCCTGTGTTACGCGTTGCCGGCCAGATAATCCACGGCAAACTGCGCCATCAGCGCGGTTCCCTTGGGAAGCAGGGACTCGTTGACCGTAAACTTTTCGTGGTGGTTGTTGTAGATCATGCCGTTGGCCTCGTCCCGACAGCCGATGAAGCCGAACACGGCGGGAATTTCCGCAGCGTAGTTGGCGAAGTCCTCGCTGCCCATCATGGCGGGCATATGGCAGAGCGTCTCCTCGCCGAAGAGCTTGACCACGGCCTTCTGGGCGATCTCTGTGAGGTCATCATCATCGTTGATCACGGGATGCACCACATGGGCATACTTGAGCACAGCCTTCATGCCCAGACCCTCCGCCGTGTTCTCCACGATCTGCCGCATGGCCTCCTCGTGCTTATCCAGGAAGTAGGCACGAGTGACGCCCTCCATGGTGACATGATTGGCGATCGCGTTGTAGCGATTGCCGCCGGAGATGGTTCCGATGGTGAGCACCACGGGGTCCAGGGGGTTGCTCATGCGGGAGACATACTGCTGGAGGTTATTGATGATCGCCGCAGCGCCGGTGATGGCATCCGCGCCCAGATGGGGCGTGGCCGCATGGGAGGAGGTACCCAGCACATCCACCGTGAAGCGGCCGGAGTAGGCCATGCGGGGACCGGCGGTAACGTCAATATAGGGAATATCCAGCGTGCCCCAGACATGCTGACCGAAGATGGCGTCCACCCCGTCCAGCGCACCCTCTGCGATCATAGCCTTAGAGCCGATGACGTGCTCCTCCGCCGGCTGGAAGATGAGCCGCACATCGCCCCGCAGCTCCTCCCGGTGCTCCTGAAGGAGCTTGGCGGCGCCCAGCAGCATGGCAATGTGGGTATCGTGGCCGCAGGCGTGCATTTTCCCAGGCTCGCAGGAGGCGAAGGGCAGTCCCGTCTCCTCCTGGAAGGACAGCGCGTCCGTGTCTGCCCGCAGGCCCACGGTCTTGCCTGGCTTGCCGCCGTGGATGGTGGCAACCAGGCCATAGCAATTGACCATATCCCGGATATCGGTGATCCCCAGCGCCTCCAGATCCCGGTGGATGGAGTCCCGGGTGTTCTTCTCCTCCCCGGTCAGCTCCGGATGCTGATGGTAGTAATGCCGACGCTCCACCACATAAGGGGCAGCGTCCTGTGCCAATGCCTTGATGTCCATTGTCCGCTCCTTCCTCAGCTGAATTACTGCTGTGCGGTCTCAGCGAGGTAGTCAGCGGCGAACTGTGCGGCCACTGCGGCGCCGCGGTGGAGGATCGTCTCGTCCACGTCGTACTTCTCGTGATGGTTGCCGTACATATAATCCCAGTCCTTATTGTGGCTGGCCACAAAGCCGTAGATATAGGGGATGCCGTCCTTGCCGAACCAGGAGAAGTCCTCGCTGCCCATCAGAGGTGCGGGGGTAATGAGGGATTCCTTACCGTAAAGCTTGGTAACGGCGGTCTGGGCGATGCGGTTGAGCTGCTCGTCGCTGTTGATGACAGGCTCCGTCATGTACTGATAGCTCAGGGTCGCCTTGGCGCCGAAGGCTGCAGCGGTGCACTCGGCCACCTTACGCAGCGCGTCCTCCACCTGCGTGCCGGTGAGGAAGGTACGCACGGTGCCCTCCAGCGTGGCGTGGCCGGCCAGCACATTCCAGCGGTTGCCGGCCGTGACCTTGCCCACGGTGATGACCAGCGGGTTGAGAGGATCGTTCATCCGGGAGACCAGCTGCTGGATGGACTGGAGAATGGAGCTTGCCACCATCACAGCATCCACGCCCTCGTGAGGAGCGGAAGCATGAGCGGACTTGCCCTCCACCTCAATGGTGAAGCCGTGGCAGCAGGCCATAAGGTTGCCGGCGGGGAAAGCGATGCCCGGGGCGTCATAGGTGCCCCAGACATGCACGCCGTAAATGGCGTCCACACCGTCCAGCGCATGCTCCTTCATCATCTGCAGAGCGCCCACGGCGGTTTCCTCCGCAGGCTGGAACACCAGGCGCACATCGCCGGAAAGCTCCTCCTTCACCTCGTTGAGGATCTTGGCGGCGCCCAGCAGCATGGCCATGTGATTGTCATGGCCGCAGGCGTGCATCTTGCCCTCGTTGTGGGAGGCGAAGGGCAGGCCGGTCTCCTCCTTGACAGGCAGAGCATCAATATCGGCGCGCAGCGCCACGGTCTTGCCGGGCTTGCCGCCGTGAATGGTGGCGGTCAGGCCGTAGCAGGTCTCCAACTCGTGAATGTCGGTGATGCCCAGTGCCTCCAGATCTTCCTTCAGATGGGCGCGGGTGTTCTTCTCCTCGCCGGAGAGCTCCGGGCAGGTGTGATAATACCGACGGCGATCAATGATGTAATCATTGTACTGTTCCGCAAGAGATTTGATATCCATAATACACAAGATCCTTTCTTCATGTAATCTGTGGTAGCTTTATTGTATCGATTTTTCCGGGATGCGCAAGAGTGATTTTATGAACAAAGCTGTCCGGCGGAAAGGGCCGGACAGCTTTGCGGATGACTGAATCAGAACATTTCGGCAAAGATGCCGGCGATTACCACGGAGGTGATGGTCACAGTGGTGAAGCCACCCACGATCATGGGCGGGAACATCTTGCTCATCAGGAATTCCTTCTCCTCCGGGGTCTGCGCCAGAGCGGTGCAGGTGGCCTCGGTGATGATGGCATTGGGCGGGAAGCCGTAGAGTGCGGTCAAGGCCGTGGCGGTGGCCATCAGGAAGGAGACCTTCAGAATCTTGGACGCGATGAAGCACAGAATGACCATGCCGATAACGCCCACCACGATCAGGAGGATCATGGGGCCGATGATGCTGCTGAGCATCTCGGGGGTGCAGTCCTTCAGACCGTCGAACACATACATCATCAGAGCGAACATGATGATGCCATAGGAGTTGGCCTTATTGATGGCGTTTTCATCCAGGAAGCCGATGCTGGTGAAGATGACGCCCAGAATCAGCGCATACACGGCGCCGCTGATCTTCATGTTGATGACGGGGATCACGATAGAGCCCAGCTGGGTCGCCAGCCAGGACACGATGCCCAGCTTCAACAGGATGACCACAGGGCCGTTCCAGTTGGCGGGCAGAGGAGGAATCAGCTTCTTGTGCTCCTCAACAGTGCCGTTGTTGAGCTTGCCGTTGACGGCGTCCACATCGCTGACGGCGCTTTCCAGCTTGTACTCACCGGCGCGATAGCCCTTGAGCAGCTTCTTGCCCTCCAGCTGGAGGCAGACAGCGGTGAGGGGATAACCGGCAAAGCCCTGCACGCAGTACATAGCGATGGCGAAGATGGCGGCTTCAGCAAGGCCATTAGCCTCCGCAGCCTTCATCATGGTGGTGGCAGCAATGATGCCGCCAGTCAGCGGGGGCAGACCGGCAACCACCAGGTCACGGCCAATCACGCCGGGCAGAATGACCAGGCACAGCGCGCACATACCGGCAAGGCCAGCCAGGCACACAACGATGGTCTTCCACTGGGATACCAGCTGCTTGATGGAGATGACCGTGCCCATGTGGGTGATGAGCAGGTAAATGCCAATGGTGCTGCCAAAGGGAATCAGCATGGAGTCGCTTACAACGGTGGTGGGAATAACAGTCCAGAAGCCTACCAGAAGTACGGCGGCAGTGACGAAAACCGATGGGATCCAGGCCTTCGTCAGGTTTGAGACTGCTTCGCCGATGAAATACACGACGCCGCAGATCACAAACGCGAGTGCAAAATTGTACATAGTGTTTCTCCTCTCGTCTCTCCTTACATGACGTACGCTTTTTCGGATTAAAGAGTTAAATCCAAAAAAGTTGTTTTTATGGTACTCTGATCACGGTTAGATGTCAAGATAAATTTTGACAAAATTTAACACCGCCCATGCTTCGGATTTTTTACCAAAGCACGGGCGGCGCTTTTGTGGAAAGCCTTACGATACAAGGTCTTCCGCTTCTTTATGGAACATGGCTCATTGGGACCGCCAAAGCTGCGAGGATGATCCGTTCATCAGCTTCGCAACGAACACACTTTTCTGATTTGTGTATACGCTAATAGCTTGTAAACGGTAAGTAACCCGGACCTTGTATACCTTATACATTAGCTTTAGCGGACACAAAGCAGCAGAAGCAGAGAACCCCGCGAGGGCGCTCCTGACAGGAGCGCCCTCGCGGCACTTATGTCATATCCGTTCAGTTTTCGGGAACGCAGCTCCCGGCGGCCAGGTTGTAGATGTCGAAATGGGCCTGCTTGTCCAGACCGACATAGCCGCCGGTCTTGCCGTCGCCGATGCGGTTCATCTCCACCAGCTCCGGGATGTCCGCCGGGTCGGCGCCGATCTCCGCAAAGGTCAGCGGCATTCCAATGGAATGCAGGAATGCCCGGAAGGCCTCGATACCCTCCAGCGCCGTGCGCTTAGGGTCGTCGAAGTCCATCTGGCAGCCGAAAACCCGGACGGCCATCTGGGCCAGACGCTTTTCGCCGCCGTGCTCCGCGCAGTAGCGCATCCACGCCGGCATGATCACCGCCAGACCCGCGCCGTGGGCGCAGTCATACTTGGCGGAGAGCACGTGCTCCAGATGGTGGCTGTTCCAGTCCTGCTGACGGCCCACGCCCATAATGTCATTGTGGCACACCATACCCGCCCACATGATGTTTGCACGGGCCTCGTAATTGTGAGGGTCCTCCATGACCCGGCGGCCCTCGTGGAGCATGGCCAGCAGAATGCCCTCCAGCATCCGGTCCGTCACCTCCACGTCCGGTGTATTGGTGAAATAGCGCTCAATGGTGTGGGCCATGATGTCCGTGATGCCGCAGGCCGTCTGATAAGCGGGCAGGCTTTCCGTGAGGGCAGGGTCCAGCACGGAGAAGCAGGGACGGAGGCAGTCGGCCTCCGCGCCGTTCTTCTCCAGAGTTTTCTCGTTGGTGATGATGGAATCCGGAGAGCCTTCGCTGCCGGAGGCGGCGATGGTCAGGACGGTGCCCACAGGCAGAGCCTGCTCCGGCACCTTCCCGGAGAAAAAGTCCCAGAAATCACCGTCATAAGGCACACCGATGGCGATGGCCTTAGCGGTGTCGATGACACTGCCGCCGCCCACAGCCAGAATGAAGTCGATCTTTTCCCGGCGGCAGAGGTCGATGCCCTCATAGACAAGGCCGCTGCGGGGATTGGGCTTCACGCCCCCCAGCTCCACGGCGTACAGGTTTTCTTCCTTCAGGCAGGCCATGATCCGGTCCAGCAGGCCGGAGCGTTTGGCAGACTGCCCGCCGTAGACCACCAGCACCCGGCTGCCGCCGAAGCGCTTGACATACCTGCCGGTCTCCGCCTCCCGGTCCTTTCCGAACACGAAGTAGGTAGGGCTGTAAAAATCAAAGTTCCGCATTGCGATACTCCCTTCTCAATAACCGCTCTTTTTGTTGTCCGGCTGACCGTAGGACTGGAATTTCACCATGACCTCAGCCATCTGCTCCTCCGTCAGAACGTTGGGCTTGCCGATGCTCATGGCCCGGTATTGCAGCTCCGCCACATATTCCAGATTGCAGGCGAGGCCGTAAGCACCCTTGATGTCCTTGCCGCAGCATACGAGACCGTGGTTGCCCAACAGAACACCATCGCTCTTACCGCAGACCTCCATAGCCGCCTCCGCCAGAGCCTCTGTGCCAAACAGCTGATAGGGGGCACAGGGAACTTCCGCCGCGCCTGCGTCACCGATCACATAGTGTACCGCCCGGATGGGCTCACCCAGTACGGCCAGCGTCGTGCAGTAGACGGAGTGGGTGTGGACAACTGCTCTTGCATGGGGCTTATGCTTATAGAACGTTGTGTGCAGAGCCCACTCGCTGGAGGGTTTCCGCTTACCGTCCACCACCTTGCCGTCCAGATCCAGGATCACAACATCCTCCGGGGTGGTGGAAAAATAGTCCATGCCGGAGGGGCTGATAGCCACCAGTCCCTGTTCGGCGTTGTAAATACTGATATTGCCGCTGGTTCCGGTGCTCAACCGGGCGGCGCTCATCTTTTTGCCGTATTCAACGACCAGTTCTCTCTCTTCCTGCATCAGCATAGCAAGTCTCTCCTTCCGGTCTTAATAGAACTTCTTGACATCAGAATCAAAATAGTGATCCAGCAGATAGGGCACATAGACACCTTTATCCGTGACCACGCCGGAAATGAGGTGAGGCGGCACCACGTCGAAGGAGGGATAGATGGCCTTGACCTCCGGCACGGTGTTGGGGATGCCCCGATAGCTGAGGACCTGCTGGGGGTCCCGCATCTCGATGACGATGTCATCCTTACTGCGCTTATCCTGATCGGGGATGCCGGTGACGTAATACGGAATACCAAAATACTTGGCCAGAATCGCGATCTGGAAGGTGCCGATCTTGTTGGCGATGTGGCCGTCCCGGGCGATGGTGTCCGCCGCGGAGGTGAACAGGTCGATGCCCTCCCGCTCCATGGCGTAGGCCACCATGTTGTCGGTGATGACCGTGGTATCAAAGCCCATCTGGGCGAAGCAGCCGGAGGTGAGCCGCGCCCCTTGCAGATAAGGCCTGGTCTCGGCGCAGAACACCTTGAAGTCCTTGTTCTGACGGCGGGCGGCCCGGATCACGGTGCCGATGATGGTCTCGCCGAAGCACTGGGTCAGAATCGTACCCCCCTGCGGGATCAGCTCCGCCAGATGGTCGCCCACGATCTGCATGGTGGAATACCGGCGGTTCAGGGACTCCACCGTGTTCTCCACGATGGCCTCCACGGGGTCCTTCCCTGCCGCCAGCGCCTCCTTGGCTACCTCGGCGCAGCGGTAGGTGATCTGGCCGTAGCGGTTGGCGGTGGTGGGGCGGGCGTGGGCCAGATCATAAGCCGCCTGCTGCAAAAAGGCATCCTGCTCCGCAGCGCCCTTGTCCCGGACCTGCCACGCAGCCAAGGCCATGCCCATGCCAACGGCGGTGTAGGGGCCGGCGCTCTGGGTCACCATGTCCGCGATGGCCTGCACCACCTCCTGATAGGTGACGCACTCCACGAACCGGACCTCCGTGGGATAGATCCGCCGGTCTAAAATGCGGACCTTGCCGTTTTCGTACCACGCAACATTTTCATATTGCAGCAGAAACGGCATATTTTCATCCATTCTGACCATGTGTGCCCCTCCCTTCTGCCAAGATCTTACGGAATTCCTCCGTCACAGCCGCCCCGTTGAGGCCGCCGGCACGGTTTTTGATGAGATAGATGCCCAGTTGGATGAGGGCGCGCTCCATGGGGAGCCGCTGGGCCGGGTCCGTGACGGAGGTGACCTCCATCACCTTGGAATCGCCCACCACCCGGCGGATGATCTCCGTACCGGCGTAGCCGTAGGAATCCGCCATCACGCCGTCCAGATAGGCCTTGCGGAAGGCGGGGGCGCGGTACAGCGGGAAGGTCACCAGCTTGTCATATTCCGCCGCCAGCTTTTCCGCCGTCTTGTCACAGGTCTCCCGGATGGTTTGCGCCAAAGCGGTCTGCGTTTCGGCGCTGCCGCCGGTATAGGCCTTGTTGGCCCACGCGAAAAACAGGTTGCCGATGACGTTGCCGATGTCGTAGCCCATGGGGCCGTAGAAGGCGAACTCCGGGTCGATGACCTTAATGCCCTGCTCGTTGGCAAAAATAGAGCCGGAATGGAGATCACCGTGGATCAGCGCCTGCGCGTTGTTCATAAAGCCGTTCCGCAGGGCGGCGACTTCGGCGTGAAGGGCCTCGTCCTCATAGAGATGCTCCCGCACGAAGTCCTCGTTGCCAGGGGTGACGATATTCTTGTTCCGGGGGTTCATGGGCTGGGCCAGATACGGCTCCGTCAGCACCAGGTCCTCCGTGATGTCGCACAGCTCCGGATTGGTGAAGAATTTGACCTGCTTCTTCTTTTCCTGCCGGTCCATCACCAGATCCGTGGTGGGCAGCAGGGACTGGGCCAGAAAATCGGAGAGATTTTCGCTGAGATGGCCGTAGACCCGGCCCGCCGCCAGCTCCTTGCGGAGATTTTTGTAGGCGGAAATGTCCTCCATAGAGAGGGCGGCCATGGTCTCATCGTAATGATAGACCTCCGGGATGAATTTGGGGGCCAGCCGGGCCTCCAGCATCAGGGTCTCCGCCTCGATCTTGTTGCGGTAGAGATCCAGCGGACGACCGGAGGACCGCAGCAGCTTGTCCGCCTGCTTCACGATGACGGAGCGGCCGTCCCGCCGGGAGCGCACCTGAAACACATAGTTGATGTTGCCGTCGCCGATCTCAACGCAATCGGTTTCCTCATCCGGCTGGAAAAAATGGAGCACATCCACGGCGTACCGCTTCACATCCTCCGGCTTCATTAAGAAAAAGGCGCTGTAATCTGACATAAGGTCCTCTCCTTCTGCAATAGGCGGTCAGTCCGCCATGATGGCCCGGACGGCGGTTTTCGTGTCGGTTTTGGGGAACAGCTCGTAGCCGATGAGCCCCCGGTAGCCCGCCTGCTCCAAGGCGGCGAACACCGCCGGGTAGCGGATCTCCCCGGTGCCCGGCTCGTGGCGGCCCGGCGCGTCCGCCACATGGATGTGGCCGAACTGGTCGGCGTAGGCGCGGATATGGTCGCACAGGCTGCCCTCGTTGAGCTGCATGTGGTACACATCGTACAGCACCTTCAAGTACGGGGAGCCGATGAGCCGGGTCAGTTCCGCCGCCGTGCGGGTGTGGCGGAGGAAATTGCCGGGATGGTCCGTGGTGACGTTCAGCGGCTCCAGATTGATCCGAACACCGCAAGTTTCCGCCCATTCCGCCGCGATTTTCAGCGTGTCGAACATGGTGCAGAGCTTCACAGCGTCGCTGAGGTCGTCATAGGGGCAAAGGACCCTTCCTCCCTCCCCCAGACCGTTGGAGTGGAGCGTGACGGACCTTGCCCCTATCTCCATAGCGGCGTCCAGAGAACGCCGCAGAAAGGCCTTGTAGGCCGTTTTCTGGGCAGGGTCGATGAGGGACAGCTCCGCGTCGCCGTTGAAGCCGGAAATGCCGACCCCCGCAGCGTCCGCGGCGGCTCGCACGGCGGCGAGATCCTTGTCGGTCCAGCTCCAGAATTCTACAAAATCGAAGCCGTCGGCTCTGGCGGCGCGAAACCGCTCTAAAAAGGGCAGCTCCGTGTACAGTGTCTCGATGCAGGCGGATTTCTGAAAAATCATAGGCCCCTCCCGGTGTTGTTCTCAGGGCCATGATAGCAGGTCTCCGGAGGGCCGTCAAGGGGCGCTCCGGAGACAGTCCGTGCAACATTTCTTTTGGGGAACGGTAGAAGGTTCTGTCGGATTCGTTAGAATCGTAAAAATCCATATGCAACATCCAATTCTGAGAAAATATGTTTGATTTCGTATTTTGTTATGCAACAATAATGTTAAAGGAAAGGATAGGTTTAGGCATATGGCAAGCCAAGAGACACCCAACTACCGGCTGTCCCGCTGGGCGGGGACGGACCGCATTCTGGTGGAGGAATTCAATGACAACTGGGACAAGATCGACACGGCGCTGAAGGCCAACGCCGACGCCGTGGCGGCAGCGGCGGCAGCACTGGAAAATTGTGGAAATTGCTTTATCACCCACGGGACCTATATGGGAAACAATCAGCTTTCCAAAACGCTGACCTTTTCCAAACCGCCGGTGCTTGTCATCATCCGGGAGCTGACCAATTCTTCCTCACCGTACCACATGATCCTGATTCGGGGATGCACCAACGCCAATGGCTACGGAAGCAACTCTTCCGCAGCGGTGGGCGTGGCCTGGAACGGCAACAGTGTGAATTGGCAGCACAGCGGAGATGAACGGGCCGAATTCAACAAAACCGACCATGCCTATTATTACGCAGCCCTTCTGATGGCAGAATAAGCAAATGCCCCGCACCGAAAGGTGCGGGGCATTCGTTATCTCAGCTCAAAAGAGTTTCGATATTTGAGTTTAAGCCTTATAGGAAATGGTAACCTGAGTGTCAGCAGCCAGATTGCTGGGAGCCTCCCACTTGAAGGTCACAGCGAGATCATCGGTGGCAGTGGCAGTTGCGGTGCCCTCATCAGCAGAAACGCTGTAATTAGTCCAGCCAGTGCCGCCAGAGAGCTTCAGATCCTTCACGGTCTCGCCAGCAGCAACAGTAACCTTGTTGGGAGTAACCGTATACTTATCAACAGTGCACTTGAAGGTCACAACATAGACCTGAGTGGTCACAACCGTGACACCCTCGAAGGTCATGCCATCATAGGTGAAGGTCCAAGTGCCGTCCTTGCTCTTGGTGATGTCCTTGCAGCCCTTGTCAGCCAGAATGGCCTTGATGTCGCTGGTGGTCAGATCCTTCTTGCCGGCCTCGACATAGTAGGTGATAGTGGTGTTGGGAGTGTCGATATCAACGCTCTTGACCTCAACATCCTTGCTCAGCTCGGGCTTGACGGGGTTAGCGTCGTTGCCGTCCTGCTCGTAGACGATCAGGGTCTTGACCATGTAGTCCTTGACCACAGCGTAGACAACATCGTTATCGTCCTTGGCGATAGCACTGTAAGAGGAGACAGAGATCTCGTCGTCGGTGTTGACATAGAAGATCTTGGCATCCTTATCCACAGTGACGGTGTACTTGTACTCGCCATCCTTCACCAGACCCAGCTTGACAGTGTACTCCTTGGAGACCTTGTCGATACCGGAGACAGTGCCGTTCACAGCGCTCTCGTTCTCAACATCCTGGTAATTTTCATAGTCCTCATAGGTCTTGACAGAGGTGATGATGCCCTTATCGGTGGTGTAGCTCTTGAACAGGCCGCCGAAGCTCTTCTTGATCTGCTTCTCAGTCTGCTTGACGCCGTCAACCTTGACGTCCTGAGCGACCTTCACGGTCTTCAGCTCGCCGTCAACCACTGCGCTGAAGGTGAAGTAGTCACCGTCATTGTCGTGGATCAGGTTGGAGACAGAGCCGTTAGCAACAAACAGAGCGTTGCTGGTAGCGTCATTGATCTCAACATCCTTGCCGGGGAAGACGAACATCACGGTGATCATCTTGCCGGACTTGCAGTAAGCATAGGTATTGGCAGTCTCGGAGAGCTTCGCAGCCTTGGTGGTGTTGATAGAGGGAGCGTTCTTCACGCCGGTGTAAGCGGTGAAGTCGTCGGTGGAACCGGCGTCAGCAACCACGAACACGGAAGCGCTGTTGGCGGTATAGGTCGTGCCGTTGATCTTCAGGCCGGCCTTGTTGTTCTCCATGGAGAGAGTCTCGTTGGTGAGGGTCTGACCGCTCATACTGCTCTCTGCGCTGACGAGCTTCTCGGTGGGCAGAGCCTTCAGAGTGTACTCGCCGTCATCGTTCACCTTGTAGGTGACAATATCATTCTTCGCCATGCTCTTCTTGGTGAAGTAATCCTTGTCGGTGGTGACGATCTTGGTGGTGCCGTCGGTGAACAGCAGCTCAGCGCGGTTGCCCAGATACCAGTCATTAGAGCCCTGCTTGATGTTCAGGATCAGAGCGTAATCGCCGATCGCCTCGTTCTCCTCGACATAGATCATGTAGCCGTAAGAATCCAGATAGATGGTGTAGTCCTGCTTCACGGACACGTCGCTCAGGTTCTCGCCGCTGACCTTAGCGGAAGCCTTGTACTTGGTGCCGTTGATGGTCAGGGCCTTCTTGTCGCTGTTGTTGGTCACGCTGTTCTCAGCAACGGTGACAGTGCCTTCCACCTTGGTGGCAGCGGCAACAGACTCAATCTCCTTCTCCTTCAGGGAGTAGGTGTACAGAACATAGTCATCATCCTCGAACTTGTCATCGGTCTCGAACTCGTTCTTGAAGTTAGTGGGCTTCTCGCTCTCGGGAGCAACCACAACATAGGCGTCCTTCTTGTCGGTGGCCTTCACGGTCTTGGTGATGGTGCCGACATAGGTGTTGACCTCGGTGATGACCACGGAATCGTTGTCGTTATCATAGAAGACCTCGGTCAGAACGCCGTTATCGCCGTACTTGTTCTTGTCATCGCCCTTGGTGATGTCGCGAGCAGGCTGGTCAGGGTTCTCAACGCCATCCACATAGACAGAGACCTTCTTGGCAGAGATGCTCTTGCCCAGGCCCAGATCCTTGTAAATGTCACCGATCTCGACCTTCTTGGTGTAGGTAGCGTCAGCGGTATCGGTGTAAGTGCCGATCTCCTCGGACTTGACCTTCCACATAGTAGCGGGACGAGAGAACTCATCGGTAGTGGCGACACCCTTCAGATCGGTGAAGTACTTCTCAGCGAACTGCATCTTGCCGTCCTTGTCGATGTTGCCATCGGTCTTGCCGGTGTTGGCCATCTCCTTGGCGTCGGACTGCTCCTTGATGGTGATGTTGCCGACGATGACGGTGGAGTTCTTGTCATACTCGACCATGGTAGCCTTCAGGGTGTTGAAGGCATACAGGCAAGCCTCTTCACGGTTCACAGCCTTGACGCCGTTGAAATCGCCCACCAGATCATCAGCCAGGCCGATGTTCAGAGCGCGCTTGGCAACGTTGATGGACCAGTTAGCGCCGGTGTAGCCTTCCTGATCAGCCTTGTAGCCCAGAGCGCCCAGCAGCATCTTCATGAAGGCATAGCCGGTCAGGGAGTTGGCAGGCTTGAAGCT
>ENA-ORLY01001807-ORLY01001807.1-human-gut-metagenome-genome-assembly--contig:-NODE-1807-length-23419-cov-13.286651_pt1 | contig 23419 bp, 23 predicted proteins | sample MGYA00243071_ERZ508832 | MGnify/ENA primary metagenome ERZ508832 (study PRJEB26277, sample SAMN04329777) | human gut metagenome | biome: human-associated habitat | host: Homo sapiens | place: USA... | reverse complement strand
CGGACGCACCGCAGATTTGCCAAACGGAATAGAAAAGTTTTTCAAAAAAGTTTTGAAAAACACAAAATGCGCCCGTCCGCAAGACGCGGACGGGCGCAAAGGAAATGTATGCAGTATTTAGGTGATTTGACAGTTCATATTCGTAGCCGGAATACCCCGACGGCGGGTGATAGCTTTTTTTGACCGTAGATTATTCGGTGGGTTAGTGTAAATAAAAATGGACACGACGCTACCTCCATAGATACCGCCGTATCCTAAAAAAGGGCGACTTTAATACCCCCTCCGTAACTCAATTTTTCAAAAAAGGAAACGGCGGTCTTGTTTGTTATTTCAAAACCGCCGTACTGCTGCCCTTAATGTTCGGCAGTTTCGCTTTCGTTTTCAAAACGCATTTTCAATTTTTGATAATAGTTCTTAAAAGGCTTAATGAGCCAATTTGTTATCCATGTTACAAACAGCCCTTTTGGATTTTTCCCCACGTTTTTGATACTTTGAAAATCCACTTTCATCATCATAGGGTAAATCATAAGCCAAATGAGGATTGCCATAGGAACAGATACCTTTGCATATTCAAATTGATTGAGAAAAGCGGGAATACCCGGAAGATACTCCCCAATCAAAATGCCTATAACCATGCAGAGGATAACCCAAACCGTTAGATACTTTTGAAATACGTTTATTGCACTTTTCTCTTTGCTCATGAGAGCCACCCCCTTTAGAACCCCAATTTGTGCAGCAGCTTTTCAACATCAGCAGCTTTAAGTACCTTACCCATTGCAACTACTTTTTCATTAACGACGAGGGCGGGCATACTCATTGCACCGTACCCCACGACCTTTTGCAAATCAGTTATATACTCCACTTCTACATCAAGTCCCATGCTTTTAACCGCCGCCTTTGCCTGTTCGTATTGTTCATGGCAGGAAGCGCAACCCACGCCAAGAACTTTGACGCTCATTGCCCCATCCTCAATTTTTACCTTGTTTGCGTCCTCTTCTGTCGCTTCAAAAGTCGCACAATCACTTTGACAAGCGCAAGCGGGAATGTTTTTTTCTTCGTCTTTCTTCTTACCAAAACCAAATAATGCCATTTTCTTTACCTCCAAATATTATTTTTGTTAAAATGCAAGCCAAAACATATAAAATCCAATGAGTAAAATAGCCGTACCCATTATCACTTTTAAGACCGTCTCGGCTTTATTGTAGCGTGTGTTTCCGCTAATCCTTTGCACAAAGCCTACGGAAGTCCCCGCAACCATGACAAGCGCACTATGACCGATTGAGTATAGCAGCATAAGCAGAATACCCCATAGCAGATTTCCGTTTCCCGCAACAATGGCAAGTAGTGCAATTAAAACAGGAGTGGAACAGGGCGAGGAAAATATACCGCCTAATATTCCGGCGAGAAATGCGCCTACAAATCCCCTTTTTTTGCTTTTCGACAGTAGATTAGCCGACGGAATGAGGTTAAATACTCCCCACGTCTGTAAAGCCATTAACACCATCAAAGCACCGAGAACGAGATACCAAATAGGCGAAGAATTGCCAATGAGCCTACCCGCCGAGGTCGCTATGATACCCAAACTTATAAAGGTAATTGCCGTACCAACAGCGAACACCGCCGAATATGCAAATGCCCTCTTTGTGCTTCTTTCCCCAATGCCGCCAACATACCCCACAATCAAAGGGACGCTTGCCATGTTCTTATACCTCCCTCACACAATTAGATATTGTATTGCATTAAAGAAATATCCCACAATGATAATGCCAACGGTACATATTGCAATGAAGATACCGAGCAACTTCGGCTTAACTGCCTTTCGCAACATGATTACGGACGGGAGCGAAAGCGTGGTAACGCCCATCATAAAGGACAGGACAACGCCAAGCTGTGCGCCCTTTGCAAGTAGGGCTTCTGCAATCGGAATTGTGCCGAAAATATCCGCATACATGGGAACGCCCGCAATCGTCGCAAGGATTACGCCAAAGGGATTACCCGTACCAAGCACTTTGACAATAAAATCTTCGGGTATCCAATCATGGATAAATGCACCGATACCTACGCCAATCAGTACATAGGGGGCAACCTTTTTTGCTGTTGCTAAAACCTGCTCCCATGCGTATTTGATACGGTCTTTGAAGTGTAGTTCTTCCTGCGGAACATCAAGGGTATTTGCATTGCGGATAAAACCCTCAACGTAGTTTTCAAGATGTAATTTCTCAATCAACGTGCCGCCCACAACGGCAATCACTAATCCAAGCACTACATAAAGGACAGCGACTTTCCAACCGAAAATGCTCATAAGAAGCACAAGAGAGCCGAGGTCTACCATAGGGGAAGAAATCAGAAATGAGAACGTAACCCCAAGCGGCAATCCCGCGCTTGTAAATCCGATAAATAGCGGAATGGAAGAACAGGAACAAAACGGCGTTACTGTTCCGAGCAGCGCGGCGATACAGTTTGCACCCACACCATGAAATCTACCAAGTATCTTTTTTGTTCTTTCCGGCGGGAAGTAGCTTTGTATGTAGGATATAATCAAAATCAGCACGCCGAGCAGCACCATGATTTTGATTGTGTCGTAGATGAAAAACTGAACGCTGCCGCCGACTTTCCCGGCGGTATCTAATCCGCAAGCATTCAATAAATCACCTATCAAACGATTGAGCCAACTCATACCCAAAAGTTCGGTTTGGAAGAAATCCCAAATTGACTTTACAGTTTGCATAAATATAGACCTCCTTAAAATTGACACATTGCAATTTGTCGATATATTAGTTTTTGTATAAGCCGCTTGCTGCCTACAAGCGGCTTATTGTTTACAGGAACAATTATCCGAACAACCGGGAGAGAACTCCGTTATTTCGTCCAACAACTCTTTTGCTTTTTGTACTCCTTGCGGGTCAAAGGAATAATGCGTCCATTTGCCCTCTTTACGTCCCCGGACAATTCCTGCGTCGCAAAGTATTTTCATGTGATGTGATAGCGTCGGCTGCCCTATATGCAACTCGTCAAGCAATTCGCAAGCGCATTTTTCCCCGCCTTTGAGTAGCCCTAAAATCGTTAATCTATTCGCATCGCAAAAGGACTTGAAAATCCTTGCGCGTTTCTCATTCTCTGTCAAGCAATTCACCTCCTTGCTCTTGTATTATACCCATCATATCGAAGTTTGTCAATGCGTTTTTGGAAAGTTTACAACCGCTTTTGTATAATCGGCATTATTTAAGCTAACACTATGAACTGTGTAGACATATTCAAAAAGAAAGGGGAACAGTAAAATGTAAGAGGGTGAATGAAAATGGCTAAACGACCAGTACCACTATATGACTTTAAGGCGTTCGGGGCAGCCATAAAAGCCGCGAGAAAAGAATACGGAGAGAGCCGCAAAACGGTAAGCGACGCGCTCTATATATCCCCGCGCTATCTTGCGAATATCGAGAACAAGGGACAACAGCCGAGCCTGCAAGTTTTCTATGACCTTGTTACTCGTTATCATATTTCGGTAGACCAGTTTTTCTTTCCGAATGATAACGCCGAGAAGTCCACGCAGCGGCGGCAGCTTGATACTCTGCTTGACAGCATGAGCGATAACGGTTTGCGTATCGTTGCGGCTACGGCAAAGGAAATAACGGAAGTCGAAAAAGACAATGACTAAAACTGAATATGCACTAAGAACGCTATGGAAACGCTGTGTTTCTATGGCGTTTTTCTTTTCCTGCGGGTGTCTTTGGCAAAATCCCGTCTTTATCGTGGAAGAAAGCGAAAAGATGAATAGCAAGCATAGGAAGCGGGTACCCACTTCCGTATTTTGCCTGCCCTGCTCTGCGGCAGCGTCGGCAAAATTGCTTGTTGGGAAGTGTCCCAAACCCTCGGAATGGAAAGGAGCGTCAAAGCATGGACGGACGAAAAAGAACAGTACAAATCAAGTTCAGAGTAACGGAAGCAGAACGGGATTTAATAGAAGAAAAAATGAAGCTGATACCCACCCGGAACATGGCGGCGTATCTGCGGAAGATTGCCATTGACGGGTATATCCTGCAAGTAGACCACACCGACATAAAAGCTATGACAGCGGAGATACAGAAAATCGGTGTCAACGTCAATCAGATTGCAAAGCGTGTGAACAGTACAGGCAGCGTCTACCAAGAGGACATAGAAGAAATAAAGGGGGTGCTTGCGGAAATATGGCGGTTACAAAGATTAAGCCTATTAAAGGAACGCTGAACAAAGCCCTTGACTATATCCAAAATCCCGCAAAGACTGATGAAAAAATACTTGTGTCCTCGTTTGGCTGCGCCTATGAAACGGCAGACATTGAGTTTGGTTTTACCCTGTCGCAGGCGTTGGATAAAGGAAACAATTTAGCCCACCATCTGATACAATCCTTTGAGCCGGGAGAGGTCGATTATCAGACCGCCCATGAAATCGGACGGCAGCTTGCAGACGCAGTAACCAAAGGGCAGCACGAATATGTTTTGACTACTCACATTGACAAAGGACATATCCATAATCATGTGATTTTCTGCGCGGTCAATTTCGTAGACCACCACAAGTACAATTCCAACAAGCGCAGCTATTACGGCATACGGAACATGAGCGATAAGCTGTGCCGGGAACACGGCTTGTCTGTTATCACTCCGAGCAGAGGTAGCAAGGGAAAAAGCTATGCAGAGTATCAAGCGGAGAAAACGGGTACAAGCTATAAAGGCAAGCTAAAAATTGCCGTGGACGCGCTTATTCCCCAAGTATCAGATTTTGAGGAATTGCTTTCAAAATTACAGGCGGCGGGCTATGAGATAAAGCCGGGAAAATATATCTCCTGCCGCGCTCCCGGACAGGAACGGTTTACCCGATTGAAAACCCTCGGCGCAGATTATACAGAGGAAGCTATCAGTGAACGGATAAGCGGCAAACGCGCCCACGCTGCGAAAGCTCCCCGCGCAGATCGCGGCGGCGTTAGTCTGCTCATTGATATTCAGAACAGTATCAAGGCGCAGGAAAGCCGGGGCTATGAGCAATGGGCAAAAATCCATAATCTGAAACAGGCAGCTAAAACCATGAATTTCTTGACGGAACACAAGATTGAGCAGTACGCAGAGCTGACAGCGAAAATCGCGGAAGTTACCGCAGCAAGCGAACAGGCAGCGGACAGCTTAAAAGAGGTTGAAAAGCGACTTACCGATATGACGCTGCTTATCAAGCATATCACTACCTATCAAAAGACAAAGCCTGCCTATGCTGCATACCGCAAGGCAAAGGATAAGGATAAATACCGGGCAGCCCATGAGAGCGATATAATTCTCCATGAAGCAGCGGCAAAGACAATCAAGGCAGCGGGTATCTCCAAGCTCCCAAGCATTACCGCCCTGCAAGTAGAGTACGCAGCACTTCAAAAACAAAAAGAAGCCCTGTATGCCGACTATGGAAAACTGAAAAAGCAAGTCAAGGAATACGACGTTATCAAGCAGAACATCGACAGTATTTTGAAAGTGGAACGTCAGCCGGAACGGGCAAAAGAAACCGAGCGCGGATAAATAAGCATAAAAAAGAACGGACGCGGCAGCCGATATGTTGGCCACCGCGCCCGTTTTCTCATAGGTGCAGCTTTTGAAATGTTACGCAGTAGAACCGCGATTTTAGGGGTAAAGGTATCAATCCTTTACCTCTTTGTTTTTGTGTCCGAAAAACCCTGCAAGCAAAGGCTTTTTTCGCCCCTACTGCGTAACAAGAGTACGCTTTTTTCTCATGCGCTCGGCTGCCTGTCTGCGGGTAATGCGCTTGCGGCAATCCGGGCAGTATTTGACGCTGTTTGACTTCGACGCAAAGGACGCACCGCACACGATACACTTTCGCATATCGTCGGTATGGTAAAGCTCCGCAAAGAGCAGCTTATCAAGAGGAAGTACGGCAATCCGAAACCACTTACAGAGCAGCGAATAGGAAATGAGCTGCGGGCATACGCAAGTGTCCCCGTCGTCTAGTAAAATACAGTTGCCATTCTCGCAGTTGCAGCACTCCTTTTTCACAAGGGTGTTTACCTTGCGGCTTTGTCGCGGCGACAGCCGCTTAATCCCGGTCATACTTCATCAGCAGGATAAACGGCAAGCTCCCTGTACTCGGCTTCGGTCAGCGCGCCTACTTTGGAAAGGGTGCGCTTTGCAAGCTCCCGTAATCCCGCGTCCATGTAAGGCAGCGCAGCGGTCATGTCCTCTATAAGCTGCGCCTTGCTTCCCTCATGGTAAATGCTCAAAAGGTTTGTTTCCTCAACAGTAAATCTATTCATGCTCATACCTCCAAATCGTGATTTTTTCTTTTTGCCGCTGCCTTTTTCGGGGCGGCTGTTTTCTTGTCTGCGGTAAGCTGCGCCCGGACAGAGGGGCGCGCTTTTCGGATATTCCGGCTTCTGTCCTCGCTTTTGTCTAAAAATGCAAAAGTGCCATGTCTGCCCTCAATCTTAGAAAAAGAAAGTGTTTTGCATGGCAGCATAGCAAACAGACGGTCGGTGTCCTTTGTAGAGGCTAACTGCATAAAGTAAGGCGAAAGCTCCACCATGAAATGTGTTTTGTTGGGGCTGTTAGGGCTGTCCTGCCGCTTCATTTCCGCTACAATGCGCTGTGCTTCGGCTTCAATCCGGCTGTCATGCAATGCGGTAATATGCGCCTTGAAATCCCCCGGCTTTAAGCGGTCATAGCTGCGCTTTTCCTCCCGCATGAGAAAATGCAATGCTTCCGGGTCATTAGGCTGCGCTTCAAAGCGTTCAAACTTCCCAAGCTGCGGGTCGGGATTGCCGTCAAGATACTGTCCGGCGGGCTGCACCCGTTCTCCATGCTCATAGAGCAGCGTGTAATTATCTGCGGGTAATGCCTGTTCCTTAACGTGCCGGAAATGCTGCGGATAGTCAAGCTCATAGAGATTGCCTTTGATTTTTCCGTTTACAATCCCGGTCAGCTCCACCGCATAGGCAAGGACTTTATCGCGCGTCTGTTCCCCGTAAAACCGCCATGTGTTATGCTGTCTTGTGCCTTTTAGAAAAACGTCGCGCTCCCGGAAGCAGCTCGTCCCGGACGGGCGGGAAAACCATAAAAGCCGCCTGTCCTCGGCTGTGGGGCTTGCCGCCGCTTTCTGTAAAATGTTTCTATCAAGGTCAAAATCATTCTGATAAAAAGCGGTATTCTGTTTCATAATCGCTTCAAGGGAAGTGATAACGTCCACATCTTCAAACTTATTCATAGGTCAGCTCCTTTCCAAGTCCTGCGATTTTTGCTTCGTGGGTTTCTTCTTTCCCGCCCGTTCCTTATCCGCTTTGAGCTGCGCCCGGATAGAGGGCTTTTCTTTCGCTGCGGCTTTCTTGCCCCTGCCGTTTTCACGGTCGGTCTTAATCGCTTCGGCAAGGTCAGTAAGAGAAATAACCTCGCCCGCCTTTGCTTTCTGCTCCAGAGCGTCCACGGTCGGCGTCTGCAGCGTGTTGTTGATGATACCGTCAAAGTTATTGTCGTTCTGCTCGATAGTGTCCTCGATATGTTTTAACGGGTTAGCTTTTTCCGGCTGTTCGGCGGCAACGGCAAACGCCCGCGTACCGTTTCCCATAATCAGATATTTCCCGTCGTCGGATTGATGATGAAGTCCATACCCGGCTTCTTTCATCTGTTCAACACTCATATCCGATACATAAAAACTGCCGCGCGGCGTTTTAATCTGTTCCCCGGTCAAATGCTCGTCGGGGATAAGCTGCGGCTGTTTCTCCTGTAAAAACTCCGGCACGTTCTGAAAACCGATACTGTCTACATAGTGGGCGGTGTTCCCGCCATTCTGATGAAGCACCACAATATCGGAAACGGAAAGGCTGTGTCCCTTAAAATCTTTCGGGTGGTCGATATTGAAACGGGTATAAATATCTTCAAGGGAAGTTCCCGGTGCAAGGGGCGCGGTATAGATAAGCTCATAGTTTGCTCTCTCTACGGTGTGTCCCGCCGCCTGCAGGCGGTCGTAAGGCTCAAAGTGCAAGTCCCTTGTGGCGTCGCCGCGGGCTAACTGATAAATCCCGTAGCTGTCCTCTTTGCCATAGAGTAAAAGAGCTTCCTTTGTCGGCTCACTTTCCCGTAGCTGCTGCTTCATGGCGTTGTATTCATGCAGGGCTTCCCAAGTTTCCTTTTCTACACCGAACAAGCCGCCTTTTTCTGCGTGTTCCTGTAAATCGGTCAGACTGGTAACGGCTCCCTCGGTGCCGTCCTCATAGATACGGAAAACCTCGATACCGTCCTGTGTAAACAAATGCTCGGCGGCTTCCTGTTGCAGCGGAAACATACCGTCCCAAGAATAGCCGTAGTCCTGCATTTCTTTTATGCTGATAGAGGCGTCGGGTACGGGGATTTCCGGCTGCTCCTGCGGTGGTGCGTCTTGCCCGATTTCCTGTACCTCGGAAGTCTGCTCCTGTTCCTGTGCCTTTTGCAGCTCTGCGATATGTTCATCAATGCTGTTGATGATTTCCGCTGCGGTGCTGCGGATTGTTTCAAGAGAGCTTTTCAGTTCGGCAAGCTCTCGTCCGGCACTCCACCCTGCAACGTACCCAAAGGAATAGTCAGAAGTATCAAGCCCGTAATGCTGGCACACGGTATAGGCGATACTTTCTGCCTGTACCTCGCGGGTGCGGCGGTCGGGTCTGTTCTCCAAGTCCTCCAAAGGGGCGTTAAGGTCAATGTCATGGAGCTTCGCATGGGCGATTTCATGGATAAGGGTTTTTAATGTTTGCAGCTCGCTCATGCCCTCATCAAGGGCAATACGTTTGTCCTCCAAATGGTAGTATCCGTGTGCGCCGCCCTCGATTTTCTCAAAAGCAACGGGAACAGGGGAAGTCTTTTCAAGGGCAGCGAAAACGTCCTTGTAATGCTCCACATCTCCAGTCAGCATATTTACGGCAATGTCGGGGATTTCCTTGCCCTCGGTCTGCGATACATCAAAGACAGATACCACCTTAAAGGCGGGGATTGTGATTTCCTTTTCTTCGGTTACGGGCTTTCCGTCCTTACCGATAATGACTTTCTGTGTCTGCGGGTCGATTTTCTCCATTTCTTTTTTAATCTTAAAGGGCGACGGTGCAAGGATTTTGATACCCTTTTGTCCTTTCATCACATTTCGCCCAAAGTTATTTTTCCATGCGGAAAATCCGGCGATAAGAGAAGCGTCGGGCTTCTGCATGGCGATCAGCAGCGTATTGTTAAAGCTGTAATTATGAAATTTTGACATAACGCGCAGATATTCCTTGTAACGCTCGCTGTCGAACAGCTCCGTAATACCCTGCTCCAAGCGGTCAGTTATTTCTTTGAGCTTTTCGGCGGGTTTCTCGGACGTTAAGACAATGGGGATAACCGGGCGTGGCTCCTGCGGCGTTGCTTCGGGAACAGCCGCCTGTAATGCCGGGGCTGCGTCCAGTTCGACGGTCGGCTGCGGGTAGCTCATAATGCGGTAGTCCTCCGGCACATCGCGCCCCTCAAAGTGTTTCTCCCATGCGTCGCCGCTTTCCACAAGGTAGCCGTATTCCGTAAAGCTGCCTTTTTCCTGTGCGGCGGCGTTTCGTCCAAAGGCGATAAGGTCAATGCTGTTTTTCCATTCAGCGGGCATTTGCACCATGCCGGATTTGTTAAGGTAATAATCGCCTAATTCGCGGGGATTATGTACTTCGGGAATATGCACGAAAAAGTCCGGGTTATAGGTTAGGTCGATTATCTGCCCGATATTCTCAAAACCGTTCTTTCGCTGTGTGGCGGCGTTCAGCGCGGCAATCCCGGAAGCGTCAAGGGTTTCCAGTCGTGCCGCAAGAAAATTCAGCTCGTCCACCTGTGCCGCGCATACCATGTCATAAGGCAGGGCAATGTGCCTGTCCTCCCGGTCAGAGTAGCCGTGAATGAAAAATTCCTGCGGGTTGTCTGCGGTAATGCCGACGCTTCGCATGGCTTCGTGAAGCTGCTCTTTGGTGGCGGGCATGGAAAGCCAGTAGCCACCCGGTTCTCCCGTTTCAAAACGGGTGCGGCTGTCAATCAGGATTGCAAACTGTTCCGTTTCCTGTCCCGGTTCGGTTCTCGGTGCAGCGGCGGGAATGTCGGCGGCGGGCTGCTTGATTTCCTCTCCCTCTACGGTGTAGCCCGGTAAGAGCTGCCCGTTTACCCTAAACTGTTCCGCGTATTCCGGCGGGATAACCGGGGAGATTTCCGTAAAAAGTTTTTCATACGCCTTGATACGCCCATTCAGATATTTTTCCATAGCCGCCCGGTCAGCAAATACCTTTCTGTCCTGTCCGGCGATTTTCGCCTGTCCGTATCCGTGGGGGCTGTTGGTGTAGACGTTCCAAGACAGCGTATAGGAATACGGGATAGACTTCTGTGCTGCCTTGTCGTAACGGGTATTTTCGTAAACATGGTAGCTCATTTTATATACCCGATTGCTGATAGTGTGGCGGTCGTTGCCCTCGTCCTGCCATTTGTTCGCAGTGTGCTTCACTTCGGGTATTCTCGCATACTCAATCGCCTTGTCAAATAGCAGGGTCTTAGCTGCCTGTTCCTCCCATGCGGAAGCCTGTACTTTTAGATTTTCAAATACGGTCTGCTCCGCAGCCGCGCTTTCCTCTCGCAGCTTCATAAGCTCGGCAAGGGGTAAGGCGGTCAGCGGGGAAATATCCGCGTCTTTCGTTTCAAAATAGATACCGCGCTCAATCTTCATTTTGTCGGCGGCGTCCAGTCTGTCGCGGTCATATGAGGAATAACCTGTTTTCCATTCGTCCATTTGCTCGCTCCTTTCTTTTTCAATCATGCGGTGCATAAGCTCGTAGTCCTCAATGCTCATGCTCCCGTCAAATACATAAGGGTCAAAATCTTCCCCGTCCCGGTAGGGCTTTTCGGAAAAGGGAAGCCCCACTGCATGGGCGGCGGCTCTTGCTTCTTTGATAACCTCCGGGGGAAGTCTGTCGTCATGCGCCCCGATAAAACCGTCAAGGTCATTCATGCTGTTTTCATAGTGATAGCGCACTCCGGCGGTCAGCTCGTCAAGGCTCATATCCTCGCCTAAATGCCCGCAGTAGTAGCCGTTTAGGATTACAGCGGCGGGGTCAGCCGCTTTGATTTCCTCTAACCGGCTCCTGTCAAACGGTTCTAAAGTGCCGTCCACTTCGAGATGAAACAGCTCGGCGTTCCATGAACGCCCCTCTTTCCAAAACGCCACCCATGCGATACCGTCCCTAAGTTCCTCTTGATAGTCCTTTACGCTGTCGCGCAAACTTGCCATGTGTAAAACCTCCTTTCGCGTATGGCAGCGCGGACGCTGCGTTTGTGGTTACATAGTCCTACTACGGTGCGCCCGCATTTCTGCCAAAGATTTTTGAGGATTTTTAGAGGGTTTGGGAAACTTCCCAACAAGCAAAATCCCCGCCAAGCTCGGTAAGAGTGGCAGGGATTTTACGGAAGTGGGTACCCGCTTCCTATGCTTGCTATTCAAGTTGTTTGTCCTTTGAAATGGTTACTTTGTAATTCACATACTTGCCGCCCGTGTCGGCTAAAAGTACCGTTCCATCGTAGGTTTTGCCCGTTTTCGGAGAGTACAGCTTTTTGACTTTTACCTTGCCGGATTTTAAGAGTGCTGCGGCAATCTTCGGTGTAAAGGCGGTCTTTCGTTCCTCAAAGAAGCGGTCATTTTTCCACATGATAAAGCCACAATCTTTGTTGGAACAGTAGTAGTTTTTCTTTCCCTCATAAACCGGGGATTTGCAGCGGGGACACTTCCCAAGTTCTGTTTTCTCTGTCTTGAAAAGCTCCGGCTTTTCGCCCAATACGGAAGCATAGGTTTTTACAAGCTCCTGCGCCATAGCTTCGATATCCTGCATGAAAGCGGCAGGGTCGGCGTTGCCCTTTGCAATCTGCGTCAGATTGTTTTCCCATGCAGCTGTAAGCTGCGGAGAAGTAAGACTGTCCGGCAGGACGCAGACAAGGTTAGTGCCGTTTTTGGTGGGAAGTAGCTGCTTGCCCTTGCGCTCCACAAAGCCGCCTTTGACTAACTTTTCAATGACAGCGGCGCGGGTGGCAGGCGTACCAAGCCCCCGGCGTTCTGCGTCCGGGTCGGTGTCCTCATTCCCGGCGCGTTCCATAGCCGACAAAAGACTTGCTTCATTGTGGGGCTTCGGGGGCGTGGTGTCATGCTCTGTCACTTTTGCCGCCGGATTTTCAAAGGTCTGCCCCTCGGAAAAGTCCGGCACATCTAACACAAGCTCGTTTTCGTCGTCGCTGTCCGGCTTCTTTTTGAGGGTTGCCCGGTAAAGACGTTCCATGTCTTTCCACCCGGCAGCGATTACCGTCCTGCCCCTTGCCGTAAAATCATGGTCGGCGCAGGAGAAAACCGCCGTTACCGCTTCGTAAACGTGCGGCTCTGCGGTCGCCATGAGTAGACGCGCCCCGGTAAGGATAAGGATATTTCTTTCACTTTCCGGCAGCGTAGTAAGGTCAGTTTTTGCAAGTTCCATAGTGGGAATGATTGCGTGGTGGTCTGATACCTTTTTACTGTTCAGCACCTTTGCAATCTCCGGCGAAAAATCCGCGCCCTCCATAAAGGAAAGTTTCTCACAAAGCACCTTGATAATGCCCGTCGCTGTTTCTCCCATGTCGTCGGTCAGAAATGCGCTGTCCGTTCTCGGATAGGTCAAGAGCTTCTTTTCATAGAGGGCTTGCGCCAGGTCAAGGGTCTGCTTCGCGGTGTACCCGTAAATACGGTTTGCTTCCCGCTGTAAACTGGTAAGGTCAAAGAGCTTCGGCGGGGCAATGGTTTTCTTTTCTTTCACAAGGGAAGTACAGACAGCCGCCGACGCTTCGCAGGCCGCTTTCAGTCTGCTTGCTTCATCAGCGACGCAGATCTTCGCGCTTGCCGCTTCTGCGCCGGGAAGCATAAGGCGCACATGGTAGTAGGTTTCTTTCTTGAAGTTTGTAATGGCAGCGTCCCGGTCTACAAGCATTTTTAGGGTCGGGGTCTGGACGCGCCCCACATTCAAGGTCTTTCCATACAGGCAGGAGAAAAGACGGGTTGCGTTAATGCCGATAAGCCAGTCAGCCTTTGCCCTGCATAAAGCAGAATGATAGAGGGCGTCATATCCGCGCCCGTCTTTTAAGTTTTCAAAGCCGCATTTGATTGCACCCGTTTCCATTGAGGAAATCCAAAGACGGGTAAAGGGCTTCTTGCAGCCCGCCATTTCATAGACAAAGCGGAAAATCAACTCGCCCTCGCGTCCTGCGTCGCAGGCGTTCACGACTTCCGAAACGTCGGCGCGGTGCATGAGGTCTTTTAAGATTTTGAATTGTTTTCCCTTGTCGGCAGCTACGGTGTACTGCCATTCCTGCGGCAGAATGGGTAAGCTGTCATAGCTCCATTTCCTGTACTGTTCCCCATAGACGGCAGCTTCCGCAAGTCCTACCAAATGCCCGATACACCAAGAGATAAAATAACCGTTCCCCTCGATATATCCGTCTTTCTTCTCCCTTACGCCAAGGGCGGCGGCAACCGCCGCCCCGACGCTGGGTTTCTCACAAATCACAAGTTTCATTCTTCCTCGTCCTCCTGTTCGGTGTCTGCGCTGTCAGCTTCTTCCGGCTCGTCCTCGTCGTATTCGTCAAAATCGAACTCGTCAAGGTCGGTGCTGCCTTTCACGTTCTGTTTCGGTTTCATAAACTTAACGTAGTAGAGGGCTGCGCCGCCGCCAAGCAAGCCCACGACAAGGAAAATCAAAAGCCCGCCCATGCCGTTCTGGGGCTGCTCCTGCTCGGCGGGTTCCTCCGGTGTGGCTTCCTTGCCTGTGCAGCTATCCATGTTGACAGAGCAGACGGGGCAGGCGGTGTTTACTTCGCCCGCCTTGCATTTCTCGGTACAGTTGCAGACAGCCGGGGGTTGTTCGGTCTGTTCCTCACCGATAATCGCCATAAGGTCGCTTTCGTCTACTTGATTTAGGAAGTGGACGGAATTTTCCCCCTCGGCTGCCCGGTCAACGATAATGTAAAAATAGTTGCCGCCTTTGCTTTTCACGACGATAAACTGCTTATCCTCGGCAGCGTCCCCGTCGATGTCGTCCACAAGGGTCATGTTGCCCTCCGGGGTAAGGGGCTGCGGTTCGGTTTCCACGATTACGCCGCTGTCGTCGGTTTCCTCTGTCGGGGTCTGCGCGTAGGCAGTAACGGAAAAGCCGCCCACAAGGACAAGGGCGGCGCAAAGTGCGGTAATGCTTGCAAGGATTTTATTCTTCATCTGCATTGTCCTCCTGTTCATAGTCTGTGGGCATAGGGGCAATGCCCGGAATACCGTTGCCGGAAAGCATAGCGGTAAGCTCCTGCGGGGTAAGGCGCATAGAGCGCACAAGCTGAACGATTTGCAGATTTTCCGCTTCGGTTTTCTGTGCTTCCAGTCCGCGCAGCTTGTTCTGATACTCCGTGATTTTCTCACGGGTCTTTTGGATTTCCTTTTCAATTCTTTCGATTTTACTCATTGCCATAAAATTTTTCTCCTTTCGATTTTCAAAAAATGTGTCAGTTCCAGTTCATCAGCCCGTACCCTTTGATACAGGCATAGTCAAGGGGATAGCTCTTAATCTTGCAGGCGTCGCCGGAATTGCCCTCCACGGTGTAGACGCGGTTTCCGTCCCTGCCGATAACAAGCCCTACATGGTCTGCGCTGCCGTCTAAGTCCCAGTCAAAAAAGATAGCGTCACCGGGAGCAATGTTTTCATAGCCCCGCGCTCCCCATTGTCCGTGAGAGGTAAACCACGGAATACCCTGCGACTGGCAGGCGGCAAAACGCGGCTCGGAAAATCCCATTTGCCCGTAGCACCAGGACACGAAACAGGCGCACCATTCCACGCGGGAGTTGAAGCCGTACCAGCTCCAATACGGATAGCCGCCCACATTTCCGACTTGCTGCTTTGCAAGGTCAACGATAGCGGTATTGCCGGGGCGCGTTCCGTTCACAAAATCCACGCCGCTTAAATCCTCGGACGCGGAAATATCGGAAGAACCGCCGCCAAAGATAAGGGGCTTGTTTCCGCTTGTCTGTAAGTACACCCGGTACATTTCAAGCTGTTCCGGGGTCAGATTGTTTTCTGCAATCGTGGATAACGGGGTGTTCGTCAGCTTGACGTTTAAGATGTAATACTCATAAGGCACTTGTACCGTGTAGGTGTCCGTATGCTCGTTGCCGTCCTCGTCTGTCCATGTGTCGGTGCGTTCTTCCTCCCGGTAGCGTATTTCCACTTCCTCGGTCAGCGTCAGCTTGTATTGCTGATTGAAAATCCGCTGTAATTCGCTTTGTACCTCGGCGCGGGTGTAGCTTTGATATTTTGCAGTCAGATAGGACGCTAATTCGTGTGGATTGTGTCCGATATTTGCAAGGTCATAGCGGTACTCGTCATAGCCCGGATTGTCGCGCTCGATATTGTCAATCCTGCTTTGCAGCTCGTTTTCCAATCCGGCGTAGCTGTTTTCCACTTCCACAAGGTCGCTGTCCTCGGACGTATAGGACGTTCCAAGCACGCCGTTTAACGTGCCGGAAAACATTGCCCCACAAGAGGACAGCCCGGACATAACCATGATAAAGAGCAGCAGCACCCCGACAGCGATTGCCACACCCGCCGGGTGCCTTGCCACAAATGCTGCGGTCTGCTTTGTTTTTTCGGCGGCTTTGGCTGCCGCCTTGCGGGTGCGTTCTGCCGCGCCCTTGATACCCTTTGCGGTATTGCGGGCTTCTTTTGCATACTGCCGCTTGATTTTCTGCTTCTGCCAAAACCGGGAAATGAGGTTAGAGGTAAGCTGCGGGTTCTCATGCAGGGTCTTGTGATACTGAAAATCCACATTTGCCCGAAAAGCCGCTTTTTCTGCCTTTGCCGCTTCTCGGTAGGGTTTCAGCTTATGGCTGCGGTAGCCCTGCTTAATTTTCCGCGCCCCGTACTTCAATCCCCGTTCTGCGGCTTCCTCGCTCTTGTGTGCGCCCTCCACGCCGGAATTATCCTTTTCGACAGAATGGATTTTGTTATGTACCAAAATCCCGGCTTCCTGTGTGGGGCGGGATAGCGGGTTGTGCTTCTCCTTAAATCCGGGCGGCTTGTCCTTTTCCTCAAAGTGCAGGCGGGTCTTGCCTTTCCCGGTGGTTTCGTCAAAGGTGCGCTCTTTTACCAGTTTCTTTTCTTTGGGGATAGCTGCCTTTGCCTTATCCAAGCGGTCGGCGGCTTTATCGGATTTCTTGATATACTTTTCAAGCTCCGGGGCAGCGCGTTCCTCGTCGGTAAATTGCAGCCGGGAAGATTTCGTCCCGGCGGTAGCTTCTGCCTGTGCCTTTCGTACCGCTTTTTTAGACGCTTTGCGGGTATGGGCGGCTTCGATATGCTCCATGACGCGCTCCGTTTTGCCTGTGTCCGCTTTGGGGGCAGCTCCCGGCACATGGGGCAAGGGAGAAGTCGGGGAAGCTGCACCTTGTAGCTGCGCTGCGTCCTGTGCTGCCTGTTGCTCCGGGGATTTCTGAAAATCCGCGTCCTGCGTCCGCTTGCTGATACGTTCCGTGTCTCCCGTGGTCTGATTTTCTGCGATAGCCCCGTCGCGGGTCATTTTCTGCGTGATTTTATCACGGGGCTTTAATGGGTCTTTCAAGTGTTACCACCTCCAATCCGCGCCCCTGCAAGGGCGCAATACTCGGCGTTCAGTTCAATGCCGATATAGCGGCGGTCAAGGCTTTTCGCTGCAAGCCCGGTGGTGCCGCTTCCAAAAAACGGGTCAAGGACAACGCCGCCTGCCGGACAGCCCGCCAGTATGCACGTTTCCGCGAGCTTCGGGGGATAGGCGGCAAAATGCCCGCCCTTATACGGTACGGTATTGATAAGCCAAACGTCCCGCTTGTTCCTTGTGGTCGGTATAAGAGCGTCGTCATAATAGCCGCCGCTGCGGGGCTGATTGATACCCTGCACCTTGCCCTGTCCCGGTACTTCCTCGGCGTATTTGTGTCCTGCGCCGCGTCCCTGTCGGTACCGCGCAGCCGTTCCCGGCGCGATCGGCTCCGCAATGGCGGCAGCGTCATAGTAGTATTTCTTTGATTTCGTCAGTAAAAAGATATGCTCATAGCAGCGGCTCGGTCGGTCGCGGCAGCTCTCCGGCATGGGGTTTTCTTTCAGCCAGATAATATCGCTGCGTAAATACCACCCGTCAGAGCGCAGGGCAAAGGCTAAAAGCCACGGAATACCGATTAAATCCTTTTGCTTGCAGCCCGCTTTCATGCCGCTGCCGCAGTATGTGTCCGCGATATTCAGCCAAAATGTCCCGTCGTCTTTGAGTACCCGGCGCAACTCCCGGAATACTTCTACAAGCCGCCCGATATACTGCTCCGGCGTGTCCTCCCGTCCAATCTGCGCGTCAAGCCCGTAGTCCCTTAGTCCATAGTAAGGCGGGCTTGTGACGCAGCAATTCACGCTTTCACTCGGAAGCTCCCGCAGGGCATAGAGGGCGTCACGGTTGATGATTACGTCCATTTTCATGCTTTGCTCATTTCCTCCGGCTTTGTCGTAAGCAGACGGTAAAGCTCGGTGTCCGTCGGGAAACGGTCAATGAACGGCAGCACCACGTTTCCGTAAAAGATAAGCCCCTCGCCCGCTTCGGTGTGGGTTACATACTTCATCTGCTGCGGGGAGATGTTAAGCTGCTTTGCAAGGATAGCCCGGTCGCCCTGTGCCTGATTGAGCATGAGGACAAAATCAGAGTTTTCAAAAATATTCTCGACTTCGCGGCTGCTCAAAAGGTCTTTGACGTTCTGCGTGATAGCGGTCGGTATGCCGCCCCATTTCCGAAAACGCTTCCAAATCTCCACGCTGTAAGCTGCGGTCTGTTCCTCTTTGAGCAGCAAATGAAACTCGTCCATGTAGTAACGGGTTGCCTTTTTTTCGGCGCGGTTGACGGTCACGCGGTTCCACACCTGGTCTTGCACAATGAGCATACCTAACTTTTTGAGCTGCTTTCCAAGCTGCTTAATATCAAAGCAGACAAGACGGTTATTCAGTTCTACATTGGTACGGTGGTTAAAGACGTTCAGAGAGCCGGAAACATAAAGCTCCAATGCCGCCGCAATGCGGGCAGCTTCCGGCTCCGGCTGCTTCAAAAGCTCGTTGTAAAGGTCGCCCAAAATCGGCATTTTTGCCGGGTCGGGGTCTGCAAGGAAAGGTCGGTACACATTCCTAACGGCGCGGTCAATGACGGTCTTTTCCACGGGCTGCAAGCCCTCTTTGCCGCCGATAACAAGCTCGCAGAGGGAAAGGATAAAGTCGGATTTCAAGGCAAGCGGGTTGTCGTCCTCGGAGTAGTTGAGGTTAATATCCATGGGGTTCACATACTGGGGCTTGCCGTCCATACCTTTTCCTGTTGGCGACAGGCGTATCACTTGCCCGCCCAAACGCTGCACAAGGGAGAAATACTCGGCTTCGGGGTCGCAGATGATAATATCGTCGTCAGTAATGAGAAAAGCGTTTGTCATTTCCCGCTTTGCCGCAAAGGATTTACCGCTTCCCGGTGTTCCAAGAATAAGCCCGTTTGGGTTTTTCAGTTGCTTGCGGTCGCAGAGTATCATGTTATTTGACAGCGCATTTAAGCCGTAGTAAAGGGCTGCGCCCCGCTGAAAAAGCTCCTGCGTGATGAACGGGATAAAAATAGCGGTGCTTGATGTGGTAAGTCCTCTTTGAATGGGGATAAGGTTCTCCCCAAGCGGGATAGAGGACATAAAGCCCGCTTCCTGCAAATAGTCAAGGCGGGTCAGAGCGCAGTTGTTTTTCTGTGCAAAGCCCGCCGTAGCAAATACGTCATTATCTAGTTTCCGTTTTGTGTCTGCCATGTTTACCACAAGGAACGTCAGCAGAAACATTCGCTCGTTGCGGCTCTGTAAATCCTGCAACAGATTTTTTGCTTCGCTGCCGAAAGTAGCAAGGTCGGACGGAATTATATCCATGTCATACCCGCTGCGTACCGCTTTTTTCTGTTCCTCAATCTTCATCTTGTCGAGGTCGGTTATCTTGCGCTTGATAGTCTTGATTGCTTCGCTCTGGTCGATACTGCGGATATGCATATTGACGATTATCCCGTTTTCAAGGTCGAGAATGTCCGAAAGCATACGGTCATTCAGCTCCGGCGCAAGGATTTCAAGGAACGATACCGCACCAAGTTTTCGCCCCATGCGGAACGTGCGCCCGTCGCCAAAACGGAACGAGGACGGGGCGATAAAGTCCTTTGTAGAAAGCCCCGACGGCACAAGCCAGTCCCAAGAGAAGCGGAACGGCTCGCCCTCCGGGTGGAAAATCCCATGCAGGACGTTCAAGCGTTCCTGTCCGTTCATGGGGCGGGCGGTTACACCAAGCACCTTAAAATTATTCAGTACATCGGTTTCGATACGGGAAAGGCGGGCTTTTGCCGCCGCAAGATTGTCCGCTTCAATGGAAAAGGTAATGTACTTGCACTTTTCCAGTCCGTTGTTGCCTTTTTCAAGCTGATTTTTCAGCATATCCGCGTACTCCCTGCGGATAGAGTTAAAAGCGTCGTCCTGTGCCGGAATTTCGATAGCCGCCTGTGCCTTTTCCTTTCTTGCGCCCTGATTGATGAAAGAGAGCTGCACCGAAACGGAAGCGTCAAAGTAGTTGAGAAAATCGCACCAGTTTTCAAAAATGGCGGTCTTATCATCTGCCTGTGCAAGCTGATAGTTAATATCTTCAAAGACAAGGCTTTTACTGTATTTCTTTTCCGTTACCCTGCAAATCCCGTCCGGGTACATCTGCAAGTAGGGAATGGTCTGCTGCGCGGTGTGGGGCTTCCCGTCGCCCTTTGCCGCCTGTATCACGGCGGCGATTTCTTTCTTTTCTGCGCGGGTCAGCTTACGCTTCACGGGATTTTTTACCGCGCGGGTCATGGTTTTTCGTTCTGCCATTGACAATAGCCGATACCTCCTTTTCCAGTTTTCGTTGTTTTTCTATGACGGCATAAAAATTTTCCGTCTGATAGGGGCGTTCCTTTGGTCGGATAAACTTTGTCTGAATGACGTTCTTTATCACGACTTCAAGGGGCTGCCCGTGTTTTTCATACATTGCCAAGAGGAAGCAGGGAAGCATAACGACAATCATTGCAAATGCCGCCATGCTTGTTCCCGCGCTGTCTTTGAGCAAAAAGAAAAGCGGTAGTCCCATAGCGAGGGCTGCCGCAAAACATATAATCTGCCGCTTTGTCAGATTAAAAGCGACTTTTGTTTTGATTTTTGATAAGTCTTTGGGTACGGGTACATACGCCAAGTGAAAACCTCCTTTCGGTCTTTAATGGGCGTTAAAGATTGACTTCGCAAGTGTGCCTGTTTTGAATAGGGAGAAGCACAAAATCACGGTGTAGGCTGCAAGGGAGAAAATCGCGCTGTGCAGGTTGTCCGCTACAATCATGCTGCCAACCAAAACCGCATAAATGCCGACGCATATCATTATGAGGAAGCCTTGAAAACCGAGGGCGAACAGGGCTTTTAAGTAGTTGTTGCCTATCTGCCCCCACTCTCTGTTGGTCATAGTTGCAAACGGGATAGGCGATACCGAACAGTAAAGGTAAATTTCTATCATTCTGCCGTACAGGATAACCGTGATAAGCACCGACATGATTTTCATGCAAAGGCTCACAAGGCTTGTTTCCATAACGAGCATAAGCAGTTCGGGGATTTCCATAGCGTCAAGTCCGGCTTGCATGGACGAGAGGGCGGCGTCAACGTCGATATTCGTATCGCCGCCGATCACGCCCGCCGCGCCGGAAACAACGTGCTGCGCCATATCGAACACCGCCATAGTGATAGTAAAGGTGTGGGTAACGAGATACACCGCTACCCACGCCTTGAAAAACCACTTAAAGAACATGAACGTGTCAATATCGTGCATATTGTTCTTTTCCGTTACCATGCTGATAAGCTCCACGCATAGAACGTAGGTAATGACAAGCCCCGCAATGGGTACAATCACATTTTCCGACAAGCTCTGTATCATGGAAAATATGCCTGCGTTCCACCCCTGCGGGGTTTGTCCTACCTCTGCGGCGATAGTTCCGACTTTTTCGTTTACGTCCCCGAACATAGTTGACAGATTACCGTTAATGGCTCCAATGAGGATTTCCTTTATCCATTCGTTAATCGCGTCAAGTATGCTCTGCATAGGCAGTTACCCGCAGCTTAACCGAACAGGCCGGAAAGCAGAGGTACAAGGGTGCCGCCGATAAGGGCAACGCCGCCGCCCGCCATGAGCTGCTTCATGCCCTGGCTTTTCGCGCCCGGATTGTCGTTTCCGTAGCCCTCCAAGAGGTTGATAACGCCCCAAATGCCAAGACCTGCTCCGAGAGCGATAACGAGTGTCTGCAAAACGCCTACTGCGCTGTTGAAAAATGCCATAATATAACTCCTTTCTGCCGCTGTGCGGCTGCCCGAAAAAGGGCATAAAAAACGGCGGTCAGTTTTCGATAACTGCCGCGGTCATAAGTCCCCGCGCTGCGTTTGTTGCTGCTGCGCGGCGGTATTCAGTTGTAGGGTGCGGCTTCCTGCCGCGATACGCGCAAGGAGTAGGGGCGCGTACCATGTAGCCCGTGTTTATTATTTTTACTTTAAGCTCCCTCCTTTTCAAAAAGCGGTGTGTAGACAGGCTTAATGCCGTACTGCCGTTCCCGGACAGCTTCGATATACTTGATATAGGAAATACCTGCCTGTCTTGTCCTGCGTTCCTGTTCCCGCTGCATTTCCTCGGCTGCTTCCACAAGCCCGCTGATAGCTCGGATTAGCTGCTGTTTTGCCTTTTTCTTTCTGATACGCTTATTCATTCTGTATCCTCCTGCAAATCTGCTTCGTCAACTTCGTAATAGTCAAATACCTCGTCCGGCTTTACGATTGCAGGACGGCGGCGCAAGTGCTTTTCCATGTCAAAGGCATTTTTCTTGTCAAAGTCGGAAAGGTACTTGTACTTCGGGTGTTTGGTAATATCGTATTTTTCGGAGAAGAACGGGCGCACCCCGCGTAGCTGCAAGATACATTTTCCGCCGTCCATGACCGCAATTTCATCTTCGCTCATAAGCTGCTTGCCTAACTTCTGATAGTTCAGCCCGTGGGAAAGCTCCCGTCCTCTTGTTTCGGAAGTATTGAAGCTGTCAATCGTTTCTTTCCCCAAGATTTCCGACATTTCTTTAAGGGTCGTTTTCTCCTTGCCGCCCAAAAACAGGGTCGTATCGCAGTTGCCGACAATGGTATCGGCGTTGTCCTTGTAGATAGCCTTTAGCTGCGACTGGCTCTGCAAGATGATGGACGCGGAGATTTCGCGGCTCCTTATCGTGGCAATGAGTTTTTCAAACTTCGGTATCTGCCCGATATTTGCAAACTCGTCAAGCAGACAGCGCACATGAACAGGCAGCCGCCCGCCGTACACATCATCTGCCTTGTCACAAAGCAGATTGAAAAGCTGTGTGTAAAGGATTGATACAACAAAGTTAAAGGTGTCGTCGGTGTCGGAGATAATAACAAAAAGCGCGGTCTTTCGGTCGCCTAAGGTGTCAAGCTCCATTTCGTCGGTTTCCATCAGCTCGCGCAGTTCCCGAATGTCAAAGGGGGCAAGACGCGCACCGCAGGAAATGAGGATAGAGCTTCTTGTTTTTCCGGCAGACAGCAAAAACTTCTTGTACTGGCGCACCGCAAAATGTTCCGGGTCTTTTTCCTCCAAGCGTTCAAACATGAGGTCAACGGGGGATTGAAATTCCGGGTCGTCCTCGCGGGCTTCCGACGCATTTATCATTTCAAGCAGCGTCGTAAAGTTTTTCTCATTCTCCGGGGCTTCGTACCAGATGTAGCCGATAAGGGCGCAGTAAAAAAGCCGTTCCGATTTCACCCAAAAATCCTCGCCGGATTTTTCCCCGTCGCCTTTGGTGTTGGCGATAATGGTATTTACCAGTTTCAAAATATCCTTTTCGCTGCGCAGATAGGCAAAGGGATTGTACCGCATGGATTTCTTGAAATTGATGGTGTTTAGCACCTTGATTTTGTACCCGCCCCGCTGCAAGAGCTTTCCACACTCGATTAAAACCGTTCCTTTCGGGTCTGTGACAACATAGCTGCTGTGCATTTGCATTAAGTTGGGCTTTACAAAAAACCTTGTTTTGCCGCTGCCGGAGCCGCCGATGACAAGCACGTTTTTGTTTCTTGCATACTTCGGGTGCTTCGGGCGGCTGCTCATCATCAGCCTTTCGGTCTTCGTCAGCAGCACGTTATTTTCAAACATGGGGTCGATATATGGCTTTATATCCTCGGCATTGCCCCATGAAGCGTTTTGTCAAGTGCTTTTTTGAGTTATTGACGCAAATGATAGTGAAAGCGCGAAAGTGCAAAGTGC
>ENA-ORLY01001792-ORLY01001792.1-human-gut-metagenome-genome-assembly--contig:-NODE-1792-length-23674-cov-9.997245_pt1 | contig 23674 bp, 18 predicted proteins | sample MGYA00243071_ERZ508832 | MGnify/ENA primary metagenome ERZ508832 (study PRJEB26277, sample SAMN04329777) | human gut metagenome | biome: human-associated habitat | host: Homo sapiens | place: USA... | reverse complement strand
CAGTTCAAGCATAACTTGTCATACCATCAAAGCCGTCATACTTTCGGTACCTTGATGGTTTCTGCCGGAGTTCCCATAGAAAGCATATCCAAAATGATGGGACATACAAATATCAGAACGACACAAGGATACGCAAAAGTTACAGATGACAAGATTTCAGAGGATATGGATAAATTATTCTTTAAAAGATATAAATGAAAACTTTTATAGTATAGTTTTTACAAACTGTAACACTGCTGTCCGGTAAAAGATCCGGGCAATTATTATAAAATTTAAGGAATTAAAACAAACTTGGTTCGGTTGAATCATCAAGTTCATTGACAATATTGTAGTTAGGTTTTGCAAAGAGGTCTTTAAGTGGAGTTGCGTCTGTGAGTGAGATACTTACAATCTGTAGCATCTCATAGATAGAACGTTCAACATTCATCTTTTTCTGCACAATGGCCATCATGCAATAGGCTATAATTGCGGAGTATATCTGAATACGGACTGCGTTTTCTGACGTACCCCAGAACTTTTTTATCTTCAGATGCTGCTTGATCCATTTGAAGAAAAGCTCGATCTGCCATCTGTTATGATAGAGTTCTGCAACCATTACCGGGCTGATTGTCATCGCATTCGTGAAGAATATGAACTTCTTCTTGCTGTCCTTGTCCAGGTATATGACTCTGCGGAGCTTATCAGGATACTTCTCCATTGTTAGCTGGCCGCCCATATATCCTATTGCATCGGACATGATACCGGCAGGCAGCCTGCGCTTCCATCTCATGGGCTTGAAGTCGTTGTTCTTCTTGCCCCTGACCACGAAGTATGCACCCACGCCGTTAATGGTGAATAGCCTCCCGAAGTCATTGTAGCACGGTCGAAGATGTAGAACGAGTTCTCCTCATACGGTATTTCATCCATCGCTTTTGTATCATGAACCTTTGCCGGTGTTATGTGAAAGAGTGTGGGAATCTGTGTTTCCAGATTATACAATGTATGCATCTTGATGCCTCCCTTCTTCTTTCTGAACAAAGCCCACTCAAAGGTACTTAAACATAGGTCAACTGTTGTAGAATCAAAGGCATAGACATTCCCGTTAAGCTTGAAGATATCGACTACCCTGCACCGGTGAGCTTCTGCAATGACCTTGTAGGCAAACTCCTCGAAGATGCGGTAATCGCGCTTGGTGTTAGCATCAGCAAGAGTACTCTTGGCAGCATACTTGCCAAATCCAAGGTGATACGCCTTTGATGCGTGTGCCTGAGTTGCCAGGATAACATCTTGGAGACTTTCGCGATTGGAAAGCTGGCCGAACATCAGTACACAAAGCTGGTTGTAGCAGGTAAACTGTTTGACATATTTGTCACCGCCATATTTCCTTGCGAGATAGTTGAAATCATTGCGATCGAGGAAGTCTAAAAGCTGAGAGAACACATATTTTCCTTTATGCATATGCCATTCTACGTTAGTCTGGCAAAGATAAATTCAAATCGGTTGACTCGAAAAATTCCTATAAATACCTAACTCTCAATATTTTCAAAGAACTTTTATGATTTTTTACCGGACACTAATGAAACTGTAACATTCTTAATATTTATTAAAGTGTTACAGTTTATAAAAAGTGTATCAAAATGGATCTACTATTATAAAAAATAGTAATTTTGTGTTTATCCCATGCTATATATGGATATATGGTTGCATTTTAAAATAGAATAGATATGATTAAAGATTTAATATTAAAAAAATGTTTTGCTGATTTTTTAGAAGCATGGCAACTGAAAGAGAAAGGTGATATACCTGAAGCAACAAAATTTGAAATGTTTGCAAATTATGTGATTCTTAGCCAAGATGATTTAGATACATTTGTTGGGCATCCAGAACTGTTAGAGTTTTGTTCTACAGGAGGCGGTGATGATGCAAAAATGGATGGAATAGGTATAAAAATAAACGATCAATTAGTTGGTAGTATTGATGATATTGATCAAATAGTAGAAAGGAGTAAAAAAATTCATGTAGAATTTTTCTTGATACAATCAAAGGAAAGAACAGATTTTGATAGTTCTGCTGTTAATACCTTTGGAATAGGAGTTAAGAATTTCTTTTCAGAACCATTGTTCCCAGAAAATGATAAAATAAAAACTATCAGAGAATTAAAAGATTATATTTTCTCAGAAGAAAAAGTCTATAGAAAACTCTCAGAAAATCCATCCGTAAGAATATTTTATGTGTTTTGTGGAGAAACGCCTAATGATGAGCATACAAAAGCAGTTAAGGAGCTCTTAATCAGAGGACTTAAGAGTTGTCCTGATTGTCTTGGAGAAATATCAATGGATATTATAGATGGCAAATCTATTATTGAAAGATGTAAATCTTTGGAAAATGATTTTACTGTTGAATTAAATATTAAGGATATAATACCTTTAACGGTCCAAAATAATGTCCGAATTAAAAAGGCATATGCCTTTACTTGTGAGGCTATGGAATTATTGAAGCTTTTGACTAAAAGTGAAGATGGAAGTTTGCGTCGTTCACTTTTTAATAGCAATGTACGCGATTATTTAGGAAATGCCGGTAGTGTAAATAGTGAAATAGGACATACAATCGCAACCGAGCCTGAAATGTTTCTAATGTGCAATAATGGTATCACAATAGTTTGTTCAGATTTTATCCAAATTAAGGATAAAATTGTGTCAATAGACAATCCTCAAATTGTAAATGGATGCCAAACTTGTTCAACAATATTTTTACAGCGTAATAATGATTCTTTACAGAATGTACAAGTCTTGGTAAAATTAATTTGTACTGACGATAATTCCATTACAACAAAAATAGTAAGGGGAACAAATAAGCAGAACCAAGTATTAGAAGAATCTTTTGAAACGACCAAACCTTTTCATCAGAAAATCGAAGATTATTTTGAGGCCAAATGTGATGCGATAAAATTGCATTACGAAAGGCGTAATAAACAATATACATCTATACCGACGATTACAAGATACCAAATAGTAAATTTGCGTGTTTTGACTCAATCTTTTGTGGCTATGTTTTTACAAAAGCCATATGAAGCTCATCGTCATGAAGCTATTCTATTACAAAAATATGCCCCTAAAGATGAGAGGAATAGATTAATATATAATTCAAATCATAGTCCATATATGTATTATATAGCAGCACTGGCGTGGTATGTATTTGAGATGGCATTTCGAAATAATACGATTGATGAAAAGAAAAAAATACGACCATATATGGCACATTTATATTATATATTCACTTTTACTACAGGACAGTATCCGTTAAATTCATCTTGTACAACTCAAGCAATAGAAAAGTTTTGTTCAAAATTGGAAAAAAATCTTTTATCTGATGATTTCGGTGAAACATTAAAGAAAGTGATAAGTATTTTTAAGAAATCAATAACAGAATGGGTTAAATCTGGTAAAAGTAAATTTGCAATTAAAGATAGTAAAGAATTTACAGATCTAATAACAAAAAATGCAAGAGAGGTTTTTGTAAATAAAACGAGTCAGTTAGATACAGCTGATATTGAAATTAATAAGCAACAATGGCTTGAAGGAGAAATTTTATCAACAATTTTTAAAGGAAGATGGTTCGCATTTATCAAAACGAGTGAATGCGATGAGAATGTTTATTTTGATAAAAGAGGTTATAAAGGGCCAGAAAGAAACCTTGTACCAGGGAAAAAAGTTCGCTTTTTACTTGATTCTAAAAAGGAAAATAACGAGATTCTTTATTTCGCAACAAAAGTAGAAATATTGTAAAACACTATATGTCGCCCATTTCCTCGCCGTCCATAGAAGTTAGTACAGACTCTATTGAAAGCGAAAAGGTCTGGCGGCCATGCCGTTTCGGGCAGAATCTTCCTCTTTCAGAGCGTATTCAGCCCGAAAACCTTTTCCCTTTCACGTCTGTACAATGGACGCCGACGGCAGCGGAAACAAGCGACTGACGGAAAAGTCAGAAGAAAAAGGCAAAACAGCATATAGATTGGTTCAAATAGGGCCTAATACTATATGCTGTTTTTTATCATTTTGGAAAGGCTATTTTTTAGAAATACAAATAAAATGGGCAGGCGGTCAACTGCGCTCCCTCCAGAAAAATCAAAATCCTTGCGTGTCCTTTGCGGGGACTCTTGGGATGTTAGCTCCTTTTGTATCTGTACGCCTCCTTGTACCCTTTCATCAGTGTCTTTTCTATGTCGGAAGCCCGGTAGAGAATCTTGCCGCCTATCTGTGTGTAAGGCAGAACGCCGTTGTTGCGGTAGTCCTGCAATGTTCTCCGGCTCACTTTCAGCATGTATGCCACTTCCTTGTCCGTCAGCAGTTCATCGCCATAAGCAGACGGTTGCCGTTTTTCCAACAACTTTTCGAGCAAGGCCAGCAGCCTGTCGAAATTCGAGTGGAACGCCTTTACCCACTCGTGGTCCTTTTCTCTGATTTCATTACTCATATGCTCTTGATATTGGGTTATACATTATTCTTGAAACTCGTTCAAATAGTCTTTCCTTTCCAGCGGGCTTCCTTACGTTTCTCCTCCACATTTCCGACCACACGCTCCACATCATCGGGACGGTAGTAAGTCCGGTTTCCGATTTTTGTAAAGGCCAGCGTCCCGTTATCCCTCAAGGTCTGCAGGGTTCTCGGACTGATACGTAACCTGTGGCAGACCTCGTGGTTGTCCATCCATTCACTTGTTTCCTTTCCGCCATGTTCACGGCACAGACTTTCCACCCGCTGCACGAAACGATCCAGCTTGGCGGCAATCTCCTCGAAAGTCCTTTTTTCAAAGCTGATGATTTCCATTGTCTTCTTTATTTTCAGTTAAACATATATTCAAAAATCTGGAACAGAACAGTTCTTTTACAGCCGATATACCATCATGTCTCATCGTCCATTTTCGGATGGAAATGTGACCGTTTTATCCTGTTTCCACTGCAAATAAAAGCAGTAGAAATCACACTGCAATGGATTTTCAGACCGGTGACGATGCGTTGCCTGGAATGACATCATGTTACATATCAACTGCATACAATGAGCTTTCTTCATAAACGGAATCCGCTTGAACAAACCGTATATAGAAATCACTCCGGCAAATCACGGTAGACAGCACCGACTGTCCAATCGATATTGTGCATAGGGTAACATAATTGCCACGGTATCTCCATTTGCTTGATTCTGTTCACTATACACATTTCCTTTGCTCACGACAACGAGTCAAGGTGCGCACCGAGACCAGTGAGTAAACCGATTAAAATCAAAAATGTATGGTAACAAAAAAGAAATTGACCAAAGAAGAATGGGAGGCCATGACAGGTACGGACATGTCACTCATACTCCCGTCAGATGGCAGTATTGAAACTGCACGGGAATCATCCTTGAATGATACCGGACAAGAGAATTCAGAAGGAACGGTAGAACAGACCGATACCACATCGGAGAAACGGCAACCGCCAATAGGAAGAGAGGAAGGTATTCCTCCTTCTCAGCGTCGTATAAGCAGTAAGCAGAGAAAACTTTCCCTGGACGAATACCGGAAAGCCTTTCTTCAGGTTCCGAGAATCGAAGACCGCAAGCCCGTGTTTGTTAGCGGCGAGGTACGTGACAGGCTGGACGAGTTTGTCCGCAGGTTGGGAGGACGTAAAATGAGCGTTTCCGGACTGCTTGAGAACATCGCCCGGCAGCATATTGAAATCTACTCGGAAGACTTCGAGCAGTGGAGAAAACTGTGATATTTTCCTGAATGACAGACTTACTGACTTCAAGTATTATAGCATTCAGACAGTCAGCAGCCGCCTTGGCGGAGTAACGGACAAAACTTCAGTTTTGGGAGTTAGCGAGGTTATCTTTCGGGCATCCCGAAAACCTCGCTCCACTCCCGTAGAGTGGAGGCAATCCGCTCCCGGTGGTCGCAGATTGTGAGAAAAAGAATAATCAGAAATCAAACAAAGAAAATATGAATGACAGAAAGAAAAACAGACCGAGGGGACGCCCCAGAGTAAGCGGAGTGTGCAAACTTAGCAAAGCCGTTACAGTGAAATTTTCCAAGATAGACTACGAGCGGCTATGCCGACGCAGCAGACAGGCTAACCTCACGTTGGCGGAATTTATCCGCGTATCAGCCTTTGAGACGACGATAACGGCCAGGCACTCTGCCGAGGAAACTGCCGTCATACGCAGCCTTACGGGTATGGCGAACAACCTGAACCAGCTGACCCGTCTGTCCCATCAGGCCGGGTTCCACCGTACCCAAAGGACGGTGACAGAACTCCTGCAGAAGCTCAAGGAGATTATAGTCCGGTACAGGAACGGAGAAAGGAGACCGTCATGATTGGCAAGATCAAGAAAGGGAAATCCTTCGGCGGCTGTATCCGTTACGTGATGGGCAAGGACAGCGCGGAAATCATCGACTCCGACGGCGTACTGCTGGAAAATATCCGGGAAATAACGGCCAGTTTCAACTACCAGCGTGAACTTAATCCGAAGATAAAACAGCCTGTCGGACACATTGCATTGAGCTTCAAGCCTGAGGATAAGGCCTTACTTACGGATGAATTTATGGCTAAAATAGCCCGGGAATACATGGAACTGATGGGGATAAAAAACACTCAGTTTATTCTGGTAAGACACCATAACACAGACAATCCGCACTGTCACCTGGTTTACAACCGCATAGGATATGACGGCAAGGTAATCTCTTCCCAAGGCGATTACAAGCGTAATGAAATCGCCACAAAACTGCTTAAGAACAAGTACAGGCTGACATATGCCGAGGACAAGGGCAAGACTAATGTGGAGAAACTCCATGCTTCGGAGCGTGTGAAATACGAAATCTTCAATGCCGTCAAGGCAGCTTTGAAGCACTCCGAAACATGGAAAGAGTTCAATGATTACCTGCTTCGCCGGGGCATCAGGCTGGAATTTGTAAAGCGTACCAGGGAGATAAAAAAGCCGGAGGACATACAGGGAATCCGGTTCACCAAGGACGGGCAGACCTTCAAGGCTTCACAGATCAGCCGGGAGTTCAGCTTTGCCAGACTGAATGCCCGGCTGGGCTGGAAGCCTTCGGAATCCCAACAGGAATCCGAACGTAAAGTGCTGCAAAGTATACCGGACGGAGGCCATCTCCTCGAAAGTACGGGACCTGGACTGTTCAGTCCTACAAACGGTACCGCTCCCGAAGAGCCGTTACCTCAGGAAGAACTCTTGCGCAGACGCAGGAAGAAGAGACAAAAGAGGAAAGGATTCGGACTATAGTCCGTCCTTTACCATTCAAATTATTCATGAACATTAAAACTGTAGGAATATGAAAATGGAAGAATATATCGAGAGCATCTTCGGATGCCTGGAAAGAATCGAGAACAAAATCAACGGGTTGTCCGTCCCCTTGCCGGAAGGCAACAGCCCGTCAGTTAATAATACACAGGATGAGTCCGTGCTGAATGAAGTCCGGAATGGTCATGAGACATTCCGCAAATTGTTGGCTCGCGTGTACGAAGGCCTTGCCGCCATCAAGAACGATATGGTTTCCATGGACAGGAAAAACTCGTCACAGGAAAGACTTGGACAGGTCTTGTCAGAAATACATAATGAACAACGGCAGAACCAGGAGAAAGTGGAGACCCTGTTTTATGAGACCAATGACACAATCAGGAAGAATGCCGTCAAGACAAGCAACATCAACCATTATTTCAGCCTGAGCTTGGAATCCCCGTACATCCTTGGGAGTTTTTCCGTGATGTTCGCGGCAATCGTGGCCCTGTCCGTAGCTCTCTATTTTTCGGCAAGAACAGATAACGAACATGCCGATAATAATCTGAAGTACCGTTATGTCAAGATGAAAGGAGAGGCTACTCCTGAGCAACTTGTGGAACTTGAGAACCTCTTTGGACCGAACCGGGATAACGAACGGATCGGACAGATGCGTGAGGACGTGGAAGCCTACGAAGAAGCGGTACGGAGAAGGGCCACCCTGACCGAGCAGGCACGGCTGAAAGAACAGGCCGCGAGAGAACAGGACAGCAAGGCGAAGTCCATCAAGGACAAGTCTATTACGGACGAACCTAAAAAGTAAGCCCATGGCCAGTGTCAAAGTGAAATTCAGACCTTCCACCATAGAGGGAAAGGAAGGTACCATCTATTATCAGATTATCCAGAGCCGTGTGATCCGTCAGTTAAAGACGGATTACCGGATATTTACGGATGAATGGAACGAAACTGGAAGCTGTATCATTGTCGGTAGTTCGGAGCGAAGCAATCTGCTCCTTTCCTTGCAGGAACGCATGGAGTGGGACCTGAAACGGCTGGACATGATTATCCACCAACTGGATAATCAGAAAGCCGGATATACGGCAGATGATATTGTCGCTTCTTTTCAGAGCAATATAGAGGGACAGTCGCTTTTCAACTTCATGCAGGGCATCATAGCCCGTCTCAAACAGATGGGCAAGATACGCACGGCTGAAAATTATTCCTGCACCCTGAAAAGTTTCATGCAGTTCAGAGGGGACAGGGATGTTCTGCTGTCCGAAATTGATTCGGATTTGATGCAGCTTTATGAAGCCTACCTTCATGGGAAAGGGGCCGTACGGAATACCAGTTCATTCTACATGCGTATCCTTCGGGCGATATATAACCGTGCCTTGGAAAAGGAACTGATGGAACAGCGCAATCCTTTCAGGCATGTCTATACGGGAGTGGACAAGACCGTCAAGCGTGCCGTTTCCTTATCTGCCATCAAGCGTATGAAGAATCTGGATCTGTCCTTACAGCCTAATCTGGAATTTGCAAGGGACATGTTCCTGTTCAGTTTCTATACCCGTGGCATGTCGTTCATAGATATGGCTCACCTAAAAAAGAAAGATCTTCAGAACGGATTTTTATCGTATCGCAGACGAAAGACCGGGCAGCAGCTGGTTATCAGGTGGGAAAAATGTATGCAGGAGATTGTCGGCAAATACCCGGAAGACAGCCTCAGTCCTTATATTTTGCCGGTATTGAAATATCCTTTTAAGGATACGCACAAGCATTACAAGAGTGTCATGTCCGGAATAAACCGGAATCTGAAAGAAATAGCCAGATTGGCCGATATATCCGTTCCTCTAAGCATGTACTGTGCCCGTCATTCATGGGCAAGCGCAGCCAAAGGCAAGAACATTCCTATTTCTGTCATCAGTGAAGGAATGGGACATGATTCCGAGGCTACCACACAAATTTATCTGGCCTCATTGGATAACTCCGTAGTAGACAAAGCTAACGCACAGATATTAATGGATTTGTAGGGCTCAATTAAGTGTTTAGTAAAACGACTACATTCTATATAAGAGAGACATAATATGTTGCGAAATTACGTAAAATATAGCAACTATTATTATTTAAGAGCCAATAAAAGCATATTGTAATGTTCAAAAACATAGAATTGTTTATCAGATTCTAGTTTTGAGACTTAAACAACAGTTGATAACCAGGATATTCCATCTGTCATACTACCTCTTATATAGAGAGACTCAGCAAGATGGAATATGAGTCAGATAAAGTCTAAAGAAAGAGTTGCACAACGAGGTGAAGTATTTACAGCAGAGCGTGAGGTAAACGCAATGTTGGACCTTGTAAAAAATGAGTGTTTGAGACCGGATTCCCGATTTCTGGAACCAGCTTGTGGTGACGGGAACTTCCTTTCTGCCATACTCAGACGTAAACTCGCAGAATTAAGAAGAAAATATAAGAAGAGCCCCCGTGACTACGAAAGGCAAGCGATCGTAGCCATAGGCAGTTTGTACGGTGTAGATATAATGAACGACAATGTATATGCTTGTCGTGAACGCTTATTCTCTATTTGGAATGAAGAATACACCGATCATTGTAAAGCCGAGGCTTCGGACGAAGCTCGTCAAGCGGCTAAGTTTATTATAAGCCGAAATATCATCAACGGAAATGCGCTAACACTGATGTGTGTCGATACTGATGGCAACGATACCACAGCTCCTATAGTCTTTTCAGAATGGACACTAATCGGTAGCACTCAGATGCAACGCTCTGACTACACAATGACAGACCTCCTTCTCTACAATGATAGTAGTGAGGGCAATCTATTCGCACTCACTGAAGAGCAAAAGGAAGAAGGTGGAATATTCCTGAGAAGATATATTACTCACTATAAAAAGGTTCAGGATTATGGAGAATAGTTTGTTTCAAAATGTATATAATCCTGATGTGCTGTCTTGTATTGCAAATCTTAGTAATGATGAGGTGTTTACCCCACCGGAATTGGCTAACAAGATTATTGATATGTTGCCGCAAGAGTTGTTTGAGAATCCCGATACGACATTCCTTGATCCTTGCTGCAAAAGCGGTGTGTTTTTACGGGAAATAGCCAAAAGACTGATAAAAGGGCTTGAAAAACAAATTCCTGATCTTGAAAAACGTATAGAGCACATATTTTCAAAGCAACTCTTTGGTATTGCTATTACAGAACTCACGAGTTTACTTTCCCGTCGAAGTGTTTATTGTAGTAAATATCCGAGTGGGGAGTTTTCAGTATATCAGTTTTCGGAAGAAAAGCCTCAAGGAAATATAATCTTCCAACGTATTAGACATACTTGGAAAGATGGTAAATGTATCTATTGCGGGGCTTCGAAAAATGAATATGATCGTGGAACGGAACTTGAAACCCACGCTTATCAATTTATCCACAACTTAGATGTACACAAAGTATTCAATATGAAATTTGATGTGATTATAGGCAATCCACCTTATCAAATGAATGATGGAGGAGGAGAAGGCAGTAGTGCCACTCCTATATATGATAAGTTTGTTAAAAACGCCATAAAGCTTAATCCTCGGTATCTAACGATGATTATTCCCGCAAGATGGTACTCAGGTGGTAAAGGACTTGATAGTTTTAGAGATGAAATGCTGAATGATAGACATCTACGCATAATTCATGATTTTCCAGAAACATCTGATTGCTTCCCAGGAATTAACATTCGTGGCGGAGTATGTTATTTCTTATGGGATAGGAATCAAAAAGGGGATTGTCTAATTTACAACCATAAAGGTAACATTGTTACATCTTTTTTAGAAAGACCTTTACTTGAAGGTAATTCAACAACTTTTATAAGGTACAATGAAGCTATCTCTATCTTAAATAAAGTACGCAGTTTTAAAGAAGAAACAATGGATAATCGAGTGCAATCAAGGTTACCGTTTGGAATACCTTCGAATTTTGAGAATTATGAATTGACAAAATCAAGCAAAGCAAATATAACTCTATTTCGAAGCGATAGAAGTAAATCTTCTCAGAAACAAGTGTTTATAGAATCACGATATATAACTAAAAATATTGCTTGGAAAGATAAAAAGAAAGTGTTGGTTTCCAAAGCTAGTCCTGGTGGCGATGAATATCCCCACAGCATTATTTCTACTCCATTATATGCAGATGTAAATACAGTCTGCACAGAAACGTATTTGATTGTAGATTTTGTTAATAACAAGGTCGAAGGTCAAAACCTAATTTCATATATGACCACGAGGTTCTTTAGATTTATGATGTCTCTGATAAAGAATACTCAAAATATATCTAAAGGCGTTTTTGCATTTGTTCCAGTTCAAGATTATTCTAAATCCTGGACTGATGAAGAATTATATGCTAAGTATGGACTGACTGAAGAAGAGATTGCGTTTATTAAATCAATGATACGACCAATGGAGTAATATTATGGAACATAACTTCTTTCCCCAACGACCTGCTGTTACTCCTACAATATATGCCTACAGATTGCCTGGAGTAGAGTCACACAAAGGATATTTGAAAATCGGGTATACCAACCGTACTGCCCAGGAACGTATTGAAGAGCAGCTCCACACAAGCAAAATCAAGTATGAGATTGTATTAGTCAAGTCTGCAATGGCTAATGACGGATCTTGTTTTACAGATAAGGACATACACAAGATTCTTGAAAGCAAAGGATGTCATCGACTGAATCCTCTTGACAAAACCGATGAGTGGTTCAAGTGTTCAGTATCTGATGTTGAAGCTGCTATATTATCCCTTCGTACAGGGTCAGACAATGTTGAGAACAGAACACAGAATTTCACGATGCGTCCTGAACAGTTTCGTGCCGTAGAACAGACTAAAAAATATTTTGATCAGGCACTCAAGGAAGAGCCTGGTCACACACCAAAGTTCTTGTGGAATGCAAAAATGCGTTTCGGGAAAACATTTGCCAGTTATCAGCTGGCAAAGAAAATGGGGTTGTCGCGGATTTTAATCCTTACATTCAAACCTGCTGTAGAATCAGCCTGGAGAGAAGATCTTATATCCCATATCGACTTTGAAGGATGGCAGTACATATCCAATAAAGATGCACGCAACAATAATTTGAATATTGACCAGGAGTTTAATCGTACGGATAAATCAAGGCCCATTGTCGTTTTTGGTTCGTTTCAGGATTTGCTTGGCACAAACGAAAGTGGAGGAATAAAGACAAAAAATGAGTTTATCCATTCGACAAATTGGGATTTGGTAATATTTGACGAATATCACTTCGGAGCTTGGAAAGAGAGAGCGAAGGAATTGTTTGAAAAGGAGGATGAAGAAAATGAGGTAGATTTTGATGTGGAAAAATATCAGAAAGATGAAGCAAGCAATGCCATTAATGAAACATGGCTTCCTATTTCAACACGATATTATCTGTTTCTCTCAGGAACACCATTTAGAGCCATCAATACCGGAGAATTTATAGAGGAGCAGATCTTTAACTGGACTTATTCTGATGAGCAGCGAGCTAAAACGGAATGGAAAGGTAACGGTAATCCTTATATAGCTCTGCCACGAATGGTAATGCTTACTTACCGTATGCCCGATGAAATACAGGAAGTAGCAAAGCAAGGTGAGTTTGATGAGTTTGACCTGAATGTGTTTTTCGCAGCAGAAGGCAAAGGTGCAAATGCCAGATTCAAATATGAGAACGAGGTACAGAAATGGCTGAATCTTATTCGTGGTTTATACCTTCCAGCTAGTGTAGATGACATGAAATTAGGACAGGATAAACGTCCTCCAATGCCATTCAGTGATACTCGATTGCTCAATGTACTTTCACACACAATTTGGTTTCTGCCTAATATCGCATCTTGTTTTGCTATGGCAAATCTGCTTGCTCAACGGCAAAACAAATTTTACCACGATTACAAAGTGATAGTATGTGCTGGAACTGCAGCCGGAATCGGTCTGGATGCTTTGTATCCGGTTCAGGCGAATATGGGAGATCCTCTTAGGACAAAGACAATAACACTGACTTGTGGCAAACTGACAACAGGTGTTACCGTGAAACCTTGGACTGGGATATTCATGCTACGGAATTTGAAAAGTCCGGAAACATATTTTCAGGCAGCATTTAGAGTTCAGAGTCCATGGGAAGTAAAGGATGAGGATGGAAGACGTGTCATAATGAAAAATGAATGCTATGTCTTTGACTTTGCCCTTGACAGAGCGTTACGGCAAATATCCGATTACAGTTGTAGACTGGATATCAATGAATCCAACCCAGAGGCGAAAGTCGGTGAGTTCATAAAATTTCTTCCTGTGCTGGCTTATGATGGCAGCAGCATGAAAGAAGTTGATGCACAAGACATCTTGGATATCGCTTTGGCAGGAACTTCGGCTACGTTATTGGCAAAACGGTGGGAATCAGCCCTGCTTGTAAATGTAGACAATGATACACTGAAACGTTTGCTTGCGAGTCCTGAAGCCATGAAAGCCTTGATGAATATAGAAGGGTTCCGTAACCTGAACAATGACCTTACTACCATCATCAATAAATCCGAGGCCGTTAAAAAGGCAAAGAAAGAAAATCCCAATCCAACCCCAAAGGAGAAAAAGGAAATTTCTGACGAGGAAAAGGAAATGAAGAGTAAACGCAAACAGATTCAAGAGAAACTGATAAAGTTTGCTACTCGTATTCCTGTATTTATGTATTTGACTGACTACCGTGAAAGATGCCTGAAGGATGTCATTACACAGTTGGAGCCAGGTCTGTTCAAGAAAGTTACAGGTTTAAGTGTCGAGGACTTTAATATGCTCTGTTCACTCGGTGTATTTAATGCACCGCTGATGAACGACGCTATCTTCAAATTCAAACGCTATGAAGATGCTAGTCTGACATATACTGGTATCAATAGGCATATAGCAGACGAAGTAGGTGGCTGGGATACTACCATCCGCAAGGAGCAGTATGAAAAACTCTTCTACAATCAGCAATCCTCAATGACAAAGGTAGATTCTGATTCCTATTCAAAAGGTACTGAAACAGTCAATAAAAAACAAACTGAACAAGGAACAACAAAGACCTCACAACCTCATTCTGTACCAGTTGTACAATCTCGCCCTGTAAATGAGCTCACTACTGCGAAGTCACCATCTGTGCAATCAACGAAAGAGGATGGTAATCTCAAAAAACAACTTGAGAAATTAGCGGTTGACAGTACTGTAGTTCATAAGAAGTTTGGCAAAGGAACGGTTGTAAAAATCAATAAGAATGAGAAGTTTATCTATGTCAGATTTACATTAGGAGAAAAGAAGTTTATTTTTCCTGATGCTTTTTTAATGGGATTCCTGAAACTGGAATAATTACAAAAATTAATTAATCTAATAATTAGGGGATTCCGGCTAAAGATTATTTTTCTTATTAAGTACAAAGTAATCTTTCCCTAATTTACATTCTGGAGGAATTTGTAGCGTAAAATCTACTCGTGTGTATGTCCTTTGAGATGATGATAATTTATTGAAAGACCATTTGATCCTATTATACCAAGATTGAATCATTTCTTGAAAGATTTTGTATTTCTTCGGTGTGGTGAAATGATATTTATCCTTTGATGTAAAGGGTATAATAAATGCAAATATGGTGTTGGCTATCGCAAATAAGGCAAAACAATATGGATAATTGTAATTGTTTGTTTTGCGTATTGATACAATCAAATACGGGGCTTCCATTTTTATCTGGGCATCCCCAATAGCAACTATTGGCAACTTACAATACCTTGTTGTCGAATTTATCCAATCAATAGTTTTCCTAAAATCTGCTAAGTATCGTTTATTAACAACACTTACTACATATTTACATAAGCATTTATATACATTTTGAGGAATGTATTTTAGGGTGCTAGCATCTAGTGATAACTGCTCTTTAAAAAAATCTTCTATATTCTCAGGAAATTTTTGTTGCAGTTGTATTGTTATGGTCCCTACATTAGTGTCGCTTTTAGTTGCTTCATTTAATGATAGTTTGAAATTTTTACCAGCGGTTGTTCTAATTCCATTTTTCCCGTGAATAGAATAAATAGTTAAAAGAGATGAAAGCATATTTGCAATGTCCGGCTCTATTGTTCTACTGAATCGTTCATTACAATTATCGCATTCTTCTCTACAGATGATACTTTTGTTCCCAAGGGATTCACTAATAGCATGAGCTGTATTATTAAATGAAACTATTGGAACTTGTTGACCACAAAATCTACATATTCGATTAGATTTATCTGTTTCACCTATATATTGTCTTCGTTTAGCATTGCCATTAAAACTTTGAGTGTAGTACAAAGATGCTATTTGACTAATTGTTTTATCCAAATTAGAGGTCGTATCTTCTATGCCATTTAATTTATCTACTTCATTTCTTAAATGATATAGTAAAATAGTATCATCAATTTTTCCAGGTACAACAATAAATTTGCTATCCTCAGGTATCCTGTCAAATACAGCTTTTATTGCTAAATACTTTCTATTAGCCCTGCTTAGCTCGTCAAATATTTTCAAACGAGACTTGAATTTTTTGCTTGCCACTTGGACTCTCAAAATATCTCCTTTAGTATTAGATTCAAATAAGTAAGAGAAAAACTGATAATCTTTGTATGTTGGTATATTAATATTTAAAAATTGATCAATAAGAGATACGATAGTGATTATCATTGTGAATATTTTTAAGCAAAGATACTATTTTATGTCTTGATAGTAAAAACATATGAGGAATAATCCGTACCTTTATATTCAAAATCATAAATATATAAAATAGTGTACGTATGTATAGGCCGTTTCACATTGTGCTATCTTGCCCATTTGCAGATATATTATCAGATACGTCTATCTCTCCGATTGAGAATAAGGATACCTTATGTATGGTGCAGGATTTCGAAGATGGTGCATGGAGAATTAATGATTTTCTAGACTATATTTGGGATAATGTTGCTCAAACTGCACTAAACCAAGCAGAACGAATGGCATTAGGTAGCCGTCCTTCTTCTATGTTAGTTCGGGCTGCAAAGAATCTTAGAATTACAGACAATGACATCGCCGGTGGAGAAATAGCAGAAATTTTGTTGTATGCTATAATGCGTAATTATTATAACGCGCTTCCTGTTGTGCCCAAAATTTACTATAAGCAGAATGTGAATGATTATGCAAAGGGCGCAGATAGTGTCCATATTGTATTGGAGCCAGGCGATAAATTTTCATTGTGGTTAGGAGAAGCAAAATTTTATGATTCTATAGACGATACACGCTTGACATCAATTGTTACTTCTGTTTATAATACTTTGTCTACTGACAAAATAAAAAAAGAAAATTCTATTATTATTGGCATTAATGAATTATCTACATTAGATATACCCGATAATATAGTTTTAGACATAAAGAAACTTTTAAATAAAGATATTTCCATTGACAAAATAAAGCCTTTATTACATATACCTATTCTTATATTACATGAATGCAACATTACATCAAAGGCAACACGACTCGAAGAAAGCTATATAAAATCTATGCGGGATTTTTATATTGATCGGGTTAATTCTTATTTTAAGAAACAAATTGAAAAATGCGCTACAGATGTGTATATGTATTCTGAAATCAAATTTCATTTAATGATTTTTCCTGTTCCAAAGAAATCTAAAATTGTTGAGATGTTTACGAATCGTGCTAATATTTTTAGACTTTAATAATAGTTATGAATGAAGATTTGTTTTATAAGTGTTCAGAAATAAATGATTATCTAATAGATGGAGATGAGCCTAAGGCAAGAGATTTGTTAATTCAACTATTAGATTATGTTGGTAGAAATAATATTCAATACTTCCCTCTGTTGAATTCTCTAATTAGAGAAGTTGGATTGTATCCTTATATGGATGTTAATTCTTCTGAATGGGAAGATGCATTTGTTTACAATCTATTTAAGGCAGACATCGGTTTGAACGAAGAAAAAGTTTTGCATAGAGAACAGTTTAGACTTTTAAGTTCTTTGTTAGCAGGTAAGAATATTGCTGTAAGTGCACCTACTAGCTTTGGTAAAAGTTTTGTTATTGATGCTTTTATTAAATTGCGGAAGCCTAGAAATGTAGCAATAATTGTCCCAACAATAGCATTAACTGATGAAACGCGTAGACGAATATATAAGAAATTTGCAAATGAATATAATATAATAACTACAACCGATATTCCATTAGTAGAAAGAAATATTTTTATATTTCCACAAGAACGAGCACTATGCTATGTAAATAAGATTGATTCGTTAGACATATTGATTGTTGATGAATTTTACAAATCAAGTAAAGATTTTGAAAAAGAAAGATCTGCATCATTGATAAAGGCCATTATAAAGCTAGGTCAAATTGCAAAGCAAAAATATTATTTAGCTCCTAATATAACTAAAATAGAGGATAATCAGTTTACTAAAGATATGGAGTTCATGAAAATGGACTTTAATACTGTTTTTCTTAAAGTTACAGATTATTATCCTCAAATAGGTACTGATACTCAAAAAAAAGGAGAATATTTCTTAAATCTAAATAGAACATTGAAAGGTAAGACTTTAATATATGCTGGATCTTTCTCTAATATAACATCTTTATCAAATTTAATACTAGAAACCTCTCCTAAAATTGATTCAGTATTGTTAAATGACTTTTCTGATTGGTTGGGAAAGAATTACGATTATAATTGGAATCTTACTTTATTAGCTAAACGAGGAGTCGGTGTGCATAATGGTTCATTACATCGTTCATTAAGTCAAATTCAGATTAAATTGTTTGAGGAAAATGAAGGTTTGAATCGTCTAATATCAACATCCTCAATAATCGAAGGTGTTAACACATCTGCAGAAAATGTTATTGTATGGATGACCTCTGGAAGAGGTTTGCAATTTAGTAATTTTGCATATAAAAATCTTATTGGAAGAGCAGGGCGAATGTTTAAACATTTTATAGGGAATATTTATGTTTTGGCTAAAAGACCTAATGATACAGAAACTCAGCTTGCAATACCTTTTCCAGAAGAAATATTAGGAGATTTAGATAAAGAGAAATATGAGAAAATATTAACTCGCGAACAAGTTGCTAAAATAGACGAACATGATAAGGAAATGCTAAACCTTGTTGGAAACGCATATAAAGAGTACAAAAATGATTCTATACTGCAAGCTCAAGATTCTAATTTACTCAAAACCATTGCTCATAAATTGTCCAGCAATCCAGAAGCTTGGGAATGTTTGAAATATTTAAATTATTCAAATCCAGATTACTGGGATGCTGCTCTTTATAAAATATTAAACCTACAGCCAGGCGCTTGGGATGCTAAATATGGTACGTTTGTTGAATTTGTTAAAATATTGTCGGGAAATTGGGAGAAAACTATTCCTGAATTATTACAAGATTTAGATGATATAGGTATTGGTCTAGATACTTTTTTTAGATTAGAGCGTAATGTGTCTTTTAAATTATCTTCATTAATTAGCGATGTAAATATACTTCAAAAAGCAATTCTAAAATCTGATTTTGATTTATCTCCATTTATTTCCAAACTGTCATCCGTATTTCTACCAACAGTTGTTTATCAATTGGAAGAATATGGTCTTCCTAGAATGATAGCAAAAAAGATTCAGAATTCTGGGTTGATTGATTTTGAAGATAAAGGGTTAACTTTGAGTGCTGCCATATCAAAATTTAATACACTAAATGATGAGGATATAATTTCTTGTTCAAAGTTAGAGTCTTTTGAAATCTACATTTACAATTATTTTAAAGATGGGATAACGCAATAACTAAAAAAATCCTATCTTTGTTCTTGGAATAAGAGCGTTCTTTTTCGATAATGCAAAATAGGACAGATAAGGGAATTCTGCTCGTTTCTAAATCGTTACCTGCTTAATAAAGCGATTCGTATAAACTGCTTATTTTCAGAGAATAGGATAAAAGGTGATGCCTAGCTGTATGAAATGTTACATGCTTTGATATCCCAGCTTGTTCAACCCATTTGTGTAAAATTACATTACTTCTCCCCAGTGAGACCAATCCGGCAAACACCTTTTCCGTTTCTGGTGCATTTCCTCTGTCTGGCAGATGTTTTATGGCTTCCGAACAGAGTGGAAGCGATATGGCTTCTTTCGTCTTCTTCTGAATAATACTCAATAGTGCATTGCCATTTTCATCATAGCGTATATCTTCCCATCTCAATGCAATAATATCACAATGCCTCAATCCACAAAAACAGCTGAATAAAAATGCTTTCCTTAATAAGGTATTATAAAAAGGAGTATGAACCAATCTGGTCAATTCCTTTATAGTAAGATAATCCCTTTCTGTTCGATTACGTTTTGGTTTGTCCTCGTTCTTTATCTTATTCATCGGATTAACAGTTATATAATCTTCAGAGACGGCCCTATTCAAGCAGTAGCGCAGCGTTTTCAAATAATAGAATTGGGTGTTAACATGCAATGTCTTTTCCTTCTTCAATGTTCTTGTTTTGTTTTCTTCAAGTAATCTATAAAACCCAACAAATAAGTCTTGTCCACCTTCCTTAGCAATATTCCATTCGGAGTATATCTTTCCAAATGGCATACAACGGCATGTATGGCACTTTTCCGTACTCTATTGTTCACACTTTGTTCTGCTATTAATTTCATATAGCCAGTCAGCTTCATATTGGACAATCTGTTATGATTAAATCCGTAAGTTTGATTATATATTTCCAAAATCTTCTGAGCCTTTATCGCATTTGCCAAATTTAGCGTCTCGACATTTCTTTTTTTATCAGCTTGATTATGTTCAGGGATAATATACAACTTTAGAATTCGTATTGCCGCCTTCCATTCATATAAATATCCAGATATATGGATTGGCATCCATTAACCAATTTTTTTGTTCTCACCTTTATTGGCTCTTTTAAATTCAATTGCTTTTTCATATTCTTTGAATAAAAACATACAGTTTATTATTAGTAGTAACAAAGCAGTAACAAAAATCAATCCTACAAATTGCTTTCATGTTCTATCACTCTTGTCTTTTTTTATAATTACCTTATTAACTATCAAATATTTACAGTATAGGGCACAGCGTTACTGAAAGAACAAATATAATAATAAGCCAGTAACAATTAAACTATCAAGAGTGTGGCTATTGCTATGGCGGCGGAAACTTTCTCTGGAAATTTATTTTCCATCACTTTGCTTCCACACTTCCACCCACCTTCTGCATTCCCCTATCCATCGGCATTTGCCCTGCGGTGGAAGCAAGCCGAAAAGGTGGAAGCAAATTTTGCTTCCACCTGCCTGAAACGCCGAGGTTTTGCAGTAACCACCTGTTTACTAACATAATATTACGTAAGAGCTACATAAATCAATCAGTTCGTTTTTCCTGCATTTTCGAGCTTGCTCTTCTACGAAATCGGTGGATATCGAGTTGGGCGGTAGGACGCATCATTCCGCAGGGACTATGAAAGGTACCGGTAGAGCGAGCCATTCAAGCGGATGATTTCTAACTCATGGCTATGAATAATGCCGTCTAATGTCCTTTAAGTTGTTGTACAATACATTTGCGCCCTATCCATAATAGATGCAGGCTACGTACTTCATCCGAAAAGTCTTGGGGTTAGTGACGCCTAACAGTCATGAACAACCCTGCTTACGGCCATAAAGCAATCGCTTGACGACCATTAGCAGAGTTGTTCATGGCCGTTAGGCATCATTAATCCCCTATGCAACAGCAGACAAACAAAGAGAGAGAAGCCAAGGATTGTCTGTGTTTTAGATAGAAAGCCCATTTATTAGCAGGTGTACCGGAAGAAAAGTCATGCCGCATAATAGTTCTGGATAATAATGTACCCCAGATTTCTCTTTATTATCATCCCATAAAGGGAGATTCGGTGCTCCAAGCAGAACGTGATGACTGGAATGTAAGCTATGAATTGGGTGATACTTGGAAAAATGCACGGAAAATAAAGTTGAAAAATAGTTCTTTGTTCAAGATTGATGTATTGGTATATCCTCAATTAGCTTTCAAGAATCTGGTGATTACACAGATTTACCAGGTCTTGTTTGATTTGAGTCCTGCGATAGAAGTTTCGTTATGGAAAGGTATGAAATTAACGGCACAGTTGAAAATACCGGTTTATAATGATGGGTATGGAAGGTTTGAAGATAAAGTTCATCCAGGACATATTACAATTTCACAGCGTTTTAGATTACCGTATAATGTGTTTGGTAAAGTGACTGTGGGATGTTTTAGTGCTGACCAATATGGAGTGGACGCCGAATTTTATCGCCCTTTTAAGGATGAACGCTTTTCCTTAATGGCTCGGATTGGGTATACAGGAATGGGATATTGGAGCGGATTTCGCTATGTATATGATCCTTCGACAGCACTTGTTACTTGGTCTTTGGGCGGTAGCTTTTATTGGCCGCAATTTAACACTCAGTTTAATCTGAAAGCAGAACAGTATTTATTGAAGGAGAAAGGTGTTAAATTTGAAATGATTCGCCATTTTCGCTATTGTTCGATTGGTTTCTATGCAATGAAAGCAGAACATGCAAAGATGAATGGAGGCTTCCGATTTCAAGTGGCATTACCTCCTTATAAATATAAAAGGAAAGGATATATACCTCGTGTGAATACCTCTGCTAATATGGGCATTGTTTATAATGCAGGTAATGAAAGGTACTATTATAGACAGTATAAAGCGGAAGTTAGTGACAATATAATGGAAGAAAATAGTTTTAACCCATATTTTATTAAGTCAGAATTGTTAAATTTTTAATTAATTAATTGAGATGAAAAAGATTAAATTCTTAAACGGCATAAGTGCAGTATTTGCGTTAGCCGTAGTAGCTTTAGCTACAACTTTAACTTCTTGTGAGAAGGAAGAGTTCAACGTTAATGTAACTCCTACTAATGCACAAGCTGTTATTAGTCCGATTGTGCTTGCTATAGAGGATGGTGTTACTACAGATGTAACTGGCCAAGCCACTATCGCACCTGCAGAGTTGACATTTACTGGTAATCCTACTCTGGCTGCTAAGAGTGTTGATGTTACAGCTTCTTATAATGGTTTGAGTGCAACTGTTACAGTTAAGGTTCCTGCTTTGCAAGCTGGGCAATTTGCTACTCTGACTCCGACTATCATTCTTCAGGAAGAAGATGCTGAGACTAAGATTGTAGCAGAATCTACAAAACTTGAACCAGTAACGGATCCTAAAGTTAAGACTTGGGATAACTACGAGCTTTATTGGTTTGACATTCCATCATTCCCTTATGTAGTAAAAGAAGGTGCAAAAGTAGGTGCAAAGAAAATCAATACAACTGATCTTATTGAACGCGCAGCTATTGAATCTTTCTTTAACACGCTTGAGAATACATATGAGGAAACGACAGTAACAACACCGGAGAATAAGTATAAAGTTTATGCTAACTCTAGAACAACTGCATCTATTACTTATACTGTTGTAACAACTGAATATAAAGTAGTGAAGAAGGCTGTAACAAAAGCTGAAACAGAGCCTTTAGCTTCTATTGAAGTAGATGATTATACAACTTCTACACTGTTTGTTCTTGAAAATCAAGATATTCCTGGTCACGGTCATAGCCACGGTCATGGTCATGGTCATGGTGAAGGCAATGCCGGTGGTGGTGTTGGTGAACTTGATTAATAGAAGTTTTAGTTGTTATTTATCTTAAACTCAAGAGAAAATGAAAAGTAAATTAATGATAGCCTCCTTACTATTGGCAGGCGCTTGTGCAGCAAATCTGAATGCACAGGAAAAAACGAACTACTACACTCCGAAATGGAGCGATAATATTTTTGTCAGTGTAGGTGGTGGTATCCACGCCATCAACAATGACGGTTTCAATAAGATTGCTCCGCATTTCAGCGTGTCAGTTGGTAAGCTGATTACTCCGACTTGGGGGGTACGTGCTCAGGTAAACGGTATTACTCAGCATTTGTGTTTGGATGATGCATACTGGGAACACAACAAGACTTATGTAGGTGGTAACATTGATGCAATGATCAATCTTTCTACATTGTTTGCCGGTGCTAATCCTAACCGTTTCTTCGAAGTTTACGGTTTCTTGGGACCTCAAATTTCTGTAGCAAAATCTCAAAATGTGGATGTTACAATTAGTGCTGACGGTACTTCGCAGTCTATGGCTCCTGCCGGTGAAGCTGAAATGCGTGCACGTATCGGCGCTTCTGCCGGTTTGGGCTTGAAGTTCAATATCAACACTAAGTGGGCCATTGACGTAGAAGCTCGCGGTGCCATCGCTCCGTCCATTTTCGGTAACATCAGCAGCCATCGCAAGGCTGAAGGTACAGGTATGCTGACCGCAGGTGTTAGCTACATCTTCGGCGGTAAGAAGTT
>ENA-ORLY01001791-ORLY01001791.1-human-gut-metagenome-genome-assembly--contig:-NODE-1791-length-23710-cov-305.381204_pt1 | contig 23710 bp, 30 predicted proteins | sample MGYA00243071_ERZ508832 | MGnify/ENA primary metagenome ERZ508832 (study PRJEB26277, sample SAMN04329777) | human gut metagenome | biome: human-associated habitat | host: Homo sapiens | place: USA... | reverse complement strand
ATTTTCTCTACATACTCAGAAAGATTGTCTAACTTTGTATCTTGTACTTTAATTATTGTTGCCATGATTTCATAAACTCTTTAAACATTTCTTTTAGAGAATTAACTTCCTCTCTTAAAGCTTTATTCTCTGCTTCCTATCTTTGTCTTTCCTAGATTTCAGGATTTAATTGCATAAGTATTTCATCACATCCTTTAATAATGTCTTTATGTAACTAAATACTATTAACTATATCTGTACTTCGCTATTTCATGGAATTAATTTCACTACTCATAGCTTCTTTATTACAAGATATAACTATATTATTACCAAAATCTGCTATCTCACTATTTGCTGGCAATTTCTAGAAATTAGTCATAGTTCCATTTACGTCAGCAGTAATATCTAAAATCATCTCCGGATTATACATCCCAGTATTACCATACTTAGGAATAGGCGGTGTTATGTTAGCTACCTTACCTAATTCCAATGATGGTACATTATCTTTATGTAATATAAATAGTTGATTACCGTTACGTAAATTAGAAAATGCCATGTATTAATATAATAATTGTAATGTATTATTTTCGTAATAAGCTAAATATATACCAGCCTTATTTAAAGTTGCAGAGGTAACAGCCTCTCCACCTAATGTAGTTAAATCCTAATTTTTTCCATTTGTGCTAAATACAATAGGAACTGCTGTAGAAGGAGCTGTAAATCCAGGCAATTTAAATAAAATTAATCCCGAATAAGCTTTATTTAAGAAATTATGTGGAGTAAAGGTAAATGTTACATTAGTGGTTCCAACATTTACTGAATTAGCTTCTAATCTAAGAATGCCATTTCTATTTGCGTAAACATAAGGATTAAGTAATATCATAGATACCTCCTTTCTTATGCCCAAACACCTGTATTAGCTCCATATAAATTATATGCTAAAGAGGTAGGAACTGCAGTAGCACAAGAATATGGTAAAGTTACTGTATTTGGAAGTTTACACTGAATACTAGCTATTTCTTGAGTTAAATTACTTACAGCGGCATTAATAGGAGTTGTTGCAGCATCTAAGCAAATAAGGCGCTTTGTTGAGAATTATTAATAGCTGTAGCCTACTCACTATTTCTTTCACGCAAAGCTTCAATCTTATCCTATAAAGCCGAAGTACTAAGAGCATCTAACTTAGCTAAAATAGCATTAGTATTAATAGTAGTTGTATCTTTAATTGTATTCTACAAAGAGCAAGTCTATTGCTAAGTGGCATAATTAGTGTCTCGAAATCCATTCTGAATTACATTATTTACACCATTTAACTAACTAGTTAACTAATAAGTCTGATTCTAGTTGTTAATCTGATTCTCATAACCCATTTTAAGAATTTCCTTCTAAGTAGAGCAGCAACAGTTATTAAGAGCTTGGATAATACCACTATCTCCACTATTTACCGCATTAATTATTCTTTCAGAAGAAAATCCTACCTAACTACCCACATTAGCTATACTAGATTGTACACTCTGAATTGCACTCTAGATAGCATCACAACTTAATCTAGTAGTTAAATCTTGTAAAGCAGAACTATTTCCCTTTATAGCCTACATAATTAAATCTGAATTGTGATTATCTTGCATCTAATCCTAGAGAGTTTGAAGCTGTCTTTGTACTGCCAGATCTCCACCCTGGTCTCCATAACCATTATTCATCCAGCGCATAATGTACATCCATACGAGATACATAACATTATTATTTACTAATATGTCGTTTCCACATATTATCTTTATATTTCTATAAAGTTTAGACTATATCATTACTCTTTTAAGAGTACTCAGCACTTCAGATTCACTTGAACCTTACTCTACTCACTTCCATCATTTGATGTGTTTTCGATAGTCGTTGCACCTTCTCCCTAAAAGGGAGCTTGGCTCAGGATTGTCCAATCTTTAACCTTATTACCATACATGAGTAGTTAATTCATCCATATAAATATCACTATTTATATTTGGTAGTTAAAGCTCTAAGGAGTTTCCCTGAGTTTTAAACCCACTTATGTTATCATTCTTTAGTTAATGGGTTATTCCACATACCTCCTCCAAAACCTCCATTCATCATTGCCATAGTAGCAAGATTATCGTTGTTTCCTGTTAAATTATCAGGAACAACAAAAGTTTTTGTTTCACTCATTGCTTAAAAATTTAAAATTTCAATAATTATCTGTTTATGTTCTAGAACTAAACAATTATATATTTTAAATTCTCAAATTTCGGACATTACTAAAAATAAAAAGAGGAAACATAGTTAATGGCATTATCAATTGATAATAACCTCTAACTACGTCTCCTCAAACATCAGAACGTTACTTATTATTAGAATAAGTATCTAAATAAAAGTCAAGATCAGATTTCATCCAAGACAATTCCTTAAACCCATCCTATTTATATCCTTTTGGAATTCATCCGTTCTTAACATAATTGTCAAAAGTAGCACGACTAACACCTAAATAATCACATGCTTGTATTTTGCTCATTCTCTAATCTTTATCTGTTATATTCTAGATAAAGTGAAGAATTTTACACTACTCTTCATATGATACATTAGAATTACCCGCATCATCTATAATCTAATTTAGTAACTTTTTTATAAGCTATAACATATCCTATAATAAATATACCCGTTATTATTAAATAAGTACAGAGTAATTGCTTATCTGTGCATGGAATGCCTATATAAGTATCATAAGTTGCTATTAAATTACTTAGAAATACATAGTATATTGGAAGTCTATGTAATCCACAAAATTTAAATGCGAATGAAGCTAAATATATGAATATTAAAGATAATATAGATATTCCTCCAATTAGTCTTAAAATATCTCCATTTATATCATAATATGATAAGATAGTATGTATTATATCTACTAAAGCTAATAAATAAGGTAGATATTTAAGAGAAATTATTAGCAACTTATAAGTTATTTTATTTACACTTTTTTCCTTTTCCCTTGCCGGTTTTGCCTCCTTCTGACAAACCAGATGGAGCTGAATTAGGTTTTTTTCTTCCCATATTACTTAGAAATTGTTTGGTTAGCGAGATAATCTTTAATTTTTTTAGTTGCAGTCTGGGTATAATCAATCACTGCATCCAAATTCTCTGGAATTGCTGTGATATTAATATTAACCATACCATCAGTTGGAACATTATAATTATAATAACCAACTTGATTATTCAACTCTCCATCTTTGCTTACACTAAAATTAATAGAAGTGTTGCCATCAACCTCCTGAGTAGCTGAACCTGAAACAGTCCAACCATCAGAAGTTGTATCTTTAAGATTAAATGTTTGATTCTGTTTTGTTATTTCCATTACTTAACAAATAATTCATAAAAAGCCTCCATAAGGTCAGCAGCTTTTACTTTCTGACCATTAATCTCATACTCGCCATCAGAATTTACATCAAGAATATCGCCATACTCATCTTCTGTAAGTGTGTCTTCAGGTGCATCCTTAATATCTTCATTACCTTTTTGTACAAGATATTCCTGATATTCTGAATTAGCTTTATTATTCAACTCATTAAACTTAGTTTCCTCTTCAGGAGTACGCTCTGTCTTATTAGCTAAATCTCTTAATTCATCTGAAACAATTTGCTTACTAAATTCTTGTGTATCTTCATCAAACTGTTTCTTAATCTTATTATAAGACATTCTAATTCTCATAATCTTTACCTTTAACTCCTTAGAGAGTTCTTTGCCGTTACCAGCTAAAAGAATCTTTGTAATAAGATTCTGTTTTGTCAAAACATCATTTAAAGTCATAAATCATTTATTTTTATTAAACATATATAATTGTATATTATTTGGGCTAGAGTAAAAGTTAAATAGTGTTAACTATTTACTACATAACAAATTGTTGTATATATCTACATTCCAGAGACACCGTCTACGTAATATAGCACACCATTAGGTGCTACACGATATCTACCATGTCTAGAATGGCCGTAATCTCCTAGCTATGCATTCATAACATATATATCTTTAGTTGGGTTACTAATATTAGTAGGCACTACTGAAATACCGTTTGAGGCTTCACCTATCTACAGCATCAACCATACATAATTTCCAAACTATATAGCAGTAGACCAAGAAGTTGACCCATGTTTAATGCGGCTCGTTCCACCTCCTGCTAGTAATACATAACTATCATCATTGTGACTAGCATGATGAAATCCACTTGCTATAATCTAACCACCAACATGGAGTTTGTAAGAAGGAATGACAGCTCCAATCCCTACATTACCTCCTCCATAGCATAAACCAACATTACCTGAATTTCGATAATTTAAATATATACCGCCATTAGCACTATTATTAATTTCATCAGTATGTTCTAACAAAATATTACTCATTCTAATAGAACTAGATGAATAGATTTGACCACTAGTATAAATTCCTACACCATTGTGTGCTCTAATCCAAGAGGTATCTGACATATACCAACCTCCCTAGTATGTAGTATTATACCATCCGGTATTTCCACTACTTCTAAACCAGTTAGAACAAGATATAGAATTATCTATTCCTGGATTATGCCCCGCGCATACTCGGGTAGCGGTCAAAGTGTGTACCGTAGGAGAAGTAGTTGTTGAGGAAGAAGTAGAAATTTTAACATTAGCCCAATAATAGTTATTTATAAACTCAGTATAATTACCTGAATGGATAACTGTTTTCCAAGGGTCGGTTCTCTTACCTCTAAAGAACATATCATTAGTATTAGTAGTCATACCTAATGCTATCTAACCTATATAACTAGATCCATCAGCTGCTCCGTTTCTATGTACTAACTAAATAACATTATACCATCCTGTGTTACCCTTTGGAGAGGTGCTTGAAACATTAGAGTTAACAGACCTAATAAATGAGTAAGTATCTAGTTTATTTAAATCATTACTTTCATAATGTCCCGCCCTAACAAAACTAGAAGCATGTTCTCCATCTAAAGTATCTGCATCTAAGCCAGATCCAGAACCATCATTTCCTGCATTCCATACCTTATTACCATTAACTGTAGGATTTTTAAACCAATCCATTCCCCCTGAAGTCCACTAACCTACGGCTGCATTATTAGCATATATCTAACATACTCCGTCAGAAATCCATTTAAATCCAGTATCAGAATCACCTATACCTAAATGAATAGAAGCACTATCAGATATTCCATTAGTGCCTTTAATCATTAAATTATTCTTAAATACTGTGTGAGTATGAGCTGCAGGGTTAAATGCAGATGGCTTATCAGTCACATTATTCCAAGCTACAGAACCAGCTGAATTAGCATAATTTGCTTTATCAGAACTATTAGACCAGTCTACTCTTCCAGAGTATGTTGGATTAATGTAAGGATTTCCTCCTTCGGCTGAAATTGCGTTTGGATCTGTACTGCTCACTTTGCTATAAAGAGTCCAAATATGGTCATATGCCCCTTCTCTACCTTCACTGATTATTCTGAAAACTATTCCGGTCCAATCCTAAGGCACTCTAGCGTATAGCACCATACTCATACCATTATAGTATAACCTAAAGTCTGCAAGATTTAGATTGTTATTGTGAGTACATATGAAGTATGGTTTACTGGCTGCTCGTTTTCTAATAAACAGTGTAGCATGACCATTTGATTTCGCTGCATTGACATCGAGAGTCAAGAATGCTTCGGTGTCTGGTGCTGTTTGGGCAGAAGCGACCTTGTACCACCCTGCTTTCCAATATGCAGAAGCAGTTCTATCAGACCAGTTTTTTATATCAGATAGATGAACTCCATCTAGCGTATCAGCATTATTTACCTAAGTAATCTCTAATCCATTTATATAACCCTTATTATTACTTACATAAGTATTCTAAGTAGTTAATATTGGATAACTATTATGATACAATCTAGCAGCAGTATTAGTTTTAAACTATATAGTATCGTTAGTATCATTCATCTAACTAAGTATTAAAGTAGTTCCTCCTGCTACACCCTATCTAACTAAGGTAATAGAAGCTGCATCAGTACCATCTGAAGCCGATTCTACATTAGGATACCAATAAATGCCTCCTCCTATAGATAAGTTTTTAATATTATTTGTTTTAATGTTGGTAGCATATAATGTCTAACTACTAGTCTGCCAAGATAATTTACCATAAGATTTATAAACAGGTCCAGTAGAATCACTAGTATTGTTGTGAGACCCTCCTCCCCACACTAGAGGCTACCAAGCAACATCTGTAGCTTCTAAATATTGGTGTAATGTTACACTACCTTGTATATCACCAATATCAGAAGTATCTAGCACCCTATACTAACCTCCATTCTACCAAAAACAGCCATCTACTGAAACATACATATTACCATTATTCTCAGAGATAGATAAATCTCCTCCATTATAATGATAATCAGCTGCCAAATGATAACCTCTAGGATTCCAAGTGCCCTATGACAGATTTTGTCTATTTAATTTAGCATCGAGAAGACTATTTACTTCTGATTCTGTATAATAACGAGAATCTAAGATACCTGAATAATTAGACGAATCAAGTATAGTTTTCCAGGCTAAGGTGTTAGTCATCTTTGCATCCTCACTAGAACGTATATACAAACTACCTCCATTAGCTAATAACATTTGTCCAGACCACCCACTTGCAGCTCTAAATTTAAATAATCCAAAGGCATCAACATTAGCAGGCTTTCCAGTAATCCCATTACCTCCACCAGCATATAAAACCTAAAAATTATGATAAGCAGAATTAAAAGATTTATCATCAGCAGAATTAACTACTAAATAATCATGACTGTGATTAGAGACAGCAGCTCCTATAGAACCAGGTGTAATATTTATATTCTTAGCAGCACTTCCATCATAAGGACCCTGGCTTGTTCCATTTAAACTAATAGTTAGGGCATATGGATTTTTCAGAGAAGTAGGAATTTCATTAGCAAAAGCTAATCTTCTCCAGTTAGTAAAACCACTATCAATACGTCTTCTATAATAAATATTATCATTATTCCATATAAAAGCTAACTATTTTCTTCTGTTAAAGTTCTCACCTATACTTAATAATGATATATTTGGATTCTTTTCCGGAGGAGTTCCTAAAGGAATTGAATCAAATGTTTTAAATGACTGTCCCCAATCTGAATCTATATTATCATTAGATGTGCCAAAAGCTCTTACGTATCTATCATCGTGATTATGTCCCTTTGTTGCATAAAGAGAATCAGTCTTTGCTTTTATATATTCCCATAAATGAATAGCCTTTCTCTTATATGGGACATTAACAGCATTAGTATCTGCAAATCCACTATTAGATGCATATGAAGTAATAAGCATAGTACCATCTGTTATGGTAGACGTATATTCATTAATCTAACTAATAAAATTAGAAGTAGTAACTGTTTTAGCAGCAGAACCATCATATACCACTCCAAATACATTAAATGAGTATGGATTCTTTAAAGATGATGGAATGTCTGTAGTAAAAGCTAAAGTTTTCCAAGGTTGCCAAGTACCACCATTTTGAGCACGAGTGCTAATTTTACCTGAACGTGTGTGTACAGCTAATTGAGCATCATATCCACCAGTATTGTCCCAAGCTAAGTGTAATATATGAGAATCTTCAGCTGGTTTTCCTTCAGTAGTAGATGAAGTAGCATAAAATATTCTTAAACTACCGTCACCAAATTGTGCATTAAGTGAAGTTGGTCTAGCAGAATACCAATTAACTAATTTTCTTGCATTTGTGGAATTTGTAGAGTTTGTTGCATTGTCTACTTGAGTTATAGTAGTTCCATTAATAACTCCTTTACCATTAGAAATATAAGTAGATGAAGTATCAAGAATAGTATAAACTCTAGAAATATCAGAACTCCATCTCAAAAACTATTTATCCTTAGTGCTATTATTTAATCCTATATATCCATATACACTTGATTTACCTCTAAATTGAATAGAAGCACCATTAGCATCATCGTTTCTTTTTATAGTTAATGCTCCAAAATTTGTAGTGTCAATAGTTAAAACACCCTACATAGTGTCTCCTGACTTCTTTACATATCTACCATCAGCAGTACCACTACTATATACAGTAATACTAGTTCCATTTAATTTAATAGTAGAACCATTTATACCTGAGTTCTTAGATGTTAATACATTATACCAAGTCTCATCCTATTGATATTCATTTTCGTGATGACAAGAAGCCACTTTAATATCTCCGGTGCTGCTAAATGCAAGTCTAGATCTGTAAAAGAACTTATAATTTTCAGCATTCTAATTATAATTAGTTACAGATAATAATGCATAAGGATGGTCTGTAAATGGTCCAGTTGTTATAGTACTAGCATTACCGTTAGTATCTACCCAAAATAAAGCATTATTAGTTTTTGTAGTTAATATATCTTTTGCAGGTAACTACTAGATAGATAGCTTACTATTTAATAAAGTATTTAATTTATTATCCTCTGTAATACCTGCTAAGAAATTAACTATTTCTTCCCATTTATTAATAACCTTATCAGTATCAGTTCCAGTTATGTTACTAACAAAGTTATAAGCTGTATTCCAACTATTAACTAAGGCGGAAGTAATACCATCAAGTACTGATTTATTAGCATGAGAATGTGCATTATTAGCTGCATTATCCCATCTAGCTATATTTAATGTCTATAGCTTCCAGCCATTAGCCTTTCCATTAGTTAAGATAGCTTGATTCTCAGTAGTACTAGAATGAGTAAGAGAGTTCCAAGCATGAGTATGTGCTGATGGTGTATATGATGAAGGCTTCCCTGTTACATTAGCCCAAGCTACAGAGCCTGCTGAATCTGCATATCCAGCATTTAATTTAAACCACTCACTCCACTTACCCGAACCATAATATCTTTTATAAATATAAGGTATACCAGAATCAGGTATTTGTATTTGAAATGGATGTCCTACATCAGAAATATATAAATAAGCACTATGATAAGTATGAGCTGCATTAGTAGCAGATACTCTTGCAGAAGTTAAACCTGCCGCTAAATTATTACAATCTAATGTAGTAACGGCATAATATCTAACATATCTATCATCGTGATTATGTCCCTTTGTTGCATAAAGAGAATCAGTCTTTGCTTTTATATATTCCCATAAATGAATAGCCTTTCTCTTATATGGGACATTAACAGCATTAGTATCTGCAAATCCACTATTAGATGCATATGAAGTAATAAGCATAGTACCATCTGTTATGGTAGACGTATATTCATTAATCTAACTAATAAAATTAGAAGTAGTAACTGTTTTAGCAGCAGAACCATCATATACCACTCCAAATACATTAAATGAGTATGGATTCTTTAAAGATGATGGAATGTCTGTAGTAAAAGCTAAAGTTTTCCAAGGTTGCCAAGTACCACCATTTTGAGCACGAGTGCTAATTTTACCTGAACGTGTGTGTACAGCTAATTGAGCATCATATCCACCAGTATTGTCCCAAGCTAAGTGTAATATATGAGAATCTTCAGCTGGTTTTCCTTCAGTAGTAGATGAAGTAGCATAAAATATTCTTAAACTACCGTCACCAAATTGTGCATTAAGTGAAGTTGGTCTAGCAGAATACCAATTAACTAATTTTCTTGCATTTGTGGAATTTGTAGAGTTTGTTGCATTGTCTACTTGAGTTATAGTAGTTCCATTAATAACTCCTTTACCATTAGAAATATAAGTAGATGAAGTATCAAGAATAGTATAAACTCTAGAAATATCAGAACTCCATCTCAAAAACTATTTATCCTTAGTGCTATTATTTAATCCTATATATCCATATACACTTGATTTACCTCTAAATTGAATAGAAGCACCATTAGCATCATCGTTTCTTTTTATAGTTAATGCTCCAAAATTTGTAGTGTCAATAGTTAAAACACCCTACATAGTGTCTCCTGACTTCTTTACATATCTACCATCAGCAGTACCACTACTATATACAGTAATACTAGTTCCATTTAATTTAATAGTAGAACCATTTATACCTGAGTTCTTAGATGTTAATACATTATACCAAGTCTCATCCTATTGATATTCATTTTCGTGATGACAAGAAGCCACTTTAATATCTCCGGTGCTGCTAAATGCAAGTCTAGATCTGTAAAAGAACTTATAATTTTCAGCATTCTAATTATAATTAGTTACAGATAATAATGCATAAGGATGGTCTGTAAATGGTCCAGTTGTTATAGTACTAGCATTACCGTTAGTATCTACCCAAAATAAAGCATTATTAGTTTTTGTAGTTAATATATCTTTTGCAGGTAACTACTAGATAGATAGCTTACTATTTAATAAAGTATTTAATTTATTATCCTCTGTAATACCTGCTAAGAAATTAACTATTTCTTCCCATTTATTAATAACCTTATCAGTATCAGTTCCAGTTATGTTACTAACAAAGTTATAAGCTGTATTCCAACTATTAACTAAGGCGGAAGTAATACCATCAAGTACTGATTTATTAGCATGAGAATGTGCATTATTAGCTGCATTATCCCATCTAGCTATATTTAATGTCTATAGCTTCCAGCCATTAGCCTTTCCATTAGTTAAGATAGCTTGATTCTCAGTAGTACTAGAATGAGTAAGAGAGTTCCAAGCATGAGTATGTGCTGATGGTGTATATGATGAAGGCTTCCCTGTTACATTAGCCCAAGCTACAGAGCCTGCTGAATCTGCATATCCAGCATTTAATTTAAACCACTCACTCCACTTACCCGAACCATAATATCTTTTATAAATATAAGGTATACCAGAATCAGGTATTTGTATTTGAAATGGATGTCCTACATCAGAAATATATAAATAAGCACTATGATAAGTATGAGCTGCATTAGTAGCAGATACTCTTGCAGAAGTTAAACCTGCCGCTAAATTATTACAATCTAATGTAGTAACGGCATAATATCTAACATATCTACCATCGTGATTATGATCTGAATTAGACTTGCCATCAATTAAAGCTTTTAAAACTTTACCTTGTTTAGCAGAAAGAGAACTAGTAGTGGAATCACTAGTTAAGTTATCCACTACAGGTCTCCAAGTATTAGTATCTGTGCCTTTAAATTCAACCCCTCGTGCAAATATACTATGCCCCTTGAGGTCGAATATTATATCTTTATTATTTTTAATAAGATCAAGAATGTTCTTATTAGAATTCGAGGGGTTAAATGATATTTTCATTATTTATTAAACATGTTCATATTCACCTGTATCTAAATTATACCAAGAAATTCCAAAGCTTATTGTTTCTACTGTATCTGTTTTTGATTCAGATACATAAATATCACTTGAAGCATCTATCTTTAATGCTCGTGTACCTATAGAATTTTGACCTATCTAAATATCTCTCCAAGCAGAACTGATTGTAACAGTACCATTAGAATTAGATAAAGTTATGTGGCTGCCTTCGAGTAAATTTAAAGCATTACTACCGATACTAGTTCCCTTTATCTTTATATCTCTCCAGGTATTAGCAAATGCAGTGGCAGGTAATTTGTACCAACTAGGAGCATTAGTGCCATTCGAAGAAGCTAGTAAATAGAAAGCATTATTAATTAATGTTGTATTAGTATTAACTACCCTAGGTGCCAGACCGTCTGAAGTGCCACTTACTACTCCATAAGTGGTATTAGACCATGGCACATTTACATATAAACCTCCTGTAGAAGGATCTGCTTTTACTTTATAATTCTTGTCATTAGTTACATAATTAGTATTGGTACTAAAGGTAATGTCATGAGTTTGAGAATCTTTAGTTATGATAATACCTAAACCATGTTTAATACTAAGATTTCCTGTATTAGTAGCACTTCCTTGAAATACCTCTCCATCCACATATACTGGACGCCAATTATTTACTCCTACTGGATCATATCCTAATGCATTTCTAACGTTAGTTGCAGTTAAAGATATTTTACCATTTGAATCGACTGATATAGTAGCTTTATCTCCTGCTGCATCTACAATAACACCGCCAATAGTGGTAGCAGTCGCTGGAGCAAGGGCGATTTTTTTAGCGCTTGAACCATCGTAAGAAAATGTTACAATACCTGCCCCATTAGATAAAGAATTAGATACTTTATTAGCTGTTCCTACAGTTAAATTAGCAGGATTTGCCCAAGTAGGCGCACTACCTGTTCCACCTGAAACCAAAATATTTCCAAGAGTGCCAGCACTTACTGGGGCGAACATAGTCAAACCAGAGGTATCATTAGAATATATTTTATGTACCCTACCGTTAATTACAAAGTCAACAGTACCATTGATGTTTGTCTACGCTACCGTCCATCCTGCAGCTTTATTAGTACCACTAGCAGTAATACACATTAATAAGTCACCTGCTTCACAAGTAAATCCTTCATAATTACCCTTTGAAGTAACCCTATAAGTATCACCTACCTATGCTGCAGGTATATCTGATTTTACATCATTAACTAAGTATTTCTTTGTATCTGAGGTACCATTATAAGTAGGATTTAATCCAATAGTACCCTTAAATCGCATTGCAGAGTTAATCACATAACTATCATTAATTTTCTAGTTAATAGTTGCTGAATCCCACAAATGCTTGTTATCTGTTTTTGTACTATCAACTGGTAGTTTACTAATATCCCATACTGATGGAATATAGTCAACACCATGTGTAATAATATGTCCATCTTTTGTAAATACTAATTTAACATAATCATTCTCGTTAGAGCCACTAAGGCTAGGAGAATTTACTGTTAAATTTTTATATTTAACTACGTCTTGATAATTTGATGCAAAATTAAGTAATGCCATTTCCCCAAGTTAATTTAATATTATTATTTTCGCTAATGAAATCATCTCCAAAATTTAGATTATCTTCTGTATTCCCATCATATCCAATATATTGCTTTCCATTTATAAATATATTTAATTTTTCAACAGGTTTCGTATTAATTATTTCTCCCTATTTATTATACTAAATTTTTATATTCTAAGGACTTTCATTTGGAGTTATTACAGTTCTATTTACATAGTCTCCTAAAGTCTATACCTTATTTTTATAAATAACTAATACCGCTTCTTGTGAAGTTCTTGGAAATATAAGAGTTGTACCGTGTTTAAGTTGCTCAATTTGTTGTGACACTACTTTCATCCGTTAAGTTATCATATAAATCTTTAGGAATTTCGTAGTTAACCTTAATTATAGTGCCACTACTATTAGTTACTGGAATACTAGTTATGTAATCTGATAAATCAATAGTAGTTTTAGACTCTCCTAATTTTTCCCACTTATAAGTTTCCCCTACTTTAACACATAGCCATTCTACAAATATATTTGTTCCATCTTCAGTATTATCTGAAGTAGTTGGAACTAAATATAGAGTATTAGTTAATTCTGCAGATGCATGTGGTAATACTGAAACAATTTTATAAATGTCTCCGATATTAGCAGTTGTACTAATTACTCCATCTTTAATAACTATACCGTTACCAGCTGTTAATTTATCCTATTTAGTATCCTATAAATTTTTAATATTTATAGAATTAGTACCAACTACCCCTGTTAAGCTGTATAAGACTCGATCAAGTGTCGTTATCTTTAAGGAACTAAATCCTGGAAGATTAGTAGTATTAACTACAACTGCTTCTGCTAAAGAAATAGGAACAAATTCTTTACCTTGTTGAAATAGTCTTCTAATTTCTGTCATAAACTAAATAATTGTTCAGGAATTTCATAATCTATGTTTGCTTTAATAGTAGAGTTAACAAAATCTAAATTCTCAACTAAATTATATACTTCTTTTTTAGTAATAAAAATAGATGTGTCTAGATTTGCAACTGCATCTTCTAAAACTTTACTTATCTCATCTTTACTATAAACTCCTAAATTATCCCTAGCTAATGCTTTCTCAGATTCTTCTTTAAATTCTCCTAAATAATTTTCTTTACAAAGATGAGTATGTAACTATGGTTTAGGACAATTTGTAGTTAATTTATCATCACAACTAAATCCACTATCTATAGTTGTCTTTTTAAATTCCACTTTATCTGGAATTTCAATAGGAATAGAAGGGGGTTTTTCAGGTTGTGGCGGAACAAAAATGGACCAGGAGGAATTATCTCCCAGTCCAATCTTTATATCATTCATTGTAATCTTATTTTCTTAGGATAATTTGCTGTAAAATCATAATTAAGTAATTCTTCTGTAGATTTTAACTAGTTAATAGCTATTCTATGTTTAGCTGTTGTAGAGAAGCATTCCCCCGCATAAACTTCTAACTTATTTAAGAATTCTTTTAATTTGTCAGCAGAAATATCTAATAATTCAGAACCTAACTAAATAGTTACAGTCTAAGCCCCACAATTAATTAAATTCTATAATCCAATTCTAGTATCTTTGTTCAACCACTTCTTATCTTCTTTATAATAGAAAGAATTTACATCAATAGATTTATCATAAGATGTTAATTTAGCTTGTAAAATATCTTTTAACTAAAAGTCAAAACAAGCTCCATCTTTTTCTATTAATAATTCTTTCCATTTAGAGAGAGGAAGAGCCAATAGGTCTCCCCTCTCTAACATATTATTTAAAGATAAATTCTTATCAATCATTCTGAGCGCTTTTATTATAAGTAAATTGTGTAAATGGAACTCCCTAATGTTTAGTCACCCTCCAAGCCGCTATATACTACTACATATTAGCATCATATGCATTATTGCTAAAGGTTTTACCTGGAATCCACTCATATCTATGTGCGGTACAATTATAATCTGTACACATATTCTAATAGGAATAACTATTGTAATTAGAGGAATTATTTATAGTAGTAGTTGTATTCTAATTATTAGCTATGTTAGACCACACAGAAGGGAAGTTAGTTCCCATAACTGATTTAGCATTAGAGAATATTGCTTTATTCTTAGCCTCAGTACCGGAACTTTGTTTAGTAATAGTTTCCGAAACAGACGTACTATCAATAAAGTTAGTACCTTTAGCACTATAACCTCTATAATACATAATTCTTGCTAACTATTTAGCAGATGGAATATACCAATTACCCTAAGCAAACTAGTTATAAATAGTACTTTCAGTAGACTTTAATGTAGGCTGATACAAAGTAGCAGCATAATAATAAGGATAAATTACACAACTAGATAACTCATCAGAAGTTACATTAGTAATTTTTAATCCCTTACACAAAGATATTAACTTATCCATACTTTTTATACTATAAGTTTGGGTAATACTATCATAAGCAATGTAACTCTTAACCTAATTCTAAAAACTAGAATATAATTTATTAAGAACAGTGGTATTTACTGTATTTACATAAATAGCAGTATCTTCTTTACCAGTAAATCCATTTGTAGTAAAGTCAGTATAAGATTTATATGTAATCTAATCCACTGGTTTATCAGTGGATACACCAGACATAGCTATATAGTCACTAGCATCAGAACTGGTAATATTAGCTATTAATCTCTAATTTTTAAGCCAATCACCTATAGCATATAATTCTTTAAGAACTAAATCTTCGCTACCACTAATACCCTCTGGACTAAATCCTAGGTAGAATGAAGTATTCTCAGTCATATTCTCCTTACCTATAACATAAGCTGTTCCACTAGTATCATTAGTATTCTCTACAGCATATACCATACCCACACAAGTTTTATTAGCATTATAGTTATTAGAGTATGAACCATCATAGTAAACAAAGTCTCCAATTTGAGGGGCTGTCCACTAGATTTTAACTTTACATGTAAGTTTAGTAGGAGTAGAACTTCCAATTTTATATACTAAGATATTAATTATCGGCTATACAGTAGTACTTTCTTTAATTAAAGTAATATTACCTGTCTTTGAGTCTACCTTTAAGTACTAATCATAAGTAGAACTAGCTAACTAATAATCAATATGTAATCTAGGAGTTGGGTCACTTACTATTTTTACCTAGTTACTATTAATCTATAAATTAAATTTACCAGTTCCCTTATCACCCAATCCAAATATAGTTATTTCAGAATCACAAGTAGCAGAGAAAGCTGAACTAGAAGCTTTATAATTAACTTTTGGATTATTAGTTGCATTATCAATATCTCCAAACTATTCTACCAAGCTCTTCTTAGTGTCATAACTAATTTCTACCAAATCGCCTGTACTATCTACAATATTAATTGTTCCAGTAATATTGTTTTTAACAGAGAGTAACTTAGAGAGGGTTTGCTCAGTTACATTAATAGTTAAGTTACGTAAAGAAACAGATTCAAGACTGTTACAATCAACCAACTATTCTAAGAAAGAATTCACATTAAATTGTCCAACATTAGATAAATCTACTGTCTTTAAATTACTAATTCCTTCTAATCTGAGTTCCTTAACTGGATTATATAATTCTAATGTCTCGATAGTCTCAGGAAGAATTACAGTTTCTGCTTTACTTGGTAATATAACTCTCTTGAATGTAGTCCCACTCAGATTAATCTCTTTTAACTTATTAAAGTCTGTAAGATTAAGAGTTTCAAGTGTGGTCATATTATTAAGAGTTAAACTCTCTAATACCGGACCTCTCATTGCAAATTCATCCAATCTATATTTAGGATAATCAGTTCCAAAGAAGTTTTTATATACTTTTAAGTTATTATTATCAATAGTAAAGTTAGTTAATCTAGTATATGAATCTTTAGGTTTAATACTGTAGTTAACTAGACCAGTTATATTAAGTTTCTTGTATAATACTGTAGAAATTAAACCTTCATTAATAGCTGGACCTGTTTCCTTTAGATTAACTGCATAATTCTAATCTGCTTTAACTAAATATTTAATTATATCAGGTCTATAATCGGCATTATTATTAGGCATCAAATACTTAGTACCATCATAGTAATATGTAGGATAGAAATCCTAAAAAGGAGTAAATTCTAATCTTAACTACAAGGGTCTCTTATTACCTCCGGCAGAAGAACCTGTTGGATAATCGGGAGTAGTACTATACTTAGTATATGAAGCTAAGAAATTCCTTCTCTTTTCCATAAACTGCTGCTCACCTTCTAGACATGAACCATGACTCTGCTCAATAGGTTCGATCTAGTTATTATCATAATACTCAATAGCACCTGCATTCTTAATTATTTGAGCATTCTCATAATAAATTTGAGCAGTATGATTATAAGCAATAGCAGGACACTTGTCTGCCTAAATACTATAGAAATATTTATAGAAATTAGTATTCTCTCCCGAAGCTGTTCCAAATGCTTGATTAATTACTGTATGAAGTTTATTTTTAATAATATCTTCAAACTGCAAATCAAACATATAGAAGAAGGCATTTAATCCACTATCACCCCATTTGGAGGCAGTCTCTGAAACATAAGATGGTTCAAGTAAATTATAAGGTTTAGACTACAGACCGTTATTATCAGTTGCAATAACAGTATCTAAGTCATCACCATATAATCTAATTAAATAATCACCTCTGTCTGACGGCTACCAGTTATCGGTTTCATCGGACACTGCTTTATTTTCATAGATTTTACCAAATATCTAAAAGTAAGTGTTTTTAGCCCTATTATCAGTACCTGATAAAAATCTAATTACAGCCTAATGCATGGCTACATCATTTATATCTATATATTTAGTTATTCCCTTTTTAAATAAAGATTTGAGTTCATCAATAGCTATATCAAGCTAATTAATGCTAGAATCCATTTCAAAATCTTCATAGATATTTAGTCTTGACCAACCAGCAGTAGGATCATATATAGTACCTCCTCTTACCCAGCCCCCAACAGCATCTCCAGTAGCACTTGTACTTCCTGCAAACTCATCATAGCGATAAATATCGCCTTCTTTAGAACCAGTAAATGCCGGAATAGCCTTAGTAGCTATATATCTATTTAATGTATTCCATTTAGTAACATCTGTCTCCCCTGTCTTAACTAAATTAAAGTTATATTTGTAAACAAAGTCTACAAACTCTCCAAACTTATTTAATGATTTACGAGCAGGTTCTGTAAAATCATTGGCATCATCATTTAATCCAAAGTCTACATCCCAAGAACCGCGATTCTAGTAAACAATAGATTCGTCGGAAATCCAAAGATTCTTTGTATAATCTCTATTAGGTGATTGCTATTCTTCTACTGTAACAGTTGGGAAATTAGTTAATGTTCTAGAACCTGCTGAATTTAATCCGGCACGTTGCAAAGCAGCCCAAGGTCTTCTAAAGTTAACATGGGGATCAGAGTTCTCACCACCTTCTATTAAGATATATTCAGGAGTTGCATTCTCATCATAACCGAAAGTAGCCTTATCACCTTTAGCTGAACCAAATGTCTGGAATCCCATAAACTAAATATCAGGATTCTTAAGTAAGTCTGCTAATTCATAGTTAGCCACAGACTCTAAATCAGTAATTAAATAGAAGTATAAGAAAGCTTCTTCATGTACTGCCTTACGGCCCCCCATAAGTAATCCGGTCTAATTAGAATCTGATTTATATGCATCATTATAAAGTTTACAAGCTCCCTCTTTATGAGACTGCATAGAAGAAGCGAAATTGACCTTACCTACAAGTTTAGTTACCTTTAAATCTTTTTCAGTAGAATCATACTAACCACTGTAAGGAGGCATATTATAATAACCCTTCTTTTCATGAGTAGGTTTAGCTATAAATTTATTAGTAGAAGTATCTAAATCTTCGTAAGGAGTAAACACACTCTTCACCTTAATTTCATTGTCTTTAAACTTATTTAACTAGAATGTTGTATTCCAAATTAAATAACGCATAGCCGAAGAACCCTAACCCTTAACAAGACCATTATTTATTCTACCACCATATATTTTATTAATTGCCTAATCAGCATAGTTAATAAATAACGTACATCTAATTTTCTTAGCTGCTTTATCTTGATCTCCAGGTGTATTATTTTCAGCTTGCCAGGTTCTATTTGGTAACTTACCCCCTTTAGGGAATACATATACTAACGTATTGTATTTACCAAAACTTTTAGCAAATGAAATCGCACCGTTAGTTCCTAGGATATTATTTCTATCGTAGAACTTATCTTTCTATTCTCTAGTAGCTAAGAAGGAAATATAATTATGCTAAATCTAATCAAAAGTAAGTGCCGTAGAATTATAAACTCTTAATAAATATAAGTCTAAATCAGAACCCTTAGGATTTATTTGTAACTAAGCCTCCTGCTACAGTGCAAGTAAAGTGGCATCATCAATAGATATTTCTCTATTAATTACTCCATTAACATAGATTCTTACTAAGTTAAATTTGGCACTGTCCAAATTAGCTTTTAATGTATTATAAGAATCCTATGCTAAGAAATAATTAGGATAATATGGATCATTCTAATTAAGAGTAAACCCCTTTTGTACTGTAATAGTAATATGTGTATCCGCATCTTCCTTGAATTGTGCAAATCTAGCATTATAAAGCTACTCTGCTGATGTGTTCCAACATACTACAGTTGGTTTAATTAACATTTGACCAAATGTAATTACTGGAGACTCCTCATTACTTATATTATAGGATTTAAAACCAAATTCAAGAGTAAAGTTATTATTTAACTATAAATTAACAGGAGTTTCAAATACCTTATTAGTATTAGACTCTACTCTATATATTATTTTACCATCTGAAGCCGTCCAATAATCCGGACTTACATTAAATAAAGTAGTAGTTCTACCATTTATCTAATCAAAGTTAATTGTAGGTCGGGGACTAGCAGTATACAAATAATTAGCATTTGCCTTAGAGATAGATAATGTCTAATAATTAGACATAAATACCTTATTAGAATTAGTTGATTGGAACTAATAAAGCTAGCCATTTACTTCTACTTGTAAATACTATTTAGCATCATCACTATTTACTTCTATATATTTCTTATAAGTAACCTCGTATTTATTATCAGCTGTATAATTCTAAGCATTAACTATTACTGTATCAAGTAAGTTCTATCTATCATCTGATGAGTCAGAATTTAGATAGGTATTAATAGTTACTGACTCTTTAGTAGGACTATAAACAGTAAGTGTATACAACTCTACTGTATCGTGGTTATTAATAGAACCCGTAATTCCATTTACCGCTACAGCAACTCCACTAAATCCTGAAGGATTAATTACACAAACATTTATATAATTTGTTGCAATGTTTTGAGTCTTATGTACTGCCTTAACAGTTAATAAATTTAAGCCGGACTATAACTTACCAAAAGACAGATCACCGTCAGTAGTATTTGTAGGGTTCGCATTTAGATAACCCTCTAAATGATATTCTGTAGATAAGCCTCCACTAAGAGTGAACTGAGCAGTGGTAGAAATAATATTGCCTGTATACAACAGAGTTATCTTCTAGCTTTTAATAGATACATTAAGAATGCTAGATTTTTGTGGATAATCTACAAGAGTAGCAGTAATTTTACTCTCCTATGAATCAGTAAACAATTCTGTAATGTCTACCCATCTTAATTCAATATCTGCTTTATTAAGATGTTCAATTCTTGTACCAGAGGAATCTAATGTAAAATCTTTTAATGCATAAGGAGCAACAGTAGTTTCCATACTATTAACCCCATATTGTATCTTAACTTTTACGGCACCGGCGGCATCCTAAACACCAAAAGACTAGGTAGTAGAAGTATGACTTGTAGCTACTGCTAATTCTACTTTACTCTTAGAATTACACTACATAACTACTTCACCAGTTTTATAAATAGTACCATTAATTCTAACAGCAACTACCAATACATCCTAATCGTAGGATGGAGTTTCTACAGTAACTCTAGTAGAAGTAATTGCCTCCCCATTATAATCTCTTAATGTAAGGGTACTATTAGCAAAATCCATAGAATTAACAAGATGGCGAGAGATTAAATCTTCTACCTATTGACCGGTTTTTTCATTCCAAGGTGTCTCAAGCGATTCAATTTTATTTTCTAAATCTTTAAAGATTGCCATTTTATTTATTTATTTTTCCAATAATCATTATCTAACCAATTTTTATCTGAAAGCCAAGAACCACTACCATAACAGCTCTTTATAGCATTTAGCACAGTTAAAAATACTAACTAGGAACCTTTATATACAGCTCCTATACTTCTCTGTGCTACCTATTCAATTGTGTCGATTAATTCTGAAAGATTTTTATTAATTTCAGAAACTAACTTACCATTTCTATATATCATTTAACATCTAATATAATTTTATTAAGCTTCTATCTAAGTATTAGTTTCAGTATGCTTGGCTTCAAGTGCTGCAATACGTGCTTCAAGTGCTGTGAGAGCTGTAATGTCAGCCTTAGCAGCAATCTATTCAGCAATCTCACTCTTCTTGGCATACTCTTCGAGAGACTGGTGCTCTGTAAGATAATTACCTTTAGGCTACTTTGCATCAATAGCAGCATTTAGTGTGTTAACCTGCTCATTAAGTTCTGTTGTAAGAACATAATCATTAAGGGCAGTAGAGTTAGCCTTTTTTGAAAGCTTAGCATTAACATCTGATGTAATAGACGCTTCTGCTGCCTTAGCCCTTGTGATTTCTTCATTAAGAGCAACTGTAGTAGCCTTAGTAGCAATAGTATTACTAATAGCTGTGTATAAATCATCATTATTCTTGAGTTTATCTGCAATCTCCTTCAATGTATCATAAGCTTCAGGGGCTCCTCCAATTAAGTCTTTTATAGTTTTTCTAAAGGAGCCTTTAGTATTGGAATCCCCATTTATAATATTTACAAGGTTAGATAATAGTTTAAAATCTTTATTAGTGACATACCTAATTAAAGGCTAATATTTTCCATTTTTCCAAATTGTTGACATAATAAATAAGTTTTAGTTTAATAAATAATAGGAAAAGACAACAATATAAGAATATTATTAAACTTTGAATTTATCTATTATTTCATTTACTTTAGAAATACAATCTGCTAAAGTTGCTGAATCTTGTAGATTAGTTACACCCTACATAATAGACTTTATCTATCTTTCTAATAAGTCTGCAGTTACAAATCCCGAATCATCTGCATTTTTGCCATATGTTAAATAGTAAGTATCATCCTGTAAAGCCCCATCTGTCTCTAACTATTTATATTCTTCTTGGGATAAACACATCCACTTAGGTACTTCCGAAACTTTAGCTAACTTCTCTGTGCCATAGAATATACCGTCAGTTTTAATACTCATGGTATTACCTGAAGTATTCTAGATAGTATTTACCATTAAGCTTTCCAACGTAGCTCTAGAGTTTTTAGTTATTTTGGTGTCTAACTATTCTGTAACAGTAGACTTGTATTCTTCAAAAGCTGTAGTATTTAAAAATGAAAACTAAGTATTTACATCATCTACTCCAAAATTTGAAGGCTTTAAATATTTAGAATCAGATGTTTCTGCTGTTTGATACTTATCTGTTACTTCTTTTAAAGTAGTTTCTGCAGTACCCTCTAAAAATGATTTATTTATATAAGTATTTGTGGCGTCTTCTTTAGTTAAGTAGTTGGTAGTAATATTAGTATTATTACTTTCCACTTTCTTTTGTAAAGCCAGGAAACTAGTGTTATCAGCTTTAGAAGATGCTAGGTTCCAAACACGTTGGTACTATTCTTGATTTACATAATATGTATCCTTATTTTCAATACTATCCTCATAAATATAATAATAAGTGTCATTATGTAAATATGGTTTTTCAGAATCTATTGCAGTCCCTTGTCCTGTAGTATTTTTCTTCCATTCTGTATATTCGGCTTCTGTGCAACTAACTAACTAAAGAGCTTTATAAGAAGCCACCCATCCGTCAGAATTAGTTATATTAGTTTTGTCCACTAACATATAAATATAACCATCTTCAAGATTAGAAACTGACATACCTTCATATGCTATTTCAGCAGGAATAGTATATAATTCCTAAGTAGTACTTACTACAGTTCTACAATCTAATGGTTTAGGAGTTTGTACTGAAAATGAAACTCCCAACAACGAATCACCTGTATATTTCATGCTAATGTGAATTGAATTTGATGAGGTAGTTCAGAAGCATAAGAATCATTCTTAGTCCATACCTAATATGTATAATCGTTTATCTGTTCAATAGATTTAGTCCATCCAGACATATCAATCTCTAAGAATCCTAAACCACCATTTACTTTTAAGCTATCTAAAGTTGAATTAGCGCCCGGTATTTTAATAACGGCTTTACCTGATAAATTAATTTCCATTATATTAGATTGAGTACCATACTTAACTAAAGTGCCTTTATGAGTATTATAATACCAGGGATATGTTGCAGAAATAGTAGCCACTGTTTTATTTATAGAACCTGCTTCAATTCTTTTATCAGTAGTCTATCCTCTATCATCAATTAAATATTCTCCGGCAGAATAATCGATTATTACTTTATAAATATAATCTCCCAACTCTGTATATGTAGATTCTGTGTAAGCCTAATCATTGTGAGTTATAGAATCCGTTTTAGAAGTTATTTCTCCAGCATCCCCTTTAATAAAAGTTGTACTTGCAGGAATGATAGGGCTACCCACTTCTACTAGCTAACTAGATACATTAGATACCACATAAGGTTGGACTAATTCTCTAACTAATACCGGGAATAATAGTTTATCTAATATGGTAGAGAATGCTTTACCTTTTAAGTCAGATACTTTAGTTCCCTATTTGAGTCCTCCCACAGAAAT